>Ga0208769_1000409_pt1 | contig 20960 bp, 29 predicted proteins | sample AntAceMetag02UKC_FD_184768 | JGI IMG/M metagenome (GOLD analysis project Ga0208769, IMG submission 184768) | Saline lake microbial communities from Ace Lake, Antarctica- Antarctic Ace Lake Metagenome 02UKC (SPAdes) (version 2) | ecosystem: Environmental > Aquatic > Non-marine Saline and Alkaline...
AAATTAGATAAGAGGAATGAATGAGTAGAACAAACATGGTCAGAGTCAGTCTTTCCCTCACAAAAAAAGAAAAAAAATTTATAGATACTCAATCGCAGCAGTTAGGTATTTCAACTGCTGATTTTGTACGTAGACTTATTGACGATGAAATTAAAAATAGAAGAAGCAACTGAAATAAAAATATGTGCATGTAATTGGTATGGTCTTTTTGCTGGATTTAAAGGTGAACCAGAACAATTAATTAATACTTTTATTAATTCATCTCATAAAAAAAGAAAAAAAATATGGAAAAAAATAATGCTTCTTAAATATGATAGTAACATTGAACATAAATTATTATGGCTTATTAATTCTTATATTAGTGAAGATTTTAGTGAAAAATTAATAGGTAAAAAATGGATGAGAATAATTTGGCGATATCTCCTAAAAAATAAATTTTATACAATAAATGATAAAACTACTAATAACATAAGAAATATATTTTATTATACTATAAGGTATACGCGTACTAAATATTTAAAAGAAGAAGCATGGAAGCATTATATTAAATTTTGGATAAAAAACGGCGACAAATATTTTAAAATTAAATATTTTTTACGCGACCTTAGAATGAATGGAAATGATCAAGCAGTAACGGTAGCCCATAATTTAAATAATCAGTTAGGGTATGAATATCCGTAAGAAGAAAGGTAATCAATGAAAAAAGTAACTGAATGGTCAAAAGAAAATCAATTTAATTCGTTTAATTCGTGGAAGGGATTATTGTATAAAGATTATTATCAAGCTATTGTTGATTGGAAATACGGGCGTAGGAGTGCTCCGTTACCACCAGTTGAAGCAAGCTTAGATTTGAGTATGTATTGTCCAGCGAAATGTTCGTTTTGTAATGCCGATAGATATCTTGACAAAAAATATAAAATTAAACAAAGAATTATTCCAAATGATCATTTGTTTAAACTAATTGAGTTTTTAGGTAAATGGGGTGTTCGCGCTGCATGTTTGGGGGGCGGCGGTGAAAGCACAACACATCCAATGTTTGCAGAAGCGATAGAAGCAATAAAAAAAAATGGAATGGATGTTGCCGTTGCAACAAATGGAATTCTTATTGGTCATGTTAATAGCGAATGCATAATTATATCAGATTTTATTGATTACGTTGATACGTTTGACCATATTGAGGCATTAGCTAAATGTTGTAGATGGGTAGGTATTTCAGTAGACGCGGCAACAAGAGAAACGTATAAAAAAATTAAACAAGTTGATAAGTTTAGTGCTGTTAAATTTAACATCAAATCTCTCGTTAATGAAACAGAAAGAATAAATTCTAGTTGTGAAGTTGCTTTTAAGTTTCTTATTTGTAAAGATAATGAGCATGAAATATACGAAGCGTGTAAATTAGCGAAACAACTCGGCGTTCGAGACTTTCACGCCCGGCCATGTGATCCTACTCATCAAGGAAGTAAAGTACGAAAAGAATTATGGCAATACGACGTTGATAAAATACAGAAGCAATTTGACAAATGTAGAAAACTCGAAGACGATAAGTTTAGAGTATTTACAATTGTTCATAAATTCGACGAGAATTTTAAACCAAAAAAAGATTTTGAGCAATGCTACGCAGCCCCTCTTTGTATTCAAATATGTCCTAATGGAATATATTTATGCCCCGATTCAAGACAAAATGATTTCTATCGTTTAGGGCACCATTATCCGAATCCAGAAAAAATCCTTAAATTTTGGGGTGGTAAAAAACATTATGATTTAACGTTTAATACTGGAAAAAAGAATTGTACGTCACGATGTACGTTTGGCGTATACTGTAAACAATGCCAAGAATTATTCATATCAAACAAAGATCCAATGTGTAGGAACTTTATATGAAAAATTATTTATCAGAAGATGATTTAACAACAGCAAGACGGTTAACTCCTATTTTATGCGTTGATATGTTCATTTATGACGAACGCGGTATTCTTTTAATGCGTAGAAAGCAAGAGCCGTATAAAGGGATGTATTCTATTATAGGAGGGCGCGTATTAAAAGATGAATGCATTGATAACGCTTTAGCGAGGCATCTCCTTGATGATACTGGCTTATTTATTCGTGAAAAAAAGTTTCTCGGATATCATGAATGGGATTTATTCGATGATCCCCGGCAGCATCCAATATCTTTAATGTTTCACGTAACACCTATTAAAATGTCACATATAGATGGTGACTTTTTTAAAACTACAAAGCAATTACCAAAAGATATTGACCATCCCGCAAAGAACGCAATTTTAAAATATAGACATTTATTTACTAATGAGATTGAATGAACGAATGAACGGTATATTAAATAAAGGAGATAATATTATGCATTAAAAAAAGAGGTGATTAAATGATACGAGTTTCACTTGGTGATTTAGTGGATAGGTTTACGATTAATGTACGGAAAAAAAGGTATCAAGACGCATCGGTATCAGATGAAGAGGTTGATGTTTTGGCAAAGTGTATTGTTGAAGATTTAAATGCTTTATCTGACGAAGACAAAAAAACGTTTATTTTTAATTTATGTGAGTTGTGCGATTATAATTATGAAATATGGCACAGAGAGTTTGATATACGAACGGCAGAACAGACTGATCTTGACGATAATGAAACAGGTAAAAAATCAAAAGCTATTCGTCCATTCAATACAAAACGTGCTGAAATACGCAATAAAATAAATAAATATAGTAAAACAGGATTTGTAACGATAAATGTATAGGGGTTTTAAATGGAAGAAAATAGTATAACAATTAACGATGATTTTATTGCGCAAGAACTTCAAAAATATAATTTACCTGAGGAACGGCTAGTAGAGCTTAAAGAAAGATATTTATCGGCAAAAGTAACCGATATTAATGATATCGAAGGCTATGAACTGTGTAAACTCGGGCATCAAGAAATAAGGAGATTAAGGGTAACCATTGACAAGAGAAGGATCGCTCTTAAACAAAAAAGTATAAATTTTAGTCATGCAGTAGATGATGAAGCAAAAAGATTAACAGCGAGGGTTCTTGAAATAGAGCACCATTTATATACACAACGTAAAATAGTCGAAGATGAAAAAGAACGTATACGTAAAGAAAAAGAAGCAGAGCGACAAGCTGAGATATTTAAAAAGCAAAGAGAGGAAGATGCTCGCATTGAAGCAAAACGAATAGCTGACGAAGCTGAGGTCACTCGTGTACGTGAAGAACAAGAAGAACAAGCGCGTAAATTAAAAGAAGAAGAAGAACGAATCAATAAAGAAAAACGTGAGTTTGAAGAAGAGAAAAAACTTGCAAAAGAAAAAGAAGAACGGCTTGAACGCGAGAAACAAGAAGTAGTTGATAAAGCCGAAAGAGAACAGGAACAAAGAGAAAAACTCGAAAGAGATAAAAATGAATCAGAAGCAAAACTTGTAAAAGAAAAAGAAGAACGAATTGAACTCGAAAAAATAAAAGAAGAAGAACGAAAGCAAAAAGCGATTGTAGAAGAAGCGAGAGTTGAACGTGAGAAACAAGAAGCAGTTGATAAAGCTAAGAAAGAAGAACGAGAACGTATCGACCGGGAAAAACGTGAAGCAGACGAACGTGTTGAACGTGAAAAAAAAGAAGCTGAACGGTTAGAACAGTTAAAGCCGGACATTGAAAAAATAAAATCTTTTTGTGATCAATTAATGAAAATAAAAGCTCCTCAAGTCAAAAGTGAAGAAGCTAAAAAACTCATGTCAGAAACATTTATAAAAATAGAAAAAATAGCGAAAGAATTATCAACTGATTTACGAAATATATAAAAGGATTTATAAATGGAAAAGATTTTTGTTTCAGAGATTGGCGGAACATATAAAGAAGGTGACAAAATAACGTCTATTTTTTTATTACGCAAAAATGAGGCATTAAAAACTCAGCAGCAAAAAGAGTATTTAGCACTTGCGTTTGAGGATAAGTCTGGGTCTATTGAAGGTAGAATGTGGGATAACGCAACAGAAGAAGAGAAAAACATAACCATAAATACGGTTGTTAAAATAAGCGGGACCGTATCTTTGTGGAAGAACACGCCACAAATCAAAATAAACAGTATCGTTAAAGCAAATGAAGAAGAGTACGATATTAACGATATAATGAGAACGGCTGGCATTGTTGCCTTAATGGATAAGTTGAAGGCTTGTTTACAGAGGAACATAACGCATGAAATATATAAAGATTTACTCACTTCTTTTTTTGCTGATAAAGAGTTTATGGAAAAGTTTAAAAAAAGCAGTGCGGCGCATGCATGGCATCACGCATATGTCGGTGGGTTATTAGAGCACACTGTCGAAGTTATGTTGATTACTGAAGAAGCGTGTAAACATTATAGCGACCAAGAGGTTGATAGAGAGATTGCTATCGTCGGTGCGTTTATTCATGATATAGGTAAGATAAACGAACTTGATGATAGTTTTGAGTATACATTAGAAGGGTCATTGATCGGGCATATTGTGCTTGGATGTATGATGTTAGAACAAAAAATGTGCGCAATGGGATATCCTGAACAATACATAGCCGTAAACTTACTTCATATAATCGCAAGTCATCACGGTGAACTTGATAAAGGATCTCCCGTAAAATCATTAACAATAGAATCAATTATTGTAAATAAAGCAGATGAACTGTCAGCGCAAACAAACGCAACGCGTGAAATAACGTCTGTTAATACATATACAAACAAAGAATGGTCAAACTACATACCGTTAACAGGAAGAAAATATTTATTAAAAAAAAAGGAGAGTGAATAAACATGCCTTCAGAAGATTTATTACAAATGGCAAAGAAGTTACGTGAACTTGAAGAAGAAAAAGCTAATAAGAAGAAAGAATATGACGATGCAGATTATGCGTATAGCACTCACAAAATAAACTTATACGATAAAATGACAGCAGAAGAATGCCCGAGTTTTACGTTAACTGGTATTGGAAAATTCTCACAGTCATCGCGATCTTTTAATAAAGTAATGAACGAGTTTTTATTGATAGAATATCTTGACTCTATTGGGAAAAAAGATGAGATTATGCAGTTAAAACCTGTAATGAAACGTCTTAACGAATATATAAAAGAAGAGTTTATCGAAAAAGGAAGACCTGTCCCAGAAAGTGAAATGGGTGTTTATTGTACGTTAACGCCGACAGTGAGTGTACGGAGGGCATAATTTTTATAATGTTAGGAGGTGAATGAATGAATAAGATATATACAATGGCAGAGATTGGGTGTGAAGGGTTTCCAGAAAAAGGAGATTTTGTTAAAATAAGAGAAGGTACCGTTTATTCTTATAATGGGCATATAACAAGGGTAAGAATAAATAACAATGATACCAATGACGCAAGAGTTCTTTCCGATAAAACGTTTACAGAAGAGTATTATGGTGCGGGGGCTACTAAGGCTCAATACATAACAATACAAAAACTATATTTATAATTTTAGCATGTGCCTACGTTAAATAAGGTGACCGAATGATTGATATTAACAAATTAATTAAAAAAGCAAAAAACTTTGATGATATTTTTTGTATTCCAAACGATAAAAATATTGATAAAATAATTGATGAGTACAGTTCAATAGAAAGCATAAAAATATTAAACAAAGAAAAAGTTAAATTTGAAAAACTAAAAAAGATAAAAGATTATAATTTTAAAGTTATTAGTAAAAAAACAATATCAAATTATTTAAATAACATAAAAATTAAATCAATTATAAATATTTTATGTTGTCCAATATTTATAATTATAATATGTGACAAAATTTATGGTAATTTTATAAACGAAGGAGGTCTAGCGTTATGTTTTTTACTTATGATTTTTTTTGGTTGGAGATACTCTTTAAACTTTTATTATTGCCGTAATTTAGATATAAAAGATTATACATATCTACTCCCTATAAAAATAATAAAAAAAATAAAAGAAATAGGAAAAGCATCTATATTTGATTATATATCAATAATATGTTTTAGAAGTTGTAACAATTTTAAAAGGGGATATAAATATTCTATTCTTGTTGGAACAATAAAATCATTTCATGAATATACTGAACATAACGAAAAAAAACAGTATCATTTTTTAATAGATACATTTAAAAATGATACTACTTATAATGATTTGGCAAAATAAAAGAGGAGTGAATAGATGAAATTATTTTGGATTCTATTAATATTAATGTTATTTATTTGTACAAAAATAATATCCATAATTACACTACCAATAATTTTAATTGTTTCGTGTTTTGTCGTATTGCTTTCAATTTGTTATAAATTAATGTCGCGACCAAAGGAGATGAGTATGTTAAAAAAAATTAAAAACTTATTAGAAACAAATGAAAAATTAGAAGCATTAATAAAGTTTTTAGGATTAAACTCAAAAGAAGTACCTAAGCATTGGGAGTTTAGTAAAAAAAATGAAGAATAAACGCTAATACAACTTGAAAATTATTTCTTAATTAAGGAGAAAAAAAGATGACAGAAGAAATTAAAAATGAAGAGCAAGTAGCGCCATCTGTAGAAGAAAAAAGTGATGTATTGTTTGAGAAAAAAGATGAAGTTGTTGTTGAAAAAAAAGATGAGACAGTACTTGAAAAAGTAGAAACAGCACAGGTCCCTCAAGAATACGATGAAGATGAAGCGCCTGGTGTTGCAGATATTACGCCAGATGATATTGCAACGCCTAAGTATCGTCTTTTACAAAAAACGTCTGATGAGGTAGAGGCTGGGACAGGAAAAGCAGGTACGATAGTCAATTCAAGTACCGGGCAAGCATTTGAAAGTTTAAATATTATTTGTTTAACGATGAAAAAGACGCGTGCTCGTTTTGATCCTGATAATCCAAAAGCAGCTCCTTTGTGCCGTAGTTCAAATTTAATTGATGGCTCAAATTGTGATTGTGGGTGTGGGAATAAATGTGATAAATGTGTACATACAGAATGGACAGCAGCAGCAAACAATAAACAAAGTCCACCAGCATGTGGGTTATGTTATAATTATCCATCTTTAACAGTAGAAGCTATTGAAAAGAAGCGCGCTATTCCTACAATAATAACATTCGCTAAATCATCAACTGAAGTTGCTCAAAAAATAAATACTGCCGTACTTTCTGCAACGCAAGAACTCAATGACGGACGTATTATTAGAAAACCATATTGGGAATATGTTTGGAAAATAAGCGTAAAGTTAAAACCATTTGCTAAAGGATCAGCACACATATACACCGCTCAATATCTACGTGATGCAACTCCTGAAGAAAAGCAATGGTGTAAAAATGTATACCGTAACTTCATTAAAGGTAAATCAGTTGTTATTGAAAATGACGGAGAAGTTTAATACTGGTATTATTTTATTACTGTTATTAATGGATAGAGGCGCTACTTGCCTCTATCCTTAATATTCTAAATATATTTTTTTTACAAGTCAAAGGTGTGTTCTATGCCAGCAGCCGCTATGCCTCCTCAAGATTATAATAGTTATGAAAAACGGTTTATTTATGTCGATGGATATCATGGAAAAAAACCGTGGAAAAGGTTTAAAATAAATGAATTGGATTTATTGAGAAAAGAAGCAAAAAATTATAATGTGTTTGCAACGGTACAACAATTTTGTTTTTATAAACAGGCACAAGAAGAAGAACAATATTTACCGTTATATTTTGATCTTGACGCTGCTGGTAATTTAGAAAATGCAAAACAAGACGCAATTAAGTTACGTGATTTTTTTTATAGGGAACTTGATTTATCTAAGAGCGAAGTACGGTTTTATTTTTCAGGGTCAAAAGGGTTCCATATATTCGTTAATCCAATATCATTAGGTGTTAAGCCGAATGTAGAACTTACGTACGTATATAAAAATATTGCTTTTTATTTAAAACATCTTCTCAGACTTGAAACGCTCGATCCTGTAGTTTATACGATAAGAAGAGTAATGCGGCTCAATAATAGCATTCACGGAACAAGTGGTTTGTTTAAGATTGAACTTGATCCTTCACAGTTAGAATTTAACGTAGCTGAAATAAGGACCATGGCTAAAAAGCCGCTAGACAATCCTTTATATGAAAGCGAAGAATATGAAGATGTTAATATCAACGAACATGCAAATGCTTTATACAATAATTTTTATGAAATATATAAAAAACAACAGGAAATAAATAAACTTAAACCACAAAAAATAATTAATAAAACAAAAGAATATCCTGTTTGCGTAAAAGATTTATTAGAAAATAACCTTAAAAGAGTTGGCGATAGGAATAATGCAACAATGTGTTTAGCGTGTTATTTTAAAGATCAAGGATATAGCATACAAGAAGCAAACAACGAAATTTTGCCGTGGGCAGAAGCAATACCTGAGAATTTTACAAGTACAAAAGGAAATGCCCTGAAATCAAGCACGCTATCATGTATAAAATCTATCTATGACGATAAAACAATAAAAAAGCAATATCATTTTATATGTACAGTAATGCGCAGTCTTGAAATAAAATGTGATTATGATAGATGTGAAGTTGCAAAACAAGAGGAACAAGAACCAGAGAGAATAATAGATGTTGATTTAAGCGAAGCAAGTGATGGCTCGTTTATTGATAAAAAAATACGATGTAAAGTAATGGTTGTTGGAAAAGATACGTCCCCGTTTCTCGCTCCTAAACGCGTACAGTTTGATTGTAAAAGTCAAGGCGGTCCTAATCTTACAAGAGAAAACAGTAAGTGTAAGGAATGTTCCCTTGCAACGTTTGGCGGAATGAGATCTCTTGATTTACCAACAACAGCATCGTTCTTAATAGAAACAATTCAATGTCCAACACAACAGCAACTATCACTATTAAAAAAAATATACGTTAGTGCCTATAAATGTGAGAAGTTACAGGTGACTATACAAGAATATAGAAACATAGAAGAAGTTGAACTTAACCCGAGCATTGAATTACAAAGAGATGATCAAATTGATTTTGTAATGAGAAGAGGATATTTCGTTGGAAGTAAAATCGACGCTAATCAAGAATATAAAATCACCGGGCAAGTGGTTCCTGATCCAAGGACGCAACAAGCTGTACACATATTCGATCAAAAAGAAGAGTCAGAGACAAGTTTATCATCGTTCAAAATGACAGGCGATTTACATGAAAAATTAAAGATTTTTCAAGTAAAAGAAGGAGGAATGATAAAAGATAAATTAAACTCAATATATGACGATTTAGAGCGTAATATTTTACATATATGGCAAAGACGCGACATGATACTTGCTATGGATTTAGTGTATCATTCAGCACTTAAGTTTAAGTTCCATGGTGATTTGCTTACGAGGGGCTGGTTAGAGTGTTTTATTCTTGGCGATTCAGGCCAGGCCAAATCGATTATGTTTTCTAAGCTAAGTACTCATTATAATTTAGGGATACGTATATCAGGAGAAGGTGCTCGTAGGACAGGGCTTGCATGGACATGGCGGCAACTGGCTAAAAGATGGATAGTATCATTTGGGATTATACCCAATAATGATAAAAGACTTGTGTGTATAGATGAAGCTGGCGGTATGGACGCGGAACAATTAGAGAAATTAACCGATCTCAGGGAATCAGGAATTGCAGACGCTACTGGAGGTCCTGTTCCAGCAAAGACATATTCAAGGACAAGACTTATTTTTATGAGTAACGCTAAAAGTGGGCAACCCCTCAGAACATTTATTTTTCCCGTATATGCCCTTACTCGTATATTCACAAAATCAGAGGATATAAGAAGATTAGATTTTGCGTTGGCTGTTATGACAGGTGAAATAGACGATACTGTTATTCACGTAAACCCAAAAGATTTACCTCCTGTTCATCATACATATACAAGCGACTTATCACATCAGTTAGTTTTATGGGCATGGACGAGGAAACCAGACGATATAATTTTTACAGAAGAAGCTGAACTCATGATCAAAGAAAAAGCTTTATATTTCGGTAAAAATTATACCGCTAAAATACCACTTGTTGAAAGCACGGTAATGCGTATAAAATTAGCGCGTATGAGCGTTGCCATTGCGGCCCGTCTTTTTTCAACTAATAATGAAAACAATGATATTGGAATGGGTGAACAGATTATTGTTAAAAAAGAACATGTTGAGTTCATAGCTGCTTATTTAAATAAAATATACGGTGAAGATTCTGCTCTTGGTTATTTCGGATATACAATAAACAATAGATTAAACGCTGACGGTATTTACGAAGATATTATTGAAGGGTATAAAGACCTCGTAAGTGTAGCAGAGCTTAATCGGACATTACTCACAACTAATTATTGGTCTAAGAGCGATTTAAGGGATATGCTAGGGTATGACCCAAATAGCATTAATAACGTAATTGTTTTTTTACATAAGAACAAACTCATAGAAAAAAAGAGTTCTCAGTTTAAGTTAACAATTGCAGGCGTTGATTTCGTAAAACGATTTGACCGAGAGATTAAAAACGGGAAAGTAGATCTTAATCCGTATAGAAGTAGAAGAAACTATTACGAAACTGAAAAAGATACTGAATATGTCGATTCTGAAAAAAACACTGGATCTATCGATACTGAAAAAAACACTGAATCTATCGATTCTGAAAAAGTAATAATAAAAAAATCAACCAATAAAGAATCACCGGGAACAGGAACACAAGAACTATGGTAAATAAACTCGATAAATATTTAGATCCAAGACCAGATTTAAAAGAAGATGCATTAATATGGAACGCGTTATTTACTCTTTCATTATTAGAAGATGAAAAAGCATATGGCGTATTACGCGGAATGAGAATTATAGGATGTAAATTAAGTATAGGAGACGAAATACAAAAAATGGTGTTTAAGTTTCCTCCTGAATGCACAGACGAAAAAAAAGAAATAATAAAAAAACATGCAGGAGAACATAAAGAGTATATAAACGATGTATTTACTAAAGTATGGCGTGGCTTTTATAACCAAGCACAAGGAGCAAAGAAATGAAAGAAAAAATAATATTAATGTTAGTTGTCTTTATTTTTCTTATGGTAATGGGTATGTTCGGATGTATCACTCATTTCGTTGAAGGTACTTTTGTGTATGATTTCTGCTATAAAAAAGCTGTTGAAAAAACAATATATGAAGTACTTAAAAAAGAAGGGATTGTTAAAAATGAAAAAAATAACCAAGGAGTAATTCAATGAAAGAATCTAAATTCACGTTAGAACTTATTCATAGTATGGAATCACAATTAAAGTGTCGCGCGTTTAAGCGGCCCGATTCTATATTTAATCCAAATGCTCGGTTTTCTCCTGAGAAAGGATATGATTTAGAGGTTATGTATAGAGGATGTTATTCTGCAATTGAAGATAAATTACATAAAAAATTAACCGCATTCTCTTTTGATAAAGTAACGACTTCTCAAATACTTCATTTATTAGATGTGAAAAAAAAAGGATGTAACGCGTATGTTATTATCGGAGTACGGGTACAACAAATAAGAAAAGCATATGTTCTTGATATAAAAGAGTTTACTGATTTAAAAGAATATTATCTCGATAAATATAATAGAAAATCAATACCTGTTGAAGAGTTAGGGGCAAACTGTGCGTCTTTAGAATGGAAAGGAAAAGGGAGATGGTTAATACCAGAATCGATATTAATGTATCGTGATTATCTAGGGAGAAAAATATGCCAGAAATAATTCAAAATGAAAAAAAAGAGTTTGAACCGTTTAAAGTAAAAACGTCAGAGGAAATTGTTGTTGCTATATCACAATATAAAACGTATGAATATACAGGAAAAGCTATTAAAGCATTACGTAAAGATGGCATCCCATTCACAACAGTACTATTATTTGACGGACTTGCTGATGATAGCTCCGATTACCCCGATCTTCTTGAACAGCCCGATTATGCCATTGTACTTAAAAATGGGTTACATAGCCTTACACATATATGGAATATGATGTTTGGGTTTGCGAAGTTATTGCCAGACGCTAGATACTTGCTGTGGCAAGGCTCAGACATGGAGTTTAAAGAAGGGTCATTTGCGTCAATGTATAAACTCATCTCGTCTGGAAAACTCGACGTTATCAGTCCGATTAAAATAGATGGCGATAGAGAAAAATTCGATAATTGGATGCCAATTAGTTCAAATCCATATCAAATGTGTACGGGAATAAACGATTCTGCTGCTATGTTCAGACTTGATAAATTACCGTTTATACCTTTTGATAATGCGTATGCCCCGTATCAATTTGAAACGTCTGCTCTTGGATATGAACTGTGGAACAATGAATGTAAAATGGCCATTGATTTAAACGCGGCAATTTTTCATCATTGTTCAAAAGATATTGAACATTCACCAATAGAACGTGAACACGGGTCTAAAACATGGGACATGAAAAGAGATTATTTTGTTAGTGAACGTAATAGTGGAAACAACGCTGAACGTGAACGCAAAAAATGGTTTTTAGAGAATTCTATAATGAACTCAGAATCTGTAAAACAGTTTGGTTTTCCAGTACATATTAACAGAATATAAACGGAGGTATGAAAATGGATAGAGACATCATCTTTTTAAAAATAAAAGATATATTAACAAGAAATAGATTCATACCTGACGATATTAAATTAACAGAAAAATCTAAATTAGATAATGATCTATTGCTCGATTCATTAGATATGTTTGAAATTATAATGGAAATTGAAGAAGAATTTAATATTGATATTGAAGACTCAGAAATAATCGATATGAAAACTGTTAGTGATTTAATAACTTTGCTACAAAAGAGAATAAAGACATGAATATATTAATATGTTCTGGCCGTTCAGAACCATTTTATACATCATCAATAGCGCTTATTGATGCATTTAACGATTTAGGACATACAGTGTATACAGCCGGACCAGTATACGGAGTTAAAGACAATTCGTTTATAGACAGAAATGAAATCTACGTACCAGACAAACCGTACCCGGAGACATATACATACGCTGAAATACTTGATTTAATGCCATGCACCCCTGACTTTATTCTTGTAATCGAACCTCATTTTTATTTTATTGGCGAAAAACCAAAAGGAATAAAAAGTTATTACTTTGTTCTTGATCCGCATCGCGGCGGGTTGGGTCATAGAGACATGGCATTAAAAGGTAATTACGACGCAATATTTATTTCACAAAAATATTTTGCTAATGCATACGAACGAAAAGGCTTAAAAACTCATTTCGTTATGCAAGCGTATAACGATAAATTAATCTATCCGATTGATGATATAAAACCAGTATGTGATATAGCTTTTGTTGGTGAAACTGGTCTATCAAGAGAAAATTTATTTAACTTTAAAAAAGATGAAGAAGGATTTATTTATACTACAAAATTAGTTGATAACATACATTTATCTTCACAAAATAATGAGTACGCAGAGCGCGCTTATTTATTGAAAGCGTTGATTAAAGAGTTTAACGTCCGTATTTATTTTGATAAATTATACGGAGAAGATTATATCCGTATATTGCAAAAAGGGCAAATAGGGTTCAACAGAAGCCTTTTTAATGATATAGCAGTCCGTAATTTTGAAGTTATTGGATGTAAACGATATTTAGTAACAGACGTAGTACCAAACTTAACTATCCCACAACTATCTATAAACTATTACAAGCAATACGGTTATAGTCCGTTTAACGCTAATTTTACGCTTGACGCTGAAGAAGCTATTTCGTCAGTTAAAGACGCATTGACTATGCATCCATCTGCTCAAAGGTTGATAATCGAGCGGAATTATCATATAATAAAAAAGTATCACACGTTTAAAGCACGAGCAAAACAAATAATTGAAATAATAACGGCTGGTAATTAACCTAAAAAACAAAATCAGGAGAAAAAAAGATGAAAAGAAGTATTATTTTCGCAGTACTCGTTGTATGTTGTGTTTTTGCTGTAACAAGTGTCGCATTGGCGGGGGGAATTAACCTCGGTGACTCTTATGAACAAAGTCAAGGACAGGGCCAGGGTCAAGGACAGATTGGTGTTAATGAGAATGATAACGCTAATTCTCAAGGACAAGAACAGATCGGTATTAACGATAATGATAATCGCGATTATAACCGTAATTTAAATTGTAATAGCGACACAAACAACAACAGTGACTATACATCGCAGGGTCAAGGACAAGACCAGGGCCAAGGGCAAGATCAACTTCAAGGACAGGGACAAGGACAGGGTCAAATTGGTATCGTAGGGCAGGACCAGGGTAATTCTCAGGATGTTAATATCGGTGGTGACGAGCATGAAACATTAGCTCTTGCATTTTCAGCCCCCGCGTTAAATGCTGAAAAAGGTACAACAGGTCTTAATGCGTATACTATCCTTGGTGGATTTGGAACGTATGAAGAAGAGCAGTTCTCTCGTTTGGGTGAAATGCTTGGCGTTATTGAACGATTAGATAAATTGGAATATATGACAGGTGCAGACTTAGAAGCGTTAAAAATATACGATGAAATGAAATCTTTGGTTGTTCCTCATAGAGTGCTTGGATGCTTATATAAAACAGATGGTCGAAACCTTCTTAATTTTTTTGGCCTTTTGTCGCATAAATCTTTTCTTAAAAAAGACAAAAATTAATTTTTTTCCCAGCCGTTAAAAATTAAGAAGGGTAATTCTGCTTTTGGTAGTTTTTATTTTGAATTCTTAACGTAAGAACTCCTATAAATATTCAGAATTACCCTTCTTATGTCTATATAGTATACTACTTTAGCTTCATTTTTGCAACTTCTTTCATGTACTTTTCAGATAAAAAAACACCATCTTTTTTAATCGCAAACTCAGTTCCGTCTTTAAGTATTATCCTATCGTTTTTCTCTAATAAAAAAATATCTTCTTCTTCTATAGGATGAATAACTATTTGCGCACAAGAACTAAGAGTTATTAGCAATATCAAAACCAAGAGTAATTTCGCTCGCATCTTTATTCTTTATCCCTTGTTTTATTTTGTTATAAGCACTCGCAAGCTTCATTTTACGAACCCTATCTTTTTCGATCTTAACTTGAAAAAAAAGAATCAATAGCTTAACGAATCCTCCAACAACAGTTAATGTAGCCATTATTTGTCCCATAAATAAACTATTCCGTTGGTTTTGCTGGATTGTTAATGCCAGAACGTAGGGTCATTAATCCGGCAGCAGTTAAGAAGCCAAGAATCGATTTATATGTCTCATTATCGATGATTCCTGCCTGTAACAAAAATGTCATAACGGCTAAAACAAGCGCTATGATATACGTCTTTTTTCCTTTTAAAAATTTAAGTACTTTTCCCATGATGTTCCCTTTCTTTTAATAAATTATTTGTTTTTAATCACTATATAAATATAAATACCGTTCGTTGCCATCTTTATCTAAAACAGCTATTCTCCCTGCTTTTGTATCACCTCCAGATACTTCGTCAATAGCTTCCCCTTTAAACTGCAATGGGTATCCGTTACCAGAACCAGTATTTATAGTGTCAAGGCACAACATAACCGTATTATCAGCACTATTTGGTCTATGTTGCAGATTAAACATAATAGAAGCCCCGGTATTAACAACATCCATCTTTCCTTTATCATAATAACTTACTTGTTGATTTAATAAATAATTATGATTATAAATAAAAAAGTTCTGTTTGTTTAGCGCGCTCGATGAAGATTTTATGTAAAAATCACCATCATAATCAGAATCGCCATCGTTTCTTACGCTTACATATAAATTAGCGCCTGTTGTACCTTGGGTTGAATCATAGTAATAGCCCCACGACCAATCCTCGTTCGTTATTTGAGTGCTTGATAACTGAAGCAACGAATCGATATTATCGTACGGGGTTATTGAGTAAATCGTAGGGGCTGTTACTGGTGCTGTTGACGTTGAGAACCGTATCCAGTAATACGTGCTTCCATTAACAGCTGTTTGTGCCCATAACGTAGGTGATGTATACGTTATTAACCCGTCAGATTTTGTGTTTGACGTATTATCGTCTAAAGAATCGGTTGTTGTTGCTAATGTAACCCACGTTGAACCATTATAATATTGTAAAACTAACGTTATATTGGCACCCTTAGTATCAAAATCAAAGGCTATCCCTGAAAATGCAGCACTTGCACCAACATATAAAAAATCATCTGTGCCTTCAAGGACCGTAAACGCGGTCCCTACCTCTGTTCCTGCTTCCGTTGTCTGATCAGTATATGTAGCACCATCATAAACAAACACTTTATCGAATGAAGTTAATGATTCAGACGTTGCTTCTCCTCTTAAATCTAAAACAATATCGTCTAAATAAAGTTCATTATCTGTATTGTGAACATAATCGGTTAATGGATACCGCCATATTGAGTAGCCTGTCTTTGATTTAAAATGTACCCAATTATGATAGTCAGATAATGTATTACCTAATTTTGACCCGGTGTATTTATTACCGACGCCAAAATCATATAAGAAATCATCAATTTTAAATTCTTGAAATTTAGCTTGGTTTACTTTACCGTTTATCTCGAAATCGTTGCCCTCTAATTTCTCAACTTGCTGTCTATACGGTATACCTGAAGAAACTCTCTCTATTGTCATAATTACCCCCCTTTATCTAACGCATATATATCCAATAATTGCAGTACCAGCGGAAGGAGACCCTTCCTTAAACCATGTTATTGTAAACCCATCGGCATCAAGAGTCTTCAAAAGACCTTGTTGCATATTAGACGCATCTTGCATTATCTTAATTGAATGCCCGGTACTTACAAAATAAGTATTAACAGTCTGTCCATGATAATCTGCAATACATATTCTATTTGATGCATCGTCAAATCCCCACGAAACTTTTGACGTTGTATTTACCCCACAAAAAAAGATTACATATCTCGGTTGGAATCCTATTCCTGTTTCAGAAACGTCACCACTCACAGCGGTCATATCACGATCACCTGACACAGATCCTATTTTAACATTACCACTTGCTTGCCATGCACTTGTCCCAACACCAGTTCCTGTCAAAATAGTATTTATAATCGGCGTTGACGAGCCTGTCCCTATTTTTGTTTGTATTGCAACCATCGCATCTTGAACATCGTTCATATGCGCTTCTGATATCGTGTCTCCTGAACTTTTTGTCGTATAACTGTCAAGTGCCGCGGGAAATGACGTTGATCCAACTTCACTCATTAAATTCCAAAGTAACTTACCGAACCATATTTTTAATTTCTTTATCATCTAAATATTCCTCCAATATTACGTATCTACCACAATCAGATACAGCTAGATGCATAGTTCTGTTCCCTTCTTTTAACTCTTCTATATAATTAAACGTAAATATCCTCTCATCTCCAAACATACCACCACAATGAGGACATTTTTGTGCTTTTAATGTTAAGTTTTTTTGTGCTCCTGTGTTCTTAACAATATTCTTAATTTTCCAATCACCTAAATACTTCTCAAACTTTCTCACGTCGCCTTCTTTTTTTATGCTCATGGCTCTGGCTCTCCAAATAATTGTATTAGTTCTGTATACGTTTTTTCTCGCATTTGTTTTTGAAAATACCCCTCGATATGTTTATTGGCCCAATTAGCTAAAAGACGCGCGCTGAATTGTTCAATTGGTACGCTATTAGCAGCCGCATATTTTGTTAATAGCCTATGTGGTAAATCACCTATATTAATTGTAATTGTTTGCATAATATCTCTCTTTTGAATTATTTGATTTAATATAATCTCTATTTTTATTAATCATGTAATAACTTATATGTTGTCCCGTTTATATCAACCTCAATATATTGATTCCCTGCTCCTGCACTACCAGAGCCGCCAGTAGTACCATCAGAATGTGCATATGTTTCCCATGTACCGGGTGAACCATTTGCTGTACATCCTACCAAATGACCATTAACGCACGCAAGATCACCTTTTTCTGCTGTTCCGCCAGGGTCATCGCTTCTATTATAAAACCGTACGTCTGCGACATCTGTAGCTCCCGCTTTTGGCTCTTTTAATACGGCAAGAGGTATCTGTAACGTTGGATTTAATATATAAGCCAACGCGCCATAGCCATACTTAGCAGTGCTGTATTGTCCTGAGCTATACGTACTACCTTGCGTTCCATCTTTCAACGCAATTCCTTCATTACCTATTTCGATATAAACACCAGATCCTGTGCCCTGTACATTCCTAAAATAAGACTGTGACTTCATACCTAAAAGTATCTTTAAATCTCCAGATAATCTCATTCCAAAAGCAGGGTCATACTTTAAAAAACTATCACTATCTCCAATAGCAATACCGTATTCATCTGTTGTATACCCTAAATAACCATTTAAATTTCCCATTCTCATTTTTGTGATTAAATTATTCCATGGATCACCGCCATGTGTAATTACACTTATATACGGAGAATTGCTCTCTGACGAAGTTAAATAAATACCTCCTGACCCTGACTTTCCATAATTTGTTATAGCGGTCCCTTTTTTCCATGCGGGATTATTATTGGCTGCATAACCATTACCTTGGTCTCTTGAAACAATATATGTGTTTCCGGCAACACCATCAACAGCAATCCATTCATCGTCAAATCCATCTTTCCCTCTTAAAATATCACCTACGGCAAATGTATCATCACCTTTAATGACAAGCTGTGACGTGTCACTACTTGTCATATCAGCATCAAGTATATCACCACCCATAACTAAATTCGTTCCGCCAATAACAGAAATCGTATCTTTTTCAAATACTGTTGTCTTTAAACGACCTCTAATAGTAGCATTTTGGAATTCAACGTCGCCATCATCTTTTATTTGAAATCCACTTCCAAGATTACCAGTTACAAAATTACCCGATTGAATAGAGTTCGTGTTTATTACAATATTGCCAATTCTCGCGTCTGTTGAAGAAAAATGTGCAAGTTCTGTAGCAGAAGAAGAATCTTCATAAAAAAACACACCGCGTCGATTAAACTTACTTCCTAAATTACCAGATTCATAGAAAATGTTAACACTGTTTGAATCCATTTTCAATGTACCTTGAGCATTTGTAATAGTAAGATTTTCACTTAATTTTATTGAACCGAATATATTCTGTGCGAATATCTTATCTAAAGTGTTCTTTAAAACGGCCTCTGTTGCATCGTCCCATTCCCATCCATCATCAAAAAGAGGATCTTTCCCTGAAACTATCCATCCATCAAATCCATCAGTAGGCGCGTCGTCTCTTATCTTAACAGTTTTACCCGGGTTCGGAACAACAACCTTTGCTACTGGTACCTTATAATCATATTTTTGTTTATCGATATTAACGCCATTTTGGTATAAATTAACATACCAAACATATGTTTTATCATCAAGAGGGATTACTGTATCAATACCGCCTGCCCCCGTTATCGTAAATACTTTTCCATAAGCAATGCCAGTTCCTTTAGCAATATTAACAATTGAACTTGGTGGGGTTTTAGCCGTAACGGCAAGTCCGTCTTTGATCCATGGCTTTACTAAAGAACCAACAGCTTCTGCCAAGTCTTGTAATGCATCTGATAAATCGCGCGCTTCTAAACTCGGAGATTGTCCGAATCCAGCAGTAAGGCCAGGAGCAAATCTTGTTTGTAAGCTTGCGTCTGTTGGTCCTCCACCATACGCTTCTATCATTTTTTTAACTAAGACGTCTAATGGCTGATACGTTTTTATTGGCATAATTATTTTTTCTGTAAAAATTCTGGAATATTTATTTCAGTTCCGTCATCGCGGACATCAAAAAACCTATACATTAAATCAACAATATTTTTTGAAATTATAGCTTTATATCCCTTCTTACTTCCAAACGGAAAAACTATTCCGCATATATTAGCACCGCGTAAATCTGCATGCGCATAATCTATATTCCCAAAATTTGCTCCCATTAAATTAGCGTACCTTAAATCAGCACCTCTTAGAGACGATCCTTGTTCAAATATTGTTCCGCAAAAACGTGCATGGCGTAATGTAGCTCCTTGTAATATAAACACGCCTTTTGAATGCGATAAATTAACGTGAGTCAGGTTATCGCTTCTTCTTAGTTCTGATATATACGAATACGATAAATCCAAATCACGCAGTTCTATATCTTTGAGTAACGGCGCTAAGTCCATTCCTGCCTTTTTATACCTTAATATATCTCTTTTTATTCTTTCATTAGGTTTTTTCATTCAATTCCTCACGGGTAATATGCCAATTGCACGGTTGTCCCTAATTGCGAATGATTCACTTGCTCTGCAAAATAATTTCTTTCTACTCTATTCTCAGAATCATCTACTTTTACCGTATGCCCAACTTGTAAATGAGGAGCATAGAATAAATCTGCTGATCCTTTTGTATGATTCTTATAAAATTCTGTTAAATAATCCTTTGCGCGTTTCTTTACTTTTGTTTCTGTATCTAAATACTCATTTATTGTTTTATCCTTAAAAACAACGTCTCCTACTTTTTGCAATAAATAATCCACATCATATATTTCATTATCATCGTCTGCTTCATATTGAACTATTTGCGTACCTGAGGGAAACGCACTTGCGCCAGCTACGCCTGTAAAAGAAGTAGCTGTTTTACCTGTATACGTAAAACTCGTTAAATCTCTATTTGTATCTCGATAATATCCTGTTCCCGCACCTGAAGGAAACGATGTAGCGTCTTTTACTGTTATGGTCGTATCACTTATTAATGACGCTAATGATAATTCTGTAGTGGGGACAAGTTTAGCTTCTCCTCTTAAAATAACTTCGTTAAATGCTGCGAACTCGACAAATGCAACTACCCACGCACCATTGCCATATTCAACCTTACCCAAATCTTCAATTATAAGTTTAAAATAACGCGCTTTAAAATTCTCACCTAAAATATCAGTTTCCCAAGAGTTTGTATCTCCGCTATTAATTGAAAAATTATTTGTTTCCGGGGACACGTCATAATACGCTAAATTATCTAAAGAATACTTTAACGT
>Ga0208769_1000414_pt1 | contig 20854 bp, 47 predicted proteins | sample AntAceMetag02UKC_FD_184768 | JGI IMG/M metagenome (GOLD analysis project Ga0208769, IMG submission 184768) | Saline lake microbial communities from Ace Lake, Antarctica- Antarctic Ace Lake Metagenome 02UKC (SPAdes) (version 2) | ecosystem: Environmental > Aquatic > Non-marine Saline and Alkaline...
GAACTTAATAAGGTCTTTAAAAGTAAACGATATGCATTAAAGATAGCTAAAAAGTTTAGTCAAAAAGCTATATATGATAATAAGCATGGGGTCGTTATATGGACATAAGATCATGGTCACGTAAGAAATAACAAAGGTAAACTACCCTAACAGTACATGGGAATGTTTCCCGTATGAAAGTGTACTATTGCAGATGATAGACCAAACGGTATACTTAATGGATAAAGAGAAGAGAAGGTTTATAAACAAAATAAAGGTGATGAGATAATGAATGACTACGAGAATGAGGACAAAATGTTAGAGGCTGGTAGAGATCGTGACCACAAAAAGAAGTACAAAAATGTACCAAAGGAAATAATAATACACATGTTTATTTAGGTGGGTGGACAAAAATGATGGACAAAATAGACTTAATAATGGCATTTGAGGATGGCACACTAACTGACAAACAGATCATAGACTTATTTGCTATGCTAATAAAGGATGGCTCTGCATGGACTTTGCAGGGGTCTTATGGTCGTATGGCTACACAGCTAATTAAAGCAGGGTATATTGACAAACATGGTAATATAATTATATACAGACAAACAAAGTTGGGTGAATAAAATGGCAAAACAAAAAGCTAAGATATAAGAATAACATGCAGATGCTAAACACAAAAGAATGGACAAATCAATTTAAGGTAGGCATAAAGAAACCTACAGCAAACACTTAAGTAGTATTGTGTATTGCTTAGTATGTTAAATGTTGACATGAAATACCGAAAGTGATATAAAGTAGGAACAACAAATAGATAGTGAGGTAATAAAAATGAGTAAAGAAAGCGAATTAAAAAAAGTTATTAAAAAAGCAAAACAAACAATATATGTTGAACACCAAAAAGCTAGTGGTCTAAAAGTTGGAGACAAAGTGAGGATATTGAGAAAGGCAAAAGATTATGAGAACGGATGGGATAATTCTTGGGCACACCCAATGAATCGTAGTATTGGACAAATTGATACAATTATCAGTGTGCATGATAATACTGGTATACAGTTAAAATCAGATGGCTATGATTACCCATTTTTTGTATTGAGAAAAGTACAACTTGAACCAACAAAAGTTCTCCGTAATGGCAAATGGGTGAAATCAATGAATAGTATAAAAGATATAAACGATTATGAATACCTAGACCATGATGACAAATATAATTATTCGTTCCATAGTTCTATGTTGTACAGACAAAAAAGGTGGTAAAAATGAGACGGGCAATAATCAAAAGATTTAACTTCGATTATGAATATTATGATTCTGATTTATTAAATGAACGTATGTTACATATTAAAATATTTACCGAAGGACTAATGCAGGTAGATTTATGGTTAGATAAATCAGATCAGGAGAAACTACGTGATTTTTTAAATAATGGTGGTAAAAATGAGTAAAGAACGCGAATTAAAAAAAGTTATTAAAAAAGCAGAACAAACAATATATGTTGAACACCAAAAGGCAAGTGGTCTAAAAGTTGGAGACAAAGTAAAGATACTAAGAAAAGCGGAGAGCCACAAAAACGGATGGATTAACTCTTGGATAGATGTAATGGATGTTATGATTGGACAAACTGCTACAATTTCTTCAATAAGAAGTGGTGGTATAGGTTTAAAATCAGGCTATAGCTATCCATTCTTTGTACTGGAAAAAGTAGAAACAAAACCAAAACCAAACCCATTTCAATTTCTTGATGCTGATGCAACGTGGGTCGAATCTATTAATGGTGCTAGGTGGGTCAAACAGTACAAAAAGCTAGGTTATGATAGTGAGTACAAATACTTTGAGTTCACTGGCAGACTATACAGACAAAAAATAGTGAGGTAATAAAAATGATGATTGTAGGTTTACTAAGCACGGAAGCTGAAGCAGAGGAGATCAAGTTTATATCAAAGGTACTCATGGTTTTAATACGCACAAAGGAACTCATCAAAGAGCACAAAATAAAAGGAGACATGTAGACATGGAAAGTGAGAACGCAATAAAGGTGCAGTGTCCACAGTATCATATAAAGTATCAGGCAAATCAATGCGGTGGCTTACTGGCATTCATCACACGTAGAGGGTTCAACTCACAGTACAAGTGTACTAGGTGTGGACAAATAGTTAACATAGTAGAGGGCATGTCAGCGAAGCAGATCGAGAACCTAGAAAGAATGAAAGACCAAGTATCAGGAGTTAGACACAGATGAACGATGTGTACCTATCATACAAGCCAATACATGAACACTTTAGGTTTCAAAGAGCACCATACTATAGACTACTCAGGTTTGTACTGTACTTCAAGAAAAACTTATGTGGATGCTACTGTTTTGCAGTTAAAAAGATAGCAATCAACACAAAGAACATCATTAAGTTCAACATGAACCCAGGTGAAACACTAGATCACGAAACGATGCACTATATACTACATAAGTACTTTGATATGCATACCAGCTACCAATGGGATAATATAGCAGATAGTGTACTTGAGTACATATGGATGGATTTATACGATACCGAGGCAAACTTGGGGGTTTTATAATTCCGAACAAAAACTATGTAAGAGGTCGTGCATTTGAATACAGGGTCAAGAAAGACCTAGAGAACAGAGGGTATATAGTTGTACGAAGTGCAGGTAGTAAGTCTTCATTTGATCTTGTTGCAATCAGCTTAAAGGTACAGTATCCAGATGTACTACTTGTGCAGTGTAAGTACGGTGCAAAGATAGGCAAAAAGGAACGTGAGAATTTACACGAGCTAAGTAAAACAGTATCAAAGAATATTATGGTAATTACTGCATGGGCTAAGCCAAACAAACCAATAGTATACTTTGATTCAAACAGTGAGGTAATAAAATGGTAACAACAAAACAAGTCAACACAATAGTTGATGCTGTTATAGAACGTGCATATATCGAAGGTGGTCCTAATTGCTATAATTCATATGTGAACATAGACAAAACGGATATAGAAGAACTAATACCAATAATTAAAAAAATATTAGGTGAATAGTATGGTAAAAGAAGTAAAAATATCAAAAACAGAGAAAGTTAAAAAAGCAATAGCAACACTGACTGATGTGACTATTAGCATGTCATCAGTTGAGTTGACACAAACAGCAGGTAATGAGATCAGACCAAAGATTAAGGTCTACGACATTGACCCTGCAAAAGCAGAAAAAGAAGCAATAGCTATCATGGAACGATTGCAAAAAAGATTCAAGGTGAAGGGCTAGACATGATGTGTCCACAGTGTAAACGTCACATGTTCACAGGGTTCATGTGCAATACGACAGTGTGGATATGCATATGGTGTAAGGTGGCGATAGAAAAATGAAAGACAAGTACGATGAAGTAATACGATGCTCAAGATGTAGGCATGAGATCGAGGACAAAGATGATCTGCACATCAACTACTATGGCATGGTGTACTGTACGAAGTGCCATAAGGTACAGGAGTTCAAAGAGTACAGTACTATAGAGAGTATGATACTAGGACAAAGAAAAAAGTTTAACATACCAGATGATAATAGCAATGGAGAGTATTAAAATGAAAGCAAATAAAAAAGCAGTAGAGCACAGTAACTTTTGGAGTTTAAAGATTGTACACGGTATGATGATGGCTAAGCCAAAGGTTAACGCAAGTGAGATAAGAAAATCACATCAAAAAAAGAAAGATAGACTACGTGCTGAGAGACAAAAGATCAACATGAAAAAATACGCAATAGGGTTGTTAAAACCAACAAAGAAAGCAAAGAAAGACATGATAAAGTACGGTCTTGACTTAGCCAAATGGTGGAATGAACAGCATGCTTAGTATATCATCCTTTACGACACCAACACTAAACAGTGACCCTACGGTAAACACTCTAGTTGGAGTGTTGCTGTTTGTACTCTGTGTTGGTATAGTAATGTGGTATGCTAGTAGAGTATGGAGTGAATGATGATGGATAGAATGTACTGTTTAACCTGCAAGCAACTGTTTTTTGATACAAGGGAGACACGTAGGAGACAAAAAACAATTACCTACGGTCAGTTCATGTTCAACCAACAGCGTGTAATGTGGGATGAGCCAGTACAGTTCAAAGGAAACAAAAGAGTGTTCATTATAAGCTGTCCATTCTGTAAGTCAATGCATACCGTTAACGCTACAGAGATCAAAGAAAGAACAGATAGTGTACGAACCAGTGGTCGTAATCAGTACAACAGACATCTTAAGAAGATAGACGATAGGGTACTGAGGGCACTAAAGCAAGCGAAGGTTTAAGTATTATTAACGACATAATTAGATATGGAGATAAAAAAATGAAACATCCTGAATTTAATAAGCTACTTAAAGAGATAATTGAACGAACAACAGGGGTACTATCAGCAAAAAGTGATGAGTACTCCACAGAATCCGACAAACTGCACAACTTTAAGCGTGCAGGTGCAATGTTGAACTGCTCACCAGAGAAGGCACTCGTTGGTATGTGGACAAAGCACATCATTAGTATACTGGACATTGTCGATGAAACAGAATACAAGTGTGGAACAGAGGTTGATTGTTTTCCAGGTTTTGACCCTGAAAAGTATATTGACAGGTTAGAAGAGAAAATAGGAGATGCAATCAACTACCTAATACTGCTTGAAGCACTAATTAAAGAGAGGTATAATAAATGAAAGTAGGTAAAGCAATAGTTTTATATCCACTTGGTCCATATAAGTCATGCACTATACGTGCTGATGACTGTGACAATTGGAAAGAGGCAAACGAAACACTCCATATGGAGTACATAAAAATGCGTGAGTACTTATCTGAGGCTGACCAACAAAGATTAGACAAAATGTTGAAGTAAGGGGATTATATTTCTTCTCCATTCCCCCATCTCTTCAACAATATTTGAGGTAATAAGTATGGCAAAAAATAAAGTAAAAGAAACTAAAAAGGCTGATGTAAAACAAGAAGTAGAGGTATACTGGAAAGTATACAACGACAAAACATTTCTTGCAATAAAAGTAACAAAGGGTTCAAAGACAATCACTATACTCAAAGAACCTAAGTATCTAAGGTCGATACGTGACCATATCCAAACTGTAGCTAAGTTTGGACTAAGAAAAAACTATATTTAGAGGTAATAAAAATGAGTAAATCAGGAAATAAAATAACAGCACTAAGAAAAAAAGTAGACATTAAAATAGAATCTGTCGATAATCTGATGAACCTGCTTGCTACATCGCAAGATGATGCAGGGGTACTGCTTTTACAGATACAAACAGAGCTTGATAAAGCAGAAGAGGATTTTAAGTCCGTTCAAGCAGGCTATAATGAGCTTAAAAATAGATGTTATCGAGTATCAAAGTTTGTTGACAAAGTATTAGAGGCATAAAAAATGACATATCAAGAACAAGAACAAAGCGGTAAGTTTATTGCTTGGGGTAAAAAAAAGGCAAAAGAAAACTCATATATTGTACTTGAGGACAAACCAGAAGAGTTCCTCATACTGAACATTAAACCATCAGACAAGTATGGTTATATATTTGAGTTACAATCAAAAAAATCTGAAGAGCCACTTATAGCAACAGGTAATGGAAATCTGCGTAGACTAATGGGATACGAACTTCAAACAAACGAAAAAGGAGACTTCATAAAGGACCAAGATGGTGTACCTATACTCAAAGAGAAACAGTCAGTTAAACTACCAGTGATAATAGGCAACAAAGTACGAATCACATTCCTTGGTATGGTAAAAGGAAAACGTGGTGAATCATACACATACAAGATCGAAGTAGATCGTGAGTAATTTTAGGGTTCATCCCCTAACTTTATTTTTGCGGGAGAAATATCAAGGGAGATATACTCCATATCCAATGGGGAAGGACAGGTTCAATTCCTGTATCTCGCACTATGTACACAATAAAAGAAAAAGGAGTTGTATAATGACGGAATTGAAAGCACCAAAATTGAATCCAAAAAAACATTCTGGATATATAATATGCAGAAGGTTAAATAAAGTAATGTACATTTACAAGGAAGCATGGACAGAGGGTTCTTGCGGTTTCATATGTGACTGTGGAAGATGTACAAAACTTGATCCATTTTACCATGATACATTTTATAAAGGAGTGATGTTATGAACATACTAAACAAAATAGGAAATACTCCGCTTATGAACATAGACAATATTTACTTCAAGTTAGAGATGTTCAACCCAAGTGGAAGTATTAAGGATAGAGTAGCAAAAGCAATGATACTTGATTATGACAACAACAATAATTGCAATAGTCGTACTACAATAGTTGAAGCGACAAGTGGGAATACAGGTGTATCAATAGCTATGGTATGTGCAACACTTGGTTTAAAGTGCAAGATATGCACACCAATGAGTACAAGTAGGGTTAAAGTGGAGATGATGAAAGCATACGGTGCTAAGGTATACGATGTGTACGATACAATTACAGAGTGTGTTGACAGTGCGAAGGTGTGGTGTAGTGGTAAAAATCATCACTATCTTGACCAGTTTAATAACAAAAACAATCTAAAGGCACAAATCAACATGGCAAGTGAGGCATTTAATAGTCATGGTCGTATAACTGGATTTGATGCAATAGTAGCTGGTGTTGGAACAGGTGGAACACTTATGGGATTGCACAGTGTATTTCCTCACGCAGAGGTATTCACCATTCAAGTTCTTTACGGTGAAAATATCGAGGGTATTTGTGATGGAGTTAAACTTCCTCTTATACCTAGAGGTTTGCAAATAAACAGTATCCTAGTCACCAAAGAAAAGGCTATTGAAACTGCAAGGTGGTTAGCACAAAAGCACGGTATACACTGTGGAATATCTAGCGGTGCAAACTACTATGCTTCAACTGTTATAAAAAATAAGTACAAAAGAATACTAACTGTACTACCAGATTCAGGGAATAGATATTTATGATTAAATTAATAGCAGATATAGCAGGAACAATAGGCATGCTACTCTTTCTCATTGCAGAATTGAGACAATTATATAAAATAAAAAAGACAGGAAAACTAACGGGCTTAAGCTATCATGGGTACTTGAGTAAAGCGATAGCTGTAGTAAGCACTGGTGTGTGCCTTGCTTTAACATCACTGTACCTTTCATTGTTTGTAATAATAATAGAAGGTATTGTTATTGTGCCAATACTATACTGGCTATGGAAGTACAGAAACAAACCATCCGTTGAAATAACAGTGTTTGATGAGCTATGGAACAATACAGAAGATGAAAGGTGGAATGAAGAATGAAAAAATACTATCTAGCACACAACTTCTTAACTCGTAAGCTAAGAAGAAAGTGGGAGTTAAAAATAGAATCAAGGTATAACATCGCACTTGATAATCCATTCTATGACAATCCGCATAGAGCAATGGAGATGAACATACTTGATGGGTACAAGGATAGCTCACCTGAACAGAATGAGTATCTATCACAAAGAGATGAGAATAGTATAGTAAATGATGATCTTGAAAAGATTAGAAAATCCGATGGTATAATCGCACTAGCTAACGATGTACGTGTTGGTACGCTGATGGAGATATTCTACGCATCACATGTACTAAGATTACCAGTGTATATTCTGACACGAAAGTACTATAATCATCCTTGGATTAAGAAGTTTGCAACAAAAAGATTTAGAACTATGAAAGAACTTGAAGAGTTCATTGGAAATAAATTTGGAGTGAAAAGATGAACAAAGAAGAAATAAAAGATTTAATATCAAAAGAATTATTAATGCAGGTAGATTATAATTTCTTAGTTATAGATATGAGGAACAAAAAACCTTTAGTATTTAAAGCTTGGAGAGTTAAAGAATGAAACCACTAGAAAAAGTTAACCTATACCAACGAGCAATTAAATCGTGGGGTGTACTTGCACAGCTTGATATGGTTGTTGAAGAGTGCTCAGAGTTGATTAAAGCTATTCAGAAGGCAAAGCGTGCTAAGACAGATAAGCACCGTGCAATGACTGAAATACTTATAGCATATGAGGTTGTTGATGTTGAAATAATGTGCGAACAAATGCGACAGGTACTTAAGAACCAGCCGTTTGATAAGATGAAGAATGAAAAGCTTGAAAGACTAAAGAAAATGCTAGGTGACTACTAATGAAAATAATAGATGCAAAAAAAGAAGTTACCAGCATGAAAGATGATAAACTATACACTATTGGAATAGACTTAAAAGTACCAGAAGAACTCCTAACTAGAATATACGACAAGATACGGGAGTTATATGAAGAAACTGGTTATTATCCGCACCTACTAATTCTTAGTCAAGAGTACGCAATATGGTTCAAAGAACTTATAGATATTAACGAGTATATGAAACTAAGATACAATAGTATTGTATCATTCCAGGGACTAGAAATAAAAATAACACTCAAAGAGGATACAATAGAGGTCTACTAATGCCATACATACCAAAAGAGAAACGTGAAAGACTTGATTGGATTATAGACAATCTTGCTGCTGAACTTAAAACACTTGGAATTACTGGCAACCTAAACTATGTACTGTTTAGATTGGCAAAGAAGATGTGCAAAAGATACGGTGATTACGCTGCATTTGAGGGTGACTGTCAGCAGAGCTTGAAGGAAATATACAGGAGATTGGAAGTACCATATGAGGATACAAAGATAGTAGAGAATGGTGATGTGGAATGATAACAACAGCATGGTTGAACGGTATCACAATTACAGATAAGGATGCAAGAGTTACCATTGATTGCTATGGTATTAGCAACGGTACACTGCTGCTGATAGAATCTAAATCATATCAAGGAAATACAGAAATTATAAATGCATGGAGTTACGCTAATGCTTAGTCAAAAAATAAACTGGAAAGCAGTTGAAGAGTACCTCACTATTGGAACTACAATGAACAACGCTACATTTAAAGAAGGTGTAGACTTTAAACTAACATCAGCAATGAAGTACAACAACACCAACTTTAAATCATCAGTTGATGCAGTACTACAAGCATTTGAAAACACTATTCTGACACAATGTAGGGGTAAGAAGAACATTCTACTGGAACTAAGCGGTGGTAAGGATTCCAGGTTGATCGCAGCGATACTAAAAAAGTACAACATAGACTTCTCTGCTGTAGTATACGGTGATGGCAAGTGTCTCGATGTACGTGTTGCAAAGCTTGTCGCAAGATCACTAAAAGTACCACTTGATTCATTTACTAACGCTAAAGAAGGATTTACTATGGAAGCAGCCCGTGAAATAATAAAAAGAAACCACGGTCTTAGGTTCTTTCATAATCGTATAAATCAGTACCACTATCGTGATTACCTTAAGCAATTTGATCTTGTGATTAACGGCTATACTGCTAACTATCTATTTGATTCACACTGCTGCTTTCAGTACCCTAAGTATCCCTGGTTCTATATACTTGAAAGTCATAACGCATTTATACCTAGCTGTGTCAACTCAAAGAGAGTATACATTGAGTACGCAACAGAAAACTACGACCTATCACTTGAAGAACTATGGGTAAATGAAATTAACAGTGGTGTGACAATTGACTATGATGTAACAGATAGTCTTGGAATAAATGAAGCACCAGTATTCGATCAGTATCTAATAGATACAACATTTGAACTACCCTATAGTCAAAGGGTGGGTATTTCACTAACTCAACAAATGATGAGCAAGGTTAACAAAACAATGTGGCTATTACCGTACAGTTCGTATGGTGGTTTTCCACTTGCTGTACCATACTCAAAGCACATGTGGTTGTATGCACGACTACCTAAAAATCTACCAAACTGGCGGTTTGTAGACCCAAGTGAATCAATGAGGAACATCAAAGAACTGTTCAGCGACTACATAGAAACACTACCTGCATTTGTTAGTACACTATCCGAACTTGGTATACTAAAAAAAGATAAGGCTCTTGGTTTACTTAAGTCATCTGTTCTATTTGAACATAGACTAATGAACTTTAAAATATGGTGTGATGTAAATGAAAAAATATACTAAAGAAGAACTAGAAGTAAGAATGGGTGTAACAGACTATGGTATTCATCAGTCAGCTAGAGTACATCCCGATGTAGTTATTGGAAAAAACGTAGTGATAGGTCCGAACTGTTCAATAGGGTTCGATGGTTTCAACTATAAGAGAGATGAGAATGGCACTGCTCACCTTAAAAAACATAAAGGGACTGTTGTTTTACATGATAATGTTGAGATACACAGCAACGTATGTATTGATCGAGGACTGTACGGTAACACAGTTATACGTAGGGGTGTTAAGATAGACAACTTGGTTCACGTTGCACATGATGTATTCATAGGGGAGAACACGCTTGTCGTTGCTGGTACTGTAATCGGTGGTAAGGTTAGCATTGGTAAGAATAACTTTATTGGCATCGGTGTTGGTATACGACCAAACGTAAAGATAGGTAACGGCAACCTGATAGGAATGAACAGCGTTGTCCTAAAGAACATTAAAAGCTATGAGATATGGGCTGGTACACCTGCAAAGTACCTAAGAAGAAACAAGTGGAACTTTGGTGATGAAAACTGAAAACAGTACTGATGATTAGACGTAATGATTCACCAGCGTGTGATCTGCGAATGAAACTACAAGCACAATCACTTGAAGAAGCAGGCTATGATGTGTATCAGTTGTTTTTCAACTATATTAACGGGTTGCAAATACTCATGGTGCATGATGGTAAAGAAACAACATGGTCACAAGAAGATAATATTTCATATCTTTATGGTGTATACATGGAGAACTACTTTTATACCATACTGGTTAAAAAGTACCTTAAAAATCACATGGAGTATAAGGCTGTACTTAGCCTGCTAGATAAGGATATTGATATGATTCACGCCTACAACTTCGACACTCTATCATTAGGATTAAAGCTTAAAAAACACTTCAAGTGCAAGATCATATACGACATGAGAGAGTACTATGCACAGATGGATTCACAAAACTTTAAGGGTGTAGTATACGAGTGGTATCTTTGGCTCGATAGACAGGTGTGTAGACGTTCTGATTGGATATTCGTAACAGATAATAATGCAATTAAAAGTATAGGTAACTTTGTTAATGGAGATGGTAAACTTGAAAACAGTATTGATGATTAGAAATAACGATAAGCCTAGCTATGATCTTAGAATGGTTCTTCAAAAGAAAACACTAGAGGATGCAGGCTATGATGTGTATCAGTTGTTCATTCGATTCGAAGATGGGTTAAACATATGGTTATTACACAAAGATGATACAGTACACTATCACGAATCAGAGAATGACCTGATATCAAAAACAATGGGTGCTGCTACAAAAGTAAAGGTACTTGCACCACTTAGAAACATCCTAACCTTGTACTTGATGTACAAGTTCATAGTAAAAAATGTTCCAAAGATTGATGTCGTTCATGCACATAATCTTGATACCATGCCACTTGCCATAAGAATAAAATCAAAGTATCAGTGCAAGATAGTATACGACATGAGAGAAATGTACGCAGAGATGGCAGGTCGTGGGTTCAGTGATGTTGTTAAGGAGTACTATATGAAAAAAGAAAAGCAAATGCAGAAGTACGCAGATTGGATTTTTATAATGGAAAAAATAACACACGAGTGGGTTAGAAAGTTTAATAAGAAAACACCGATAAGCTTGGTTAGGAATAGCAGACCACTGATCTACAAAAAATATAAGCAGTGTGATAATGATACAGAGCCACTTAATCTACTGTTTCTCGGTACAATATCACAACCACGGTATGTACTTGAAGCAATAGGTGTCGTAGAAAAGATGAACGGTCGTGTAAAATTTTACATAGGTGGGTGTCCACAAAGTGACCCGTACTATCATAGTGTTATAGCTGAGTGTAAGAAAGTAAAGCACTCCGAGTTCATAGGTCAAATCAACTGCATGTCTGTTGTTCCAATAACAAGACAGTGCGATGTTGTACTATGTATGCTAGACCCTGAACAGTACAATAATGGTCGTGCTATTGCCAATAAGCAACTCGAAGCTATGGTTGCAGGTAGACCAGTTATCACATCTAGGGGTAGCTATGCTGGTCGTGTTACAGTTCAAAACAACTGCGGTTTAGTTATTGAGCACTGTAGGGCTGGATTGCGTGTTGGACTAGAGTATCTACTGCAAGAACCAGAGCTTCGTGTGCAGTACGGAAAGAACGGACTTAAAGCAGCAAAAAAAGAGTACAATTGGGAGTTAGATGCAAAGCGAATGCTTGATGCATACAAGGAGTTATTAAAGTAATGGGAGTTGTTACATAATGGAAAAAAGAATAGTTGTAGGACATCGAGGAGAAATAGGTAGTGCAATCTTTAAAATATTCAAAGGTACTCTAGGGATAGAAGAGAATATATTTTTATCTACAGATGGTAATGAAGCTAAAGAAGCAGATCGAACAGTGATGCACGTTTGTATACCATATACTGATAAGTTTATAGACACGGTGGTAGACTACGTAATCGAATATGCACCAGACATTATAATTATACATACTACATGTGCTATAGGTACAACGAGAAAGCTCTATGCAATATTCTGTGATGCTGATATGAAGATAAAACGATGTACGGTAGTTCATGCATCAGTAAACTGTAGACACCCAAACACTGAAGCAGACATCAGAAAGTACGATATGTTTGTTGGTGCACTGAATGAAAAAGAGGGTAACGAAGCATGCGATTACATTGAACGATTTGGGGTAATCACATATTTGTGTGATACACCCGAATCATCAGAGTTCAACAAGATAGCAGGCACGGAGTACTGTAAGACGATGGTAAAGTTCTTTGGTACACTGAAAGAACTAGCAGACGGTGATGCAAAGCTAAACTGGAAAGAGAGCATTGCGTACTTTGAAAATCTAATGAGTAAATCAGATGGATGGAAAAGAGTATATCGTAGGGGTAATAGAATAGACACACCAATAAGCGGTAAGCACTGTCTTAACTCAAATAACCGTCTATGGCGAAAGTATATAACAGGTGAAAAATGATAGAAGAAATAGGTGCAGCCATTCTTGTACTAACACTAGCAATGGCATACTTTGCTATTGCATTCTACCTTTTTTGTAGAAAAATGGAGAAATAAAAATGAGATGTAAAAAGTGTACACTGACAGACGACATAGATGATGTTACACTAGATGATGATGGCATATGTAACTTCTGTAAAATATACGAAAACCTATGCAAGCAGTATCCAGGTGGTATGGAAGGATACGATGAACTTGTCAAAATGGGAGAAAAAATAAGAAAAAAACAACGAAAGAGTAACTACGATGTTGTCATAGGATACAGTGGTGGATGTGATTCTACGTACCTAATACACATGGCAAGCCTACTTGGACTACGAATACTAGCGGTCCACTATGATAACGGATGGAACGGTAAGATCGCAGAAGATAACATGAAAAAACTACACGAGCACATACCATTTGATGCAGTACACTGGAAATTTAATAAGAACCTTGTAAATGATATTAACAGAGCATTCTTATCCTCTGGTTCTCAAGACTGTGACATATCATACGACATGGCTGCAACAGCAGCAGTGTATGAGGTTGCCAATAAGTATAATGTGAAGTACATACTGAACGGTCACAACTTTAGAACAGAGGGTATATGTCCTCTATCATGGTGCTACATGGATGCAAGGTACATTAAAGATGTACATGAAAAATACGGTAGGATACCAAACGCAACAAAGAATATGCCTAACCTATGGTTACGTAAGTGGCTGTACTGGATTGTAATAAAAAGAATCAAGCACATTAGACCACTGTACCATGTTGACATTAAAAAAGAGACTATGATAAAGGTACTTAGTGATCTCTATGATTTTAAGTGGTACGGTGGACATCACCTAGACAATGAGTACACAGCGTTCCTTGGTAATGTAATGTTTCCACGTAAGTTTGAAACTGATCGAAGAAAAATTGAGTACGCTGCACTTGTACGTTCAGGTAACATGACAAGACAGAATGCAATAGCTGAACTAGAAAAAGAAGTACCAATCAATAAGAAACTGGTAAATAGAGTTGAAAATGAGTTACGAATCAATGTTAGCTCATTGATAACAGGTCACATAAAAACACACTATGATTTTAAGACATACCATAGATTTTTTAAAACATTCAGGTGGTTCTTTTGGATACTCAGTGCTTTTAAGCTAGTACCCTGGACTTTTTACAAAAAATACTGTAAATAGACCTAATCACTTAGAACGAACAGAAACACATCAAAGAAGCACATCAAGTATAACTGGATAGTTATCACCTGGGAGATAGGCATGTGCTTCCTTGATGCTTTAAATTGAACCTATTTTTCATTATTTGCTTAAAAACTGAATTAGCCTGCGATATAGGTCAATTATGCTGATTGTTATCAATCCAGAACATAATCCTAGTATTATGCTGATTGTTATCAATCCAGAACAGAATACTAGTGCGATAATACAACCAGCACACATTATTTCAACTCCTCGTTAGTAATCACCCTCAGTATGAAATTAACAGCACTCAATACTATGATTTGAGATTCAGGTGTTACAATGAATCCAAACTCACACTGAGCAATGATCGCACCGATAGCTATAACATTTATCCATAGTGTTTTTGACTTTATAAATTTTTTCATATCCTTTTGTCTCCCTTAAATTACAACTAATCTAATTACTATACCACAGAATAAGGCTAGCAAAACTTTAGTTGTTACTTCTAGCTTATCAATTCTACCGTTCTGTCTAATCATTGAGTTAACTAACCATAGGTTGAAGTCCTTGTTTGGTATACGTAATGAGGAGTTCCCATTACGTTCCTTAAATTCTTTTGCCAGCTTTGTTATTTCTTTAACTGCATCATCAATACTAAGCTTTCTTTTTGACATCGAGTATCTCCTTTGCTTTTGCTTTTTGTAGTTTTTTAAGTTCGGCATTAAATGCTTCTTGAATTTTAGCTCTAAGCAATCCAAGTACTAATCCACTTTGGATTGAGCACATTGCTTTGTTGTATAGTTCTTCATCTAAAGCCTTTACTTCTTCTGGTTTTATTTCTATTGTTACCATTCTTCTATCTCCTTATGTTTTCTTTTTAAATGCTTTTGTTGTACTACCATCAAGACGTATACGAATTGCACTTGCATCACCATCATCGGTGGCAACAAGCTTTACTCCTATAACATCAGTACCATCAAATACTTTTACTGGTGAGGTATTATCCTTTACGAGTTCTATGTCAGCAGTACCATCCCATACTTTTATACCAGCACTAACATCTACATCGGTACTCTGTGATTCTTCTGCACCCCATGTTAAAAAATTACCAGGATCAGACATTGAATTATATGATGTAGTTATCCAATTTGCACCAACATCAGCACCAATCAATTGAACCTCATCTATTATGCCTTCCCATGTTTGACTACCAATGGCATCACAACCAACGAAATTTCTATCACTTGTACCTAATGAAAATGCAACATTATCAAGTTCATTTGCTGTAACAGCGGCATCATCATCTTTATGAACATATAATTTATCGTTTCTAACACTTCTATATGCGAACAAGTGATAATCACCATCCACATCATCGTTACCTGTTCCTGGGTATACTGTATTTGCTGATCTATATACATACCCTTTCAATTCATCTGCCGTATTGTCTATCGCAAATAACGTTGATGACGCAGCGACACTTGATTGTTTGAATATTTTTTTACTTTCTGACACACTTGCTGGTGTATCAACATAGGAAATAACTGTGATGTCATCTTCTGTAGTGAACCATCCAGAACCAGATGCACGTGAAAAACAATCATCAGTACCATTTAAATCAGCACCACGACCTAACTCACTATTTGCATAGCTTATTCCATTGTTTTCTGTTAAAGTTTTAGCGTTACTTGTACTATCCGTATTATCAACGAAGTGATAAACAGATATGTAATCTGCATTCCAAGTGTCGGTAGATGAGGGATCGGCAACAACACCTACTTTTCCATAATAAGCATAAATATATGTTGATGGGGGTGTACTACTTATTGATGGTATCTTAACCCAAAAACATAATTTACCATTTGTATTTGTATATAATTCAATCTCATGTTTGAGTAATGTATCTTCGGCAGAATTATAAAAAACTATATCGTAACCACTAGCAGATTTAACATGTCCACCATTCGCCTCATCGGCTAGATTTGCATCAGTCACACCCACAAAAACTGGGAAATCAACTTCATCTCCATCAACTTTTGCGTTTTCAAGGGTTATTTTCTTTTTATAACCGTAATTAACATCAGCCCAGATGTCTTTCACCCTTCCACTACTGGTTCTATGATAACTTCTTTAGGTTCTAATGCCTTACTGTTAACTCCACCACTATGTAAGAAAAATTCACCAGTTAATGTATTGATATATACACCTTTACCAGAAAACGTGGCTTCACCCTCTTCATTAATGTGGAATATGTTTAATCTGTAGAACTTGTACCCAAAAGGTTTTTCATCGCATACCTTTTCATCAAACTCTACGTTTATTACTAACTCTTTTGCCTTTATTTTTTTTACTATTGCTATTTTTGCATCATCTAATTTCGTCATTTTTCTTACCTCATAATCATACTAAGTTTGTTCTAAACCATATCTGTCCAGTACACGGACTACCTGGGTCATCTGTTCTATTTTCTAGTACAAAGTTATCTGCTTCAAGACAGTGGAAGTCCATATGATGATCGCCAGCAGAACTATCTATTTCAAATAGTATTTCATCCGAGCACGTTGCAACCTCAAATACTGATGTCGCTTTGATCTCAAACTTAATTCCAACATCTCCAAACAATGATATTGAAGAGCAATCATCGCTGCTATTTGCAAGTATAATAAGATCATCACCAGCATCATCGCTACCGTACATGTACGATGTTGGCGATGTATGGTCAAACAAGAATGTTTGTTCACCTTGTTCTTTGAAGTATATGTAGTTTGTTGTATCGAGTTCAATGTAGTCATCACCTTCCAGTTGTATAAAAGGATAGGTATCAGTGCTGTTTGCAAGTAACTTAAGTACATCACCAGTATCATCGCTACCTGATATTGTTGACGTATCACCAGCATTTAAAAACTTAAATGATAGTTCAGCAGAGCTATAGAACTCTATATCAGCAGAAGTATGCAGACGTATGTCATCAGTACCATCCAATTGAATATAAGGATACGCATCGGTGCTGTTTGCGAATAAAACTAGATCATCACCAGTATCAGCACCACCGTACATTTGAGATAGCACGCCATCTCTTGAAAACTTAAATGCCTGTCCAGTATCAACACATGTTCCTTCAGTGTCATATATTGTAAAATCTGTAACTGCACTATGCTTGATGTACTCAACCATCAAATCCCACTCACCATCTGCAAGACAGTCGAGTGCATTTGGTGATTCACACCAGCTAATATTAGCCATTTTAATTATCTCCTAAATATATTTGTTTTACTATTTCCATAGTTTTTTCTCTATGAAATTTACCCATATATTGATGATGTAAATCTTTAGGTAATGCAATTACATATGCATCATTAATGTGATGATACTCTACAATTTCGGATGTAGCAAATGGGTTTGGAAACATGAGTATCCAACCAAAATTTCGATTCCTTTTTGCTTTTGCTATTTTCCACTTTTTTGTCTGTCGATACATATCACGCCTTCTTTTTTGAGATGCTCTTCCCTTTTTAGATTGTGTATATCGTATTGTTCTTATTTTACCTTTTTCCGATTGGTCATATCGTCTTAATGTTATTTTTCCCTTTTTAGATTGTTGATAAGTTTTTGATTCTTGCAATATTTTATTTGTATTTTTTAAATAATATTGTTTGTGATAATTCTTTATATCTACCATTTTAATCTCTCACTTTTTCTAATACTAAATTGTATCCATAGTAATCTGGACTTCGCATGCTGTGTGTACTAAACTGCTTTATTATATACACACCATTGGCACACTTTCCGTAGCAACTAATTATAACCTTATCGTGATTTTCAATCCACTCGTGTATCGTTTTAAATACACTTGGTGCAGTTACAAAATCAATTCCTGTATCAGCTTCGAAGCACAGTGGAAAACATACTGGAAAACATAATACAGCACCACCGCCAATAGCACATATTGGCATCATAACACCACTAAATGTATACGGCTGACTATTTAAACCAGAATCTCTAGTTTTAACTGTTGTTTTCCATAGATTAAATATATCTATGTTCTTTGATAGACCACCCTTTATACTTTTAGGAAAGTAAATTTGCACTGATTCATTCCATGTAACACGTACTTCTACCCTAAAACATGCCAACAGTTGTGGGTCGCCACTTGGTGTTCTAACACCCCAAGTATCCATATCCATAGCAACAACATCAGCCCATGTCCAAGTAACGGGTGCATTTGTATCGGTTGTTATATTATACCAATCGGACCAGCCTGCAACAGCCGTTCCAACTGGTGTAGTATTTGGTTGCCACGATTGAGTATCACCTTGACCTGCAACATATACAGGTCTTAGATATTGAAGTAGTGGACCAGCAAGACCACTTAGTGAACCAGTTGTGCTATACGCTCTGAACTCTACCTTAGTTATTGTCTTATCTACTTGCACTGTTGCTGTATTTTCATTTAACCACTGTATTGTATCATCAATATATGTTATAGCAGGTAATATTAAAAAACCATCTACCATGTTTTCAGGGTTATCTTCCCATCCATCTCTAAGACCATCCATAGCATACGAATCGAAGTAAAATATCTCAGATCGTTCAACATTGAATGTACAAAGTTCGCAGTTTCCACACTCACTTTCACTCATACTTTTCTAACTCCAACATCCACTCAATATGCTCTGGACATTCGTTTATTATTTTCCATCCAAAGCTTATTATTCTCCAATCTCCATCCCAATTTATATTATTTAAACCACCGATAGTGATTGGTAGATCATCTAATCCTAAATCTTGTACACACATAATCTTCTCACACGCACCATCATACCACTCTCTACCAGTTAGAACTAATCCCCATTTACTTCGTGATAAACCGAATACTATACGTTCACCATTCCATAGGTTCAGCATCTTTACATTCTGTGAGTGGTCATCTGATACTTCTTCTGGTGCTGTAAGTGTACAATCTGTGACAGATGGCACGGTGTAGTATACAACCGCATATACTTGAGTTACAGGATGTATAGAGCCAGTTGTATATATCTGAACTCCACACTGCAAAGCATCTATTTCATCCCAGGTCCAAGCTTCACTCGTATATGGGTTCACATGAAAGTACGATGGCACTGTTGTCCACGTATTTTTTGGCTCGCTTATTTTTTCACCAACGTACTCTGTTCCGTGTGTTTTTATTATCGCATTAGACCAAAAGCCTGTTACATTTATTGGGTTTACAACTGCATAGCAGTTAACTTGAACTATAGTACCTGTTTCTGTTGTATGATCTTCTAGTTCGTAAAGATCAGTGTCAACGCCAACGCCAGCACTAGCATAGTTGATTGTTGTATATCCATCTGGTATTACTTCATCAACGCACTGAAAGTTCTGTCCACATTCAGTTGTTAACTCTATAGTATCACCATTTGCATTGGGTCGTATCGTCAGTGAGTGCAGTTGATTTGCTGTTTGTGTAAGTGTTATTTCGTTTACCATTTTTATAGCCTAAATGGAATTTTTATCCAAACATCATGCCACTCTGAATCGTTAGCGTGCATTAGTATACCGTGGTCATTATCAAATCTAACCTCTATTTTGATGTATACTCTATCTTCAACAAGAAGTTCGTATATATCATCCCATGCCTCAATTTTGTAGTTATATGTTATTTCATCACCGACATCGTGTATTGCATCCCAGGTAAGAGCATGAGCTACAGCTATCCATCCTGTTGTAACGAAATCTTCTGCACCCTTATAGGTTTCGTTTGTTTTTGATACTGTTATACGATAGTCACTAACTGTTGAATCATCCCCATTGCATGCACATGTAATTTCACCCTCAATTACACCTTCGATATAGTATTGTTTTTTAATGTGATGTGGAAATAAGAAGTCAATCCTTATAGAGCCATTGACATCTGCTTCGGTATACTCAGTTGTTAAACAAGCATCACTAATATAATCACTAACAAGTTGTTCTGTGTGATCTGTAAATATACCGAATGTTATGTTCCAATCTGGATACACTATACCGTAGAACTTAATAAAATCTCGTTGATCTTCTAAGCCCATTATAAATTCCTTCCTGTTTTATCTATTCTAAATATAACTATCTTATCTGGTGATGCGTTGATATCAATACCAACGACAACATCACCTATGTTTAGTGTTATATATGCATCAGCTACTAGGCTAGTATAATCAACTGTATATCTCATTCGAACAGTCTCCCTTGTGTTTGTTTTATTAATACCCAAGTATTCCCAAGTGAATCAACACCAACTATAATATCATCTTTAGTTATATCTATTGCATCGGTATCGGTATATGATTTCATTTGGTATGTTGCGGTTGTAGCTTGTGTTTGCCTCATTTTTAACCTGTCCTAAATTTATATTGTGTTCTACCATTATTTAGTAAACCATTACCTTCAGCTATTGATAATAGTGCTGCTAGTTTTTCAACACTGTTCATCTCAGCGATCTCTTTTACTTCTATTGTAACATTATCTATTTTAACTCCACCATCTGATCTTGAGTTCGATACGTCTCTTTGTCTATTCATACCCACCATAGGTGATACTGCTTTTTGTCCTATAAAAGGAAGAGAAAGACTAGATGGAAGGTTTTGAAA
>Ga0208769_1000418_pt1 | contig 20695 bp, 26 predicted proteins | sample AntAceMetag02UKC_FD_184768 | JGI IMG/M metagenome (GOLD analysis project Ga0208769, IMG submission 184768) | Saline lake microbial communities from Ace Lake, Antarctica- Antarctic Ace Lake Metagenome 02UKC (SPAdes) (version 2) | ecosystem: Environmental > Aquatic > Non-marine Saline and Alkaline...
AGGATATACAGAAATAGATTGTGTAGTAACTGATGTTGATAAAGTAAGAGAAAAAGCATTAAATATAGCTCTAAACAAAATATCGGGTGAATGGGATTTTACTTTATTAAAAGAGTTATTGCAGGAAATAGATCTTGGTGAAATAGATTTAGAATTAACAGGATTTGATTTTGATGACATAGAAAATATGATGACACAACTTGGTGAAGATAAAAAAGTTGAAAATTATTCAGATATAAATAAAGAAATTGAAAATTATTCATATGAAAATAAAAAAGATGAAGATTGTTCTGATAAAGATTGTTCAGATGAAAATTGTTCTGATAAAGATTGTTCAGATGAAAATTGTTCAGATGAAGATTGTTCAGATGAAAATAAAAAAGTCGAAAGTTATTCGGATAAAAATAAAGAAATAGATATAGATTTGTTAGATGATAAAATGATATTAAAATTCAAATTCAATGAAAGTGATTATGAATTTGTTAAAAATGAATTAGGTAAGATAACACCTAATATTGAACAGGCATTATTAAAGTTATTGAGAGGACAATATGAACAATCATAAATTCAATCATATATGGTATTTAAAAGATAAATATCCATCGCAAGGAATTAAAAAACATAATTTAAAAGTATTCGGTACGTTTATATGTGGCGGTGGTTCTTCAATGGGTTATAAGTTGGCAGGATTTGAACATCTAGGAGGCGTAGAGATTGATCCGCTAATAGCAGATTTTTATAAAACTAATCATAACCCTAAATACTTATTTGTAGAAGATATTAGAAAATTTGTAAAGCGAAATGAATTTCCGGAAGATTTGATGAATTTAGATATTTTAGAAGGATCACCACCATGCAGTTCGTTTTCAATGTCTGGAAATCGTGAGAAAGATTGGGGAAAAGAAAAAGTTTTTCGTGAAGGTCAAGCAATGCAAAAACTTGACGATTTATTTTTTGACTATATTTTATTAGCTGAAAAACTTCAACCTAAAGTAGTAATCGCTGAAAATGTAAAGGGATTACTACAAGGTAATGCAAAAAACTATGTGCATAAAATTAAAGCTGGATTTGAGAATGCAGGATATAAAGTTCAGTTATTTCTCTTAAACGCTGCAAGTATGGGAGTACCACAAAGGAGAGAAAGGGTATTTTTTATTTGTCAAAGAGAAGATTTAAATTTACCAAAATTAAAATTAAATTTTGATGAAATTCCAATTAATTACGGGGAAATAAGAATAAATGGTTTAAAGGATAAAAACTTTACTGAATATGATATTAATCTATGGAATCATAGATTGAAAAGCGATAGAAACTATAGCGATATTCTTGAAAGAATTGAAAATAGATGTAGTAATTGGAACGTTATAATAGTTCATGATAATGAGGTTTGCGGAACAATTGTAAGCAGTAGTAGACAAGTATCATTTACAGAACCCAAACAACTATGTGATGATGAATTGAAAATGATTGGTACATACCCTTTAGATTATGATTTTAAAAATATGAAGCCTAAATATTTAATTGGTATGTCAGTACCACCCGTTATGATGGCTCAAATATCACATCAAATATATTTACAATGGTTTAAAAACATAGCGTAATTAATAAAGTAGGTGTACGAAATGAAAAGTAGATATGAAACCCATGTTGAACCAAATCTTGAAAAAATACCTCAATGGAGAAGAAACGGATTAACTGAGAAGCAAGTAGCTAAAAAATTAGGTGTTGCATATTCAACACTTAGAAAATATATAGATGAACACCCGGCACTTTCGGCAGCAATAAAAAAAGGAAAAGAAGATTTAGTAGAAAACCTTAAAGATAGTTTATATAAACGAGCTTTAGGATATGAATACGAAGAAAAAAAGACGCTTATTGAAAAAGATGGTCAAGACAGAGAAAAGAAAAAAGTTGAAAAAAACACAAAATTTATTTTTTCAGATACTTGTTTACTATTCGCATTAAAAAATATTGCATCTGATGAATTTAAGGATACTCAAAATCTTAAAGGAGATTTCAAAAACACGATACAAAGCATGGTTATTGATATAGTTGATGAGCATGGAAACGTGATGAATATGGACGATGATATACCTAATTCAGACAAAGATAAAAAGGAATGATTTAAATGAGAAATGATATAAAATCATATCCTATACAATCTATACACCCCATACAAATAAGCTTAGATAGAATTAATCCTATATATAGAAAGTTTTTAAAGTGCAATAGAAGAACCCAAATTTTTTATGGTGGATCTTCGTCTGGAAAATCTTATTTTTTAGCTCAAAGATGCATTCTTGATTTGATGTTAAATGATAGGAATTATTTGATATGTAGAAACACAGCTGCGACAATTAAAAAATCGGTATTTAATGAAATAATAAAAGCTATTATAGCATTAAAAGCTAGTAGTATATTTAATATAAATAAATCTGATTTAGTTATAACCTGTATAAGTACAGGTAAACAAATAATGTTTTGTGGTCTTGATGATCCTGAAAAGATAAAATCAATTACTCCGGCTGATGGTGTTATCACAGATATATGGGTTGAAGAAGCTACAGAATCAGATTATCGTGCAGTTAAACAGCTACAAAAAAGATTAAGAGGTATGAGCAAAGCAAAGAAAAGATTAATATTATCATTTAATCCTATTTTACAAAGTCATTGGTTATATACTGAATATTTTGATGTATGGGATGATAGTAAACAAGAATATATAAGTGATGAACTTTCAATACTTAAAACAACTTATAAGGATAATGATTATCTTACTGATGATGATAAAAAGGCATTAGAAGATGAAACGGACAAATATTATTATGAAGTTTATACGCTAGGTAATTGGGGCGTTCTTGGTGCTGTAATATTTAAAAATTGGAGCATGAGAGAATTATCAATTGATGAAACGGCAACATTTGATAATATAAAAAATGGTCTTGATTTTGGATATGCAGTTGATCCGTCAGCTTTTATTAGTATCTATTACGATAAAAAAAGAAAGATCATATATGTACTTGATGAAATATATGCTACTGAATTGGATAATGAAGAACTTGCAGGATTATTAAAAGAAAAGATTAATCAAAAGGTTGTCACCTGTGATAGTTCAGAGCCTAAATCAATATCTGAATTAAAGAAGTATGGTATATATGCTATTGGTGCAAAAAAGGGACCTGATAGTGTTAATTTTGGCATTAAGTTTTTACAAGGTCATGAGATAGTAATTAATGTTAAATGCGTTAATTTTAAGAATGAAATTAGTCAGTATAAATGGAAAGAGGATAAAAGCGGTACAATATTACCTGTACCAGTTGACAAATTAAACCATTTAATTGATGCATTAAGGTATGCATTAGAGTCAGAAATGAAAGAAAGTCAAGGTATATATTTTACTTGATGAAGGTATCATATGATAGATATAAATAAAATATACAACATTGATTGTCTGGAAGGTATGAAAGATATTGATGATAAAAGTGTTGATATGATATTGTGTGATTTACCATATGGTACAACAGCTTGTAAGTGGGATGTTATTATTCCTTTTGAGTCATTATGGAAGCAGTACAACAGGATTATAAAAGATAATGGGGCGGTGGTGTTGTTTGGCAGTCAGCCGTTTACTAGTAAGTTAATAATGAGTAATTTAAAAATGTTTAAATATGAATGGATATATAAAAAAAACTATGGCATCTGGCATCTTTACAGCCAAGATTATGCCACTAAAAGTACATGAGAATATAATCGTTTTTGGGAAAGATAGGGTGAATTATTATCCAATAAAAACACAAGCACCTGAAAATTTAATTGATAAGAGGAAAACAATTAATAATTCTACTGCAAAAAATGGAGGTATATATGGGGGTAACAAGAAATTTACTCTCGTAAGAAAAAAGGATGATGGCACAAGGTATCCTTTATCAGTTCAGGAATTTAAGAACTCAAAAAATAAAAACATTCACCCGACACAAAAACCAGTAGCACTGTGCGAATACCTAATTAAGACATACACCAACGAGGGTGAGCTAATACTTGACAACTGCATAGGCAGTGGAACAACAGCAATAGCAGCCATGAACACAAGCCGAAATTATATAGGATTTGAAAAAGATAAGACTTACTTCGATATAGCACAAAACAGAATAGATAATCACGAACGACTCTTAGATTAATTATTTATAATGTTTGACTATGTATATAATATGTGATACTATAGCATATGGGTTGTAAGTGTGAACGGCAATGCACAGCCGAAGTGAATAGGCACAAGGTATTATGGGTTGAATTCCTGATTGAATTTACTGCGAAAAAACCTTGTATATTGTGTGGTTCGAGTCCATACCAACCCAACCATATAGCGGTATTGAGAAGTGGTCTATCTCACCTGATTCATATTCAGGAAATCACAGGTTCGAATCCTGTTACCGCAATCTGAAAGTTTATTAAAATATTTTAGTGAAATAGTTGATTTTGTATAGTATATGATATACTATAAAGAAGTGATAAATAAATTCGGGTTGTAGAAAAGGGGATAACATGACTTATGAATTATGGCAATTAAAACAAATGAAATCGTTACCTTTAGAAGTTAAAATACAAAAAACATTAATAAGAATAAGAGAGTGGTATGAATACTACAACGGAAATGTGTATGTATCATTTTCAGGCGGTAAAGATAGCACAGTTTTGTTGAATTTAGTTCGGTCTATATATCCAGATGTTATTGCAGTGTTTTCCGATACAGGTCTTGAATTTCCTGAGATAAGGGAATTTGTTAAAGGTATGGATAATGTTGAATGGCTAAAACCTAAAATGACATTTAAGGAAGTAATTGAAAAACATGGGTATCCTATAATTTCAAAAGATGTTGCAGACTGCATAGAAGGCGGAAGGAAAGGTCAAAAATACAGGCTTGATAGACTTGACGGAACATTGAAAAATAAAGATGGTGGTAAATCTAGATATGATAGGACAAATTGGGCGTATCTACTTGATGCTCCATTTAAAATATCAGGGTTATGCTGCAACGAGCTGAAAAAGAAACCTTTTAAACTTTACGAGAAAACAACAAAAAATCATCCAATAGTAGGAACTATGGCGGAGGAAAGCCAGCTGAGAACTGCAGCGTGGTTAAAAAGAGGATGTAATTCATTTGAAACCAAAAGACCAATGTCGACACCTATAGCATTTTGGACTGAAAAAGATATATGGAATTATATAAAAACAAATAAAATTGAGTATTCAAAAATATATGATATGGGATATAAAAGGACAGGATGCGTTTTCTGTATGTTCGGTTGTCACCTTGAAAAATATCCAAATAGATTTCAAAGGTTATCAAAAACACATCCTAAAATGCATGATTATTGCATCAATAAATTAGGATTAAAAGAAGTTTTAGATTATATAAAGGTGCCTTATACCGATAGACAAATATCCATAGAAACAACATATTCAAAAGAAGAATATAGTATTGATTTTGTATAAGGTTTGTGATACAATAAGAGAGTAATGAAAATAAATTCGGTTGGCAGAAATGCCAGAAAAGAGGATGTATGGGTTTTGAAATGGAATTTAATTTAAACATGAATGATGAAAATGAAGCTGAAATTTTTTTAAATGATAATCCGGATGTAAGTAGAGAAGAATTGGGATTATCAGAAATTAAAACAATTCCAGAATCAGATAATATAGTTGATATAGAAGCATTATCCCAAATTGAATGGGGAAAAATATTTGGATAATAAATAAATTTAAAACAAGGAGAGCCTAACGGTTCTCTTTTTTATATGGGGGGAAGTGTTCGTCACACATATTTTGATAGGTCACTCCTATCACCTCCCACCTAATTTGTTATTCTGGACTGACCTCCTGAATATATATATATGATAAGGCTAGAGTTTCAGTCCTCTAGCCTTTTTCATGTGAAAATCTTTATTACCTTTTGACTGAATTTATTTGGAGTGGGTGATAAATTTGAGCATAGTTAAAAAGTTCATGGAACAATTTGAAAAGAAAGTAGTTCAAATGACCTATTCTTGGAATTATGGAAAACCTAAATGGAGCACTCAAAAAGATGAAGAATATATTAAAGAAGCATACAATAAAATTGTTTGGGCGTATGCTTGTGTAATTATGATTTCTAGTGCTACAGCTAGTGTTCCGTGGGTACTGTATAGGTCACAGCGAAATAAGTTAATAGAGATAGACGAACATCCGATACTTGACTTGGTAAATAAAAATGCTAATCCAAATATGACATCAAGGGATTTCTTCGATTTGTGGGCAACGTTCTTGGCGTTACAGGGCAAGTTTTATGCAGAAAAAAACAATCCGGTTATACCAACACAATTATTCCCAATGTATCCTCATTTGACAAGACCAATTCCGGATTTGCAGAATTACATATCTGGATATGAATATGATATTGGTGGTAGTGTGAAAACATATAAAAGAGATAGTGTTTTGTGGTCTAAATTTAATGATCCACTTGATTTTTATGAAGGATTATCACCCGTCAGGGCAATGGCTAGAACTATTGATACTGAAAATGAAGCAGTTAAATGGAATAAATCAATGCTTCAAAATAGTGCAGTACCTCCGGGGGCAATATCAGCAGTAAATGTAAATCCGACTGTTATTGAAAAATTAAAAGAAGAATGGCGTAGTCGTTATGGTGGTTCTAGCAATAGTAGAGTACCTTTAATTTTTGATGCAGAAAAGATTTCATATACTAATTTTGGTTTGAATCCAATTGATATGGATTTCTTAAATCAAAGGAAACTGAATAGAATTGAAATTTGTGCCGGGTTTGGCGTACCGGGGCAAATTATAGGAGATCCAGAAGGACAGACTTATGCTAACTACGAACAGGCAAACAAAGCTTTTTGGGAAAACACCGTAATTACCAGATATTTAGATCCAATCAAAGATAAATTGAATGCAGAAGTTTGTCTTAAATATAATGAGAATTTAGTTCTTAATTATAATCTTGATGGCATATCGGCATTACATGAAGCACTTGATTCTATTAGTGAGCGTATAATGGGGTTGTTTGAAAAAAATATAATTACTCAGAATGAAGGTAGAGAGTCAATAGGTTATGAAAAATTACCCGATGGCGATATTTTCAGTTATCAAATTGCAGGTAAAATGATGGAGAGTTTAGATATACCGGATAAAGAAGAAACTGATACAGAAAATGAAAATGTAGATGAAAACGACAATTCAAAAAAAAAAGAACTTAAATCAATAAAAATAAGTAGAAGTAAAAGAACAGAATATTTGAATGCTCAGGAAATTGAACGAAATAAATTTATTATAAGAGCAGAAAAAAGAATTAAAACATTATTTGTTAATGAAAGAAAAGCCTTAAAAATTGTATATTCAGAAGTTAATGATGTTAAAAAAATGTATAAAGCAGCTCAAAATGTTATTAAAGCAAATAAAAAGAATTGGATTGTTTCATTAACTGCAATACATATTGCTGTAACTGATTTTTTCGGTAAAAGAGTATTTAGTGAATTAACAAAAACCAAAAAAGAACTTAATGAAATATCAGATAATAAATCTTTACAAATAAAAATAGCTGAATACAGTGTTTATGATACAGCCGTTATGACTTATATAAGGGATAATGTTGGGGAAAATGTTAAAAGTATAAATGAAACTACATTACATAAAATTAAAATGAGGATTGATGAAGGTATAACGCACGGATTACCCATTGATAAAATAGCAAGTATGATTGATAGATTATATCTTGACCAAATAATACCTAATAGATCAACTGTAATTGCACAAACAGAAGTAATTGGTGCAGCAAATCACGGATCTTATTCCGCAGCATTACAATCAGGTGTAGATACTTTGAAATTTTGGATATATTCGTTTGATGATAGAACACGTCCGACTCATTTAGCAATGGGAAATCATCCATCGATAGAATTGAAGGAAAGATTTCATGTTGGAAATTCGTTAATGTTATTTCCCCATGATGGTGCTGGTGAACCGCAAGAAGTTATTCGATGTAGATGTACGATTGGATATGAAAGAAAATAATAAGGGGGGAATAATTATGTACGAATATAAAGCATTTCCATTTGAATGTAAAATAGATATGGATGCAAATACATTTGAAGGCTATTTTTCTATATCAGGTAATATAGATGATGGTCAAGATCGAGTTATGCAAGGTGCATTTACTAAGACTTTTCAGGAAAACAGAAAAAGGATTAAAGGATTATATATGCATGAAATAAAAAAGCCTTTTTCAAAACCTATTGAAATTTATGAGGATAGTAAGGGTGCATATGTAAAGGGAAGTATTTCACTTTGTTCATGGGGGCAAGATTTAAAAATTTTAATGGCTGATGGTGTAGTAGATGAAATGTCATTTGGCTATGATGCTGTAAAATATGATTACGAAAGAATGGGAGAAGATCAGATTAGAAATCTTCGTGAAATTAAAGTATGGGAATATAGTCCTGTAACTTGGGGAATGAATTCCGGTACATCAATTAATAACGTTAAAGCATTAGATACATTATCAAATGAAATAAAAGAATCAAATCTTGATATATTAAAAAGATTTGAACTTTTATCAAATATAGTGAGTGGAAATGCAAATAGTATAAAAGAAATAATTGATTTATCAAATTTTAAGAATTCAAAAGAAGTCGATATGACTATTAAAGAATTTAATATTCAAGAGTTTGAAAAATCATTAAGTGATATTAAAGCTGGTAGAACTTTGTCAGCTCGAAATAGAACAATTTTAGAAGATGCAATAAAAACTATATCGGCACTTTTGGGTAATAGTGAGCCGTCTAATGATGAGGTAGATAGCAATGTTATTGATGAACCTTATAATGACACTCAAAAAGCTGAAAAGTCGCTTGAATGTATCAATCCGAATGATTTTCAATTGATATTGGATGAAATAGCTAAATACAAATAATAATTTAAAAATTAAAAACAATATCAGCAAACGCCATAATATAACGGGCGTTTTTTTATTGTGCAGAAAAGGAGAGATTAATCATGACAGTAGAAGAATTAAAAGCGTTGGAAGATGCTAAGATAAAGGCAGAAACAGAAGCTAAAGCAATAAAAGATGCTGAAATTTTAAAAAATCTTGAAGTAAAAAACAATGAAACACAGGTTGAATTACTATTAAAAGAAATAAAAATGATTTCAGAGGGTAAACTGTCTAAATCAGAATGGGATTCAACTTTTAGTAAGTTCAACGAAGCTGTTGATAAAAGAAATAAAGAAGCAGATAAACAGGTTGATAATCTTGAAACTAAGTTTGAGTCTAAACTTGCAGAAATGGTAAACAAGATTACAGGTGCATTTGATAGTTCAAAATACGCTACACAACAGAAAATTGCTGAAACTAAATATGGAAAAAATTTCGGCGATTTCTTGAAAAACGTAAAATTGAGATCATCTGAAATCAAAGACCTTTCAGAACAGTCCGGTGGTTCAGGAGGTTATCTTGTACCAGACCAGTTTAGTGCTGAAATATTAAGACTAAACCTTGAAACATCCGTTGTAAGAAGTCAGGGAGCAAGAGCTATTCCTATGACTAGTTCAAAACTTCTAATTCCTGCAATGAACATGGCTAGCAATGCAGCTGGTTCTATTTATGGTGGAGTTACAGCTTATTGGGGTGCTGAAAACGCAGCTCTTACAGAAAGCCAACCAGCTTTTAAAAGGGTATCACTTGAACCTAAAAAGCTTCACGGGTATTGTGAAGATCCTAATGAGTTGGAAATGGATGCTATTGTTTCAATGAGTAATCTTTTAACTTCAATGTTTGCAGAAGTGCTAACATTTGAAGAAGATTATGCATTCCTTACTGGTAATGGAGTGGGAAAACCACTTGGTATTTTATCATGTCCTGCTTATATCACAGTATCAAGGGCAACCGTTTCACAGATTAATACTACTGATGTAATCGGTATGATTGCAAGATTTAAGGGTAATATGGCTAGAGCGAAATTTAATGTTAATCAGTCAGCATTACCTTATATCTATCAATTACAGGATCCTAATGGAAATTACATTTGGCATCCAGGAAATGTTGGTACAATTGCAGGAAATGCACCAGGTTCTCTTTATGGTGTACCTATCAACATAACCGAAAAACTTCCAGCACTTGGTACAACCGGAGATCTTCTTTTGTCTGATATGGGATTTTATCTTATAGGTGATAGAGAAGGTTTAAATGTTGCTCAGTCAGAACATTTCAAATTCCAGAACGACCAAATGGCTTATAGATTGACTAAGAGAGTGGACGGTCAGCCTTGGCTAGATAGTGCAATAACTCCTAGATCTGGTGGATCAACATTATCGCCATTTGTAGGTATTGAATAAGAAATTATGATGTGAAATAAAAAAACGTCGTTGACGACGATTTCAAAAGAATTATCGTCAACGATTAATTGTCTGCGTATAAATAAATGAAAGGGGAACAATATAATGAATAAAATTTTAGAAGCAATAACAACTTCTGTAATGGTGGCACCAACCAATTCAATTGCGATTTCTGGTTCATCTTCTGTTGATATGAAAGATTATAGAAATGCAGTAGCGAAAGCTATTTTCCATAGATTGCCAGACGAAAAAGGTGATCCAGCTACAGTAGTTCTGTCAGTATATGAAAATGTCGGAAGTGGGGCATCAGGTACTTTAATAGGTGCATCTACCAAAACAGGTTCATTAACTTCGTTGTCAGAGGTGTATCTTGAAACCGAAGTTATTTCGAGCGAAATGTCAATTAATTCGGGTAATAGATACCTTGGTGTGTATCTTACATCAGGTACTTCAACAGCTTTGGTTTCTACTATTGAAAGAGGTAGAAGTAGATATGATCCTGTTTAAGATGAATTTAAACTTTTAACAAATAATAAATGCCAAAGATAGGTAATGCATACCGACACGAGATTTTCCTGAGTCTCTTCTTTGGCATATCTTTTCAGGTAAAAATTCTACAGGAGGATTTTATTATGAGTAAAAAATCAAATAAAAACAATAAAAAGAAAAGTGTAACAAGAAAACCAATTAATAATACAAATATGAAAGTTACATCGGGATATTCACAAGTAGAAGAAAAAGAAATTAATATATGTATAGGAATTCCTCATACTGGATTATTTCATTGGCAAGTTCTTACAGCGTTGTTGTCGCTTAAATTTCCTAAAAATTGCAGATTGACATATCATATGATTGGTTCATCTTTAGTGTATGAAGCAAGAGAGAGTATTGGAAATTTTGCAATTAAAAACAATGTGGATTATTGTGTATTTCTTGACTCAGATATGGTACCTCCTAATGATATGATAAATAAAATGTTACACGCATTAGAAACCCATCCGGAAGTCGGATTAATTACAGGAATGGCGTTTAAAAGAATACCTCCATTTCAGCCGTGCTTCTATACTAAATTAGGTTATAACACAAAAACTATGCAACCTATTCTTGAAAGTCCTTTGAAATTTCCCAAAGAAGGTATGTTAGAAATACAGGGATGTGGTATGGCTTGTTGTATGGTCCGAACATCTGTTTTTAAAGAAATAGAAAAACCGTGGTTTTTTCCAATGCCAAACTTAGGTGAAGATCTTACATTTTGTATAAAAGCAAAACATAAAAAAATTAGGATGTTAGTTGATTTATCAATAGATGTTGGTCATGTCGCAACTATGCCAATTCATGCGGATCACTTTATAACGTGCAGAGATGAACACGAAAAATTAGATAATGGAAAACCGTTATTTGAGGAGGTCAAAGAATGAAAATAAATGATGAATATTGGAATAGTGAAAGAGATGTTTTTAGTAATAGAGGTGTCGTATTATTTCAAGATGAACATTTACCAGAATTAAATGATTGCAAATCAATTTTAGATTTAGGCTGTGGAACTGGAATTTTAGTTGATAAACTTAATTCAAAAGGGATTGATTGTCATGGTATTACTTACAGCAAACTTGAAGTAGAAAAATCCAAAAACAAAAACGTTCACTACGGAGATATGCATAATATTCCATTTGACAATAATTTATTTGATGGTTTTATAATGTGGGATAGTTTAGAACATTGTCAAAGTGCGTATATTGCATTATGCGAAGCAAAGAGAATATTAAAAGATAATGGTAAGGGTTTAATATTCATGCCGGGGCAAAATTGGCTTAATTGTGGTTGTCATATATGCTGCTATACACCGCCACAAATGGAACAACTATTTAGACAATCAGGGTTTTTGCTTGAAAGTACATTTGAAAAAGCATATGCAGATGATAAAAATTGTGATTGTTATGGAATGGCTGTCTATGTGGTCCAAAAGATTGCAGAGTATAAGGCTACATTTGCCAGAAAATAGAAAGGTATAGGCTGAAAAAATGATTGATGAAGTTATGGAAATAAATAGTCAAAAATGGTGGGATAATGAATTTGAAGTTAATTGGACAGTAGGTATTGATGGAAGAATTCAGACAAAATATTTTGCTAATATGTTTTTAAATACGATACCTTTTGAAATGAAAGGAAATGTATTAGATTGGGGATGTGCATTAGGACAGGGATTAGAAGCTATACAGCATAAATTTCCAAAATGTAAAATGTTTGGTTATGATTTTTCTAAAATTGCTATTAAAAAAGCAATTAAGTTATATCCTGATTTTGATTTTAGTTCAAAAGAACCAACATCAAAATTCAATAATGTATATTGTTCTAATGTAATGGAACATTATAGTGATCCTATTCCTTTATTAAGAAAACTTTTAGCTGCATCTTCTGATTATGTAATAATTATGACACCGTTTAATCAAAAAATTAGTGATATACATTGTGGAAGAATGAAAACAGATACATTACCAACATTAATAGATGGATTTAAAATGATGTATATTGTATTAACACCTATCATTGATACTGATTTGTGTAATATTAAACAAATAATATATATTTACAAAAAGATTTAATTATATATTTTATTTAAAAAAAGTAATATCATATATACATAATCTTATTCTGTAAAATGAAAGGTGTTAATAATATGATTCATGCAATGTTGACTGTAAGAAATGAATCGGGTAGATGGCTGGAACAATTATTATTTCAATTAAAGCAAATAACTAATAGGATTGTTGTTGTAGATGATGCAAGTACAGACGATACAGCAAAAATATGTAAAGATAATGGTTGTGAAGTACATACAAGAAAATATTCTATTTGGGGAACTGATGAACAATATTTAAGGTCACAATTATTTCATCTTACAACAGAAAAATGTAAAAAAGACGATTGGATTATATGTCTTGATGCTGATGAATTATTAGTTAATGAACATATTCCATTTTTAAAATATATGTTAAATACATTACCAATTGATATTGATAGTATTGGGTTTAGATTACATGATATGTGGAGCGATACACATTTTAGGGATGATGAATTGTGGCAAGCACATTTTCATGTATGGCCCATGATTATTAGATATAAAGAAAATTACAATTATGAATGGCAAAACAAAAAGTTGCACTGTGGACGATTTCCGGCAAACAGTAGTAAGCGATGCATTCCGACCATGATACCTATTAAACATATGGGATGGTCAAAAGCACTAGATAGACAGAAAAAATATGATAGATATATGGAAATAGATCCGCTGGGTGTAAACGGAATTTTGTCACAATATAGAAGTATCATGGATGAAACCCCAATATTGAAATTATTTGGTTCTGTTTATCACGAATAAATTTTCGTCGTTGACGACGTTTTTTGAGTTTTCGTCGTCAACGACGTTTTTTTAAAAGAAGGAGAATTATATGTCTAACTTTATATATGAAGTTACAAAGATTGATACTGAAAAAATGGATAAATTAAAAGATGAAGCGTTAAGGTTATCTAAAGAATTTGGTAAACAATCTGATAAATATGAGTCGAAAGCAATTAGAGAATTAAAGGATAGAGCGGAGAGGTATAATAATGAATTTTGGCGATGCTTTTAATATTATAAAAAAAGATAAAACAATTGGCATGAGATTGATTGAATGGGAAAGTGATATAGTTGTCAGAGTTCAATTCCCTAATAGATTAAGTTACATGACACAACCTTATTTATATCAATCAACAGGTTATAATTTAGAAAATGTACCTTTCATTCCTTCAATGGGTGATTTATTTCGTGAAGATTGGAAAGTAATATAATTTGATATATGAAATCATATCATGTATATCTCAGTAGGTAGAGCAATTAAGTGTCGGTGGTTCGAGTCCATCTATATGATATGATTTGATATATTCAATTATAATTAAATCAGGAGGTAATAATATAATGTCAGATAAAGTTAAAAATGATGAAAAAGAGTTGGATAATATTGAAAATGAGTTATACAAAGAACAGTTTCATGAATGGCTAACAGCAAATAGATTAGTTATTCAATGTTGCCAGAAGGATATTAAATCTTGTATGGATAATAAAAACATATCAGATGAAATGATAGTTTGCAATGAAAATCAAATAGATATACAAAAAAGAAGAACTAATAAAGCAATAGAGGATTATAACGAATGGGCAGATAGAGAAAATGAAATTAAGTTAGAAATGTGGCAATAACTATAAGGAGGTCAAAAGGATGTTAAATAATTTGAGTGGTGGACTGAAAAAAGATTTAGATGAAATATTTGATGGTGAAATTAAACTTGATATTGCAGACCAAGAAAAATTTTTAGATGTAATGAGGAAAGCTAGTGTTGTTGATAAAAAAGCAAAAGAATTAGATGCTTTAACAATAGCGTATGCAAAAGAAAATCAAAATTTATGGATGTATATAGGTAAAAAATATGAGTTTAATATTATGGATGATGGTTATATTACAGCTATGAATAATAAATGTGAAATATCAATTAGGAGGTATGACAGATGAAAGTAATTTTATGTTATCCTCCGCAAAGAAACTATCAAGGATATGGACAGGAAAAAAGATGGCTACCTTTGGGTATAGCTTCATTAGGTGCATATCTTAAAAAAGAAAATCCTGATATTGATATTGTATTATTAGACCTTTTCAATATGGAAATTGATGATGCAAAAACTGAAATCATGAAACATATAAAACATCACGAAATAAATATTGTGGGCATGACTTGCTTTACAGAGCAACGAATCAGCGTTTTTAAATTATGTAAAGATTTAAAGTTTCAGGAAAGTTTAATAGGTAGTTTTGACCATAATGATGCTTTAAATGATACACATATTAAAACTGTGGTTGGTGGTCCTCATGCTTTTTTTATGGCACAACAGATTGCAGATAATTATAAATGTGTTGACCATGTTGTAAAGGGTGAAGGTGAAGTTGCTTTTAAATGTCTGATTGATAAATATAAAGAAGTTGAAATTGCTGAAAAAGAAAACACCATAGTTATAACAAGGATTTTACAAGAACCTAACATCAAGGATTTAGATACATTACCTCATGCAATTGATGGTTTCGATATGTTTATTCCTGCAATAGATATTGAAGCTGAAGCACCTATTGTATTTAGTCGTGGTTGTACAGATTTTTGTACGTTTTGCAGTACAACGAAATTTTGGAAAGGTTATAGGTCACGTTCGGCTGAAAATGTTTTTGATGAAATGATAAAATATTATAATCGATATGGTATAACAAAATTTAAGTTTCATGATGATGCATCGACAGCGGATATTCAAAATTGGAAAAGATTATGTAAATTATTAATTGAAAATAAATGTGGTTATGAGTATGAAATAACTGCAAGAGCTGACCAATTTGATTGTGAATTAATAGAATTACTTTCAAAAAGTGGATGTATAAGGGTAGCAATAGGAATAGAATCAGGCAATGAAAATCTTAGAAACATTATGAATAAAAGACTTAATATTGAAAAATCAATTGAAAACATTCAACTTTTAAAAGATGCTGGAATTGAGGTTGTATGTCTTTTCATAGTTGGATATTTTGGTGAAACAGATGAAACAATAAATGAAACTATTGATTTTATAAAAAGTGTGAAACCTTCATCATATTGTTGTCAACCTTTGATGATATTTCCCGGTACAAAGGTATATAGTGATTTAGTTAAAGATGGTTGGATTGATGATAAATTCTGGTTAGAAGATAAACCACAACCTTATTATACAAAAGAACGTACGTTTGATAAATTAAAGGAATGGACTCAAAAATTATTAACTTGTACCCAAATCAAAAAGAAAAAAATATTAATTGCTTCAGTAGTAAACCAGACTGAAAGTAAATTTGAACTATTTATGGAGTCAATGAATCATCTTGAAATTCCGGCAGAATATGATGTAGCTAGATTTTTCTTATTACATAATTGTGAAGATTTAAAGAAGCATTTACTTAAAACTGATTTTGTAAATGTTGTAAATAATGAAACCGGATTTAGATGTAACGAAACCACTCACGAATGGAAAAATGATAACCTTGATTTTGTGGCTAATGTTAAAAATCAGATATTAGATCTAACTTTAAAAAATGATTTTGATTATGTATTTTTTGTTGATAGCGATATTTTGATGCAAAAGGAAACTTTAAAACATTTAGTAAGTTTAGATAAAGATATTGTTGCTGAAATATTTTGGACTAAATGGACTCCTGAAAAAGAAGAAGAACCTAATGCATGGGATTTTGATCATTATAGTTTTTTACCTGAAACAAAAGAAAAGTATAAAACACCCGGAACTTATCCATGCGGTGGTACTGGTGCCTGTATATTGATTTCTCAAAAGGTAATAAAATTAGGAGTTAATTATTTAAACATAGGTAATTTAAGCTTATGGGGCGAAGATAGACACTTTTCAATAAGGGCGTTCATATTAGGCTTTGACTTATGGATTGATACTCATTATCCAGCATTTCATATTTACCGTGAAAGTTTAATTAAAGAAGCTAAACATTTTTTGTTTTTAGAATTCAATAAATGAATGAGGTATTTAAAATGAATATAGAAAAAAACTTTAATTTTCAGGAAGTAGATGAAATGCAAATTGAAAAGTTTAAAGAAATAAAAGCCAGCTCAAAAGAGTTGGCTTTTTTAATGAATAAATCATGTCCTCATAGTAGGGAAAAGGCTTTGGCTTTAACTAATTTAGAACAGGCTGCAATGTGGGCAATTGCTTCCATTGCAAGGGAAGGGAGATAAGAAAATGTCAAATTTAAACAGTAAGTTTATAGAAGGTTTAGATGAAAGATTATTAGAATTAGATGATTTTTCAATACCTAATGATTGGTGGTCAAGAGGTCACGAATATGCATGGGCGATTAAGTTTTTAAAGAAAGATGATGTTATTTTAGATGCAGGATGCGGTATTGAACACCCGTTTAAATTTTATGCATCTAAAAGAGTAAAGAAATGTATTGCGGTTGATGCTGATGTAAGGATTAAAGATATTGAAAACACTAATTCTTTAGAACTTATGTTTGCTAACATTACAAACATGAATTCGATAAAAGATAATAGTATTGATAAAGTTTTTTGTATATCAGTATTAGAACATATGTATCCTGCTAATATTATTGATGCATTAAAAGAGTTTAAGAGGGTTTTAAAACCTGATGGTCAAATCATATTGACACTTGATTATCCAATGTTGGCACCTGAATCATTAATAAATCATATGGATAAAGCGGGATTGTCTTTTGTTGGAAACGCTGATTTTACAATCAATAAACATCTTGTAATAAAAGGCAGTTATGCAAATCTAAAATGTTATAGAGCGTTATTGGGTATTGAATCAGTAGATTTAAAATCCGATTTAAAACCAGATGAAATAATTGAAGAAGTTGATGAAGAAACGATTGTCAAAGATGATTTGTTTGAGCATGATGAAATAAAAGAAAAAAAAGAAGTAATTGAGATAAAACCTAATGGACCATCTGAAACTAAAAAAGATAAAAAGAAAAGTAGAAAATAAAGGAATAAAATTTTTGTATAGATGCAAATGGGGATTGATACATAATGGCAGATACATACTTTAAAAGATTAAGTCATAATGTAAAGCTTATTGATTTAGGTGATGGCACATATGCATAATCTGTAGTAAATTGATTTTTTTTTAGAAAGGATGGTGTTTGTTGTGGCAGATACTTATTTTAAAAGAGCAAGTCACAATGTAAAATTAGTTGATTTGGGTGGTGATAGATATTCTCAGTCAGTTACATTAGATGGTACTAATAGTTTAAATATATCTAATGCAATTACAGCATAAAGTATTAGTAGTTACTAATAATAGTAATGGTAAGTTGTGGAAATTTCAGTTTGCAAGTAGTAAATATAATGGTACAGACCATACCTATGCAGATATGGCAACGGCAGTTTTAGCAGGAGAATATACAACAGCTATTGTAAAATTTGAAGCTAGAAAATCAACTACGGTCAGTCTTGATTTTAGAGGTGGCAGAATGAATGCAGGTTCTAAACTATGGGTAAGATGTTTAAATGATGAAGCGGCGGCAACTACTATTAGTATTATGATAGGAGCTCATGCATATTTAGTATAAAAAAATTACGTTAAATATATAAACGTCATTAAATAATGAGCGTTATTTTGTTACGTAAAAAAGGAGTAAAAAATGAGTGAAGCAAAATTGAAAAGTCAAATAATTATTTCAGCTGTAGTAACTAAATCAGATGGGGAAATTATAGATTATGGCGAAATTGTCAATACAAATAATGATAGTAATGAAATTGAAAAAATAAAAGTATAAAAAATAAAAATTGAAAGGATGATTTAAAGATGGCGGATAAAGCATATACAGTAGATAGAGGTTTGAAAATGTATAATGAGGGGTTAGAGGAATTAACATCTATTCCAAAGTTTATAGCTTATGGAACTGGTACTACCGAAGCGGCTAGCACTGATACAACATTGGAAAACGCTGGTGCAGAAGCTAGAACATCAGGAAATGTAACGCAGCAAACAACTAATACAACAGATGATACACATCAAGTAACTGGTACAATAATTTGTACATCAGTTGCAAAAGATATAACAGAAGTTGCAATTTATGATGCGATTACAGCAGGCAATTTATTTCTACGTGCATCATTTACAGCAATTGCATTAAGTGTTGATGATTCAGTTACCTTCACTATCAAATCAGTACTGAATCAGTCTGCATAATTGAAACAACAGTAAATGGGGTGTTAGCGTGGAAACGGAGGTATTACTAAAAAGACAAAAAAACAGTAAAACATATTCGTTAGGCGGTAATAAATATAAGACAAAAATTCATACAGGTACAATCCATTATTTAAAAAATAATAAATTTGAAGATATAGATGTTAATTTAGAATTCGAATCAGGGTTTGGATATAAAATCAAAAAAGCTGATTACAATATTAGATTTTTTGAATGCAAATTACGGTATGGATTTAAGAAAAATATATATATTGATTATACATTACCTGATACATTAGAAAATATATCAGGTAATAATTATTTTCTTGAAGAAGCTTGGAATAATGTTGATTTAGAATATATTTCAAATACTAGGGGTATTAAATGTAATATACATTTGAAGTCTGATGAAGCACAAACATCTTTTTATTTCCCTGTAAAATTAAATGGTTGTACCTTTGAATTAATAAATAATCAAATAGTCGTTTCAGATGATAATGAAGTTGTTGGTTATTTATCAGCACCTTTTATGATTGATGCAAATGATAATAAGGGTTCAGTTACATTATCTTATGCAAATGGTGTAATTACTTATACAGCAGATACAGAGTGGTTGGAAACAGCCACTTACCCTGTCATTATAGATCCTACAACTTATCAAGTAGGTGCTAGTGCTGATGATGGGTATTGGTATGGATCTACTTACAACAACAATTCTACACAGGTTGATATAGGCAGACGCTTTGATACAGTACGTAACGCATTTGCGAGGTTTACGTCCGTAGCAGTAGCGCAGGGAGCAACAATTTCCGCTGCAAAAATTACATACACATCTATTGTAAACTTAACAGGTTCTTCACCTGACACTAAAATTTATTTTAATGATTCGGATGATGCGGTTGCACCAACAACTGCCGCCTTGGCTGAAGGAAAAACATTAACAACGGCCAATGTTGACTGGGCTATTCCAAATACGTCTAGTGGCAGTTCTTACGACAGTCCCGAAATAAAATCTGTTATCCAAGAAATTGTCGATAGAGATGACTGGTCGTCCGGAAATGCTATGATGCTGCTACATCGAGATAACGGAAGTACAAATGGTTATTACAGATCGTTTCGTACTTATAATTATAACCCGTCATCATCTCCAAGTTTAACAATAACATATTCAGCTTCAAGCAGTACAGATAAAGGCGTGGTTGCTAGCTCAGAAGTTGAGTCAAGTTTAACTAAAATTGTAAATAAGTTAAAGACAATTACTTCAAATGTTAATATTGATAGTAATTTAGTAAAAACTGTATTAAAGAATATTACAGCAGATACCAATGTTGATAGTGATATTATTAAAGATTTATCTAAAGAAATTATTTCTATTACTGATATATCAAGTAATATTGAGAAATCAAAAGGATTATTTAAAACATTAATATCAAATGTAAATATATCAAACAGTATTGAAAAAACAAAAGGATTATTTAAAACATTAATATCAAGTATTAATATAGCAAGTAATATAGTTAAAGG
>Ga0208769_1000421_pt1 | contig 20641 bp, 18 predicted proteins | sample AntAceMetag02UKC_FD_184768 | JGI IMG/M metagenome (GOLD analysis project Ga0208769, IMG submission 184768) | Saline lake microbial communities from Ace Lake, Antarctica- Antarctic Ace Lake Metagenome 02UKC (SPAdes) (version 2) | ecosystem: Environmental > Aquatic > Non-marine Saline and Alkaline...
ATTTTCTTCAAATGGCTGATCCGTCTTAACTAAATTAACATAATAATCCTTAATCTGATTCACGGTAATGCTTGCTTCTTGTTCAAGAGCTAAATTGCCATCCACATTAAGCGCATAAACCATTGCTGAATCTACGTCATTTTTAACTCCACTATTAGCGCTATACCAATCCTGTTCTGAATCAGAAACTCCATTTTCCTCATTTGAAACATTTTTAATTGTCATCCAAACTCTCATTGGTAAGCTGCCCATATTTCTTAAAGTAAAATTCACATCTCTTGGCGTTTCTCCTGGATACATATTAGTAAAAGTATAAGAATTTAACCAAGAACCTTCGGTAGCGATATCAAAAGTACCTGAAGCCAAATTATTGTCTTCAGATATTTCTGTATCTATAAAATATGCGTTAGTCGCGCCTAAAATAATCCCTCCTATCGCTATAGTAATTCCCAATATGAATATAATCTTTTTCATAAATATTTTTTAATCATTCTATCTTCCATTATTTCTAAATCAAAATTAAATCCCTTATCCCCCCGCTCACAGTCGTGAGCGAGAGTAAAGTCATTCAATCTTACAGGTCAGTGTCGTAATAATCCATCAAAGCAGTTTCAAATAAGTAACTACCACCGTTCCAAGCTGTCATTGCAAAACCATCCCAATCAGTAGCTAAAATTAACCAAACTTTAGCATTAATTAAATCTTGATCCAAATCAACAATTTGATTAGGTGCATTAATTGCATTGCCTGAACATGTAAATTTGCCTATCTCTACAGCATCAGAACTATTCCATGGATTTGTTCCAGCAACTAATATGTAATCCGCATTAGCTATTCCCTGTGCTGAAAAATCATACTTAAACTTATTGTCTTTGACTTTATAAGTTAAAGTAGCGTCCATACTATCGTCTTGTGTTAAGTAAACATCACCAGGAGCACCATCTGCATCTACTTTATTATCCAAAACAACTGTATTGGTTAATTGTTCACCCATAATTTGGATATTAAATGTTAGTTTGTCATCTTGTGCCCAATTACCAACTGTATCTATTAGATGATAACTTTGCTCAACTAACATATAGCCACCAACAGGAATCATGCCTAATAAAATACCATTATCTCCAGCGTTACTATAAACTCCGCTAATGGTTTTATCATCTGCATCTCTATAAATTGTCTGCCACCAAATTGGATCGTTTCCTCCTGATGTATAAACTTCAACAGATAAATCGTAATTCATATAATACTGTAAATCAGATCTCGCAACATAATTACTATCACAATTACCAACACTACCATCAACAACCCAAGCACCACCACTAGCTAAACATTCTGGTTCGTTAGGTACGCCATTGTCACTATTAATAATATTTGTTATTTTTTTCCAGATATTAACTGGATTAGTGCCAACATTATTAACTCTAAAGTTAATATAATCAGTTTGGCTTGGCTTCATACCTATCATGTCAAAACCACTTGACCATGTAGCGCTGTCATCAATATCAATATTAATAGTACCAGTAGTAAAGGTATTATTAGTATTAGATACACTATCACTAAAGTAAGCTATGCTTCCGCCAACAACAATAGCGCCAGCGGCTGCAACGATTGCTAAACTTAATATAATTTTTTTCATAATTTTAATTTTTTTTAATTAATTATTATTATTATTTTAAGTGGCTTGCTTTAACCCTCCAAAGCCTGTATTTACAGAACTAAGGGAAGCCACCTTCGACCTTTATATTTAATACATTCCATTATCAAATTTTAAAATAAAAAAACCACTGATGATTAACACAGTGGATGAAATTAAAAAAGACGACCGATTAAGTCCCCTCCCAGAAATTTTTTCCCTCCAAGGAAAAATGTTTAAACTATTCATAATATCTATTTTGTCTATTTAATTTTTTACAAAAAAAACCAACCAAAATAATTAGGTCGGTTTTGCTATTAGCTCCCTATAAGACATTAAGCAACCATATTTATCTTATAGATCAAAGCTTCCTTTGTTTCAAATCCTCCTTGGTTAAATATTATATTTTAATCTTGTATTAGATACTACTACGATTATAATTATTTGTCAAGCTTTTTTGTCTATTCTGAGTTTTCTTCTAGATTAAGAGGTGGCCTAGCAAAGATAAAAGCGAGGTATTAATTAAAGTTCAGGAATAGGAAAACAAAATATCCATTGGAATTTTCTTTAAAAGAAATATTTAAAAGCGTAGTTAAAAGCTACGCTTTTTTAGTGCTTTTTAAAAATAGATAGGCAATCAATCCTCCCAATAGAGCAGTAAGAAGTTGTGGCCAGCTCATCATTGTTGATACTTTTAATGCGAGTTCTTCTTTTAAAATTAAATTCATAACCATAGAACTGGAGCTAAATAAAAAAAGAAATTTTAAAATACTAGCTGAAATTATCCTTATCCAATAATTTTTTCCTTTTAAATAATTAAAAGATATTATTAAAATAATGTTCCCCATTATAATGAAAGGAATCATTGGAGCAAGCGCTGGAGATAAAAGACCAGTTGATAAAGCGATTAAGCTTGGAGTTAATCCAATTAAGATTCCTCCTTGGACTCCTAAAAGCATGGTTGAAATAAAAAGAGTCGCATTGACAATAGATCCAGTAATAATTTGTTGATGTAATAATGGAGCTGCTGAGGCAATTCCAACTAGTGCAACAAATTGTACTAAAGTAGAAACACTTATTTTTTTAATAGCTAAATCTTTTATTTGATTCATATTTTTTTATTTAAATTTTAGTTTCTCTTTTCTTAGGTGAATACTTAGTATGGCAAATGAGATGAATTTTTTCTTTTGAATTAAGAAAGTCTTGATAAACTTTTTTTATTATTGGGTTTTTATGTGCTAATCTAATTTCTTTTTCATTATCAATTTGATAAAGACTTTCTGCTCTTTGTTTTCTAATCTTACTATCTGTTGGCATTGGTTGTCCTCCTCCACCAATGCATCCTCCATCACAGGCCATTACTTCTATAGCATCATATAGCTTTGGGTCTTTTTTTATTTCTTTTAAAATCTTTTTAGCATTCCCTATACCATTAACTACCGCTATTTTAATTGATTTGCCATTAATTTTTATAGTTGCTTTTTTTATTCCTTCCATTCCTCTAACCTGCTTAAATTCTAATTTTGTTAATTCTTTTTTAGTTATCTTTTTATAGGCAGTTCTAAGAGCTGACTCCACAACTCCGCCACTGGCTCCATAAATTACCCCAGCTCCACTATGAGTGCCCAATGGATTGTCTATCTTTTGCGGTTCTATTTTCTTTAAATCAATTTTGTGTTTTATAAAAAGGTAGGTAAGCTCTCTAGTTGTTAAGACATAATCTACGGGTTTAAGTTTATCAATTTCTAATTCTTTTCTTTCAATTTCATATTTTTTAGCTACACAAGGCATTATTGAAACAACTATTATATTCCTAGGGTCAATGTTTTCCTTTTCGGCCCAATATGTTTTGATTAATCCGCCTAAAATAATTTGAGGAGACCTAGTAGTAGCTAAATTATGGATTAATTCTGGATGATAAAATTCTACAAACTTTACCCAAGATGGACAACAAGAAGTAATGCAAGGTGTAGTTCCTTCTTCTATCTTTTTTATTAATTCACCAGCTTCTTCCATGGTAGTAAAATCGGCCCCAACAGAAGTATCGAAAACCTTATCAGCTCCTAATTTTTTAATACCAGCTATTAATTTTTCTGTAACAATAGAGCCATAGGGCATGCCAAGTTCTTCTCCAATGCTTGTTCTTATTGAAGGGGCAAATTGAAAGACAACAATCTTATTTTTATCTTGAATGGCTTTTTCTACTTCTCCAAAATCTTCAATAGCCATAAGCGCTCCAGCAGGGCAATGAACAACACATTGCCCGCAATAAATACAGTCTTTCTTTTCATCTTTAGAGGGACCCACTTGAAAAAAATGATCTTTTTTTTCTATTTCTAAGAAGCCTATACCTTGTTTTTCACAAATATCCACGCAATTACGACAATCAATACATTTGGAACTATCAAAAACAACAGAAGGACCAAATTGATAAATCGGACATTTTGCTTTTCTATCAGAGAATCTATCGGTTTTAATATTGTATTCTTTAGCTAACTCTAAAAGACGATAACTAAGTCCATGAGTATAATTTTTATCTTCTTTGGGGTGTTGCGCAAAAACTAATTCTAGATTTATTTCTCTAGCTCTTTTAATCTTTGGCGAATCAGTAATAATTTCCATTTCTGGCTCTGTTTTCGTAGAACAAGAAGCACACAATCCTTTTCTGCCTTTTATTTCCACCATGCATAATCTACAATTTGATTTTATATCTAAATCTGAATGAAAACAGAGACTAGGAATATCGATCTTATTCTCCATAGCAACTTCTAAAATCGTTTGCCCTTCAATGCAATCAATCTTTTTATTATCAATAATAATTTGAATTTTTTTATTTTTATTCATTTAATAATTTTGTAATTACCCCGCGGATAGGCGATGCTACTCCCTTGCCTAAGGCGCAGAAACTAGTTTCTTCTAAAACAAAAAACAAGTCATCTAATATTTTTTTATCAATTTTCTTTTTCTTTATCATTTCTGCTATTCTATAGGTTCCCTCGCGACAAGGAATACATTTATCACAGTTTTCTTCAATAAGAAAATTAATCCATTTTTCCATTAAAGAAAAAAGATCTGTTTTTTTGCGGTTGAAAATAATAATTGATCCTGTTCCCCTAATCGTTTGATCTAATTCATTTGGTAATAGAATTTCGCCTGCTATTCCTCCTCCTGATTGAACAAAAAAATCAAAATCAGGCCAATTTTTAGTCTCTTTTAAAATACGAGAAATTGGATAGTCTTCTGGCAGTTCATAAACTCCTTCATTCTCTGCATCTCCGTTAATTGAATAAAAACGCGTTTTCTTATATTCATTCTTAGCAATTTTTGCTACATAATAGAAAGTTTCAACATTGTTTATTAAAGTAGGGCATTGCCATAGGCCGGATTGAGAAGGAAAAGGAGGTCTTATTCTTGGTTCTGTTTTTTTCCCTTCTATGATCTCGCAAATTGATGTTTCTTCGCCAGCTAAATATCCTCCTGTTTTTTTAAAAAGAGTTATTGGATGTTCTCCTATTAATTTCTCTAGATCCTTTTTAAATTTTCTATAATAATCTTTGGAAATGTAGAGATATGCAGAACTGTTATCTATCGTTCCAAGAGCTATTTTTATTCCAGATATAACTTCCTCTGGATAATTTTCTAAAATAAATCCATCCTTAAAAACATCTGGTTCTCCTTCAGAAGCATTGCAAATAATATATTTTTTTTCTGCTTTAATCTCTTTAACCATTTTCCATTTCAAGCCAGTAGGAAAATTAGCTCCACCTCTTCCTTTGAGATTGTTTTCTTCTAATTTTGTAATAATATTTTCAATATTCATATAAGTACTACCTTGGTGGACTTAGCGGGAATTGAACCCACGTTTCCGCAATGCGAATGCGGTGTATTACCACTATACTATAAGCCCTTATTTATAGTATTTTATTAACTCTTTGACTCCATCTTCTAATTTTATCCTAGGAGACCAATTAAGTAATTTTTTGGCTAAAGAGTTATCAGCTAAAGTATCATGAGGTTCAATAACAGGTGAAATGTATTCTATTTTATCGCTAAACATTTTAGCAATTTTATTAATACTATAATTCTTTCCATTCCCGATATTGATTACTTCTCCATGTCCAACATTTTTGCTATTCATAGCTAAAATATTAGCTCTAGTTATATCATAAACATGAGTAAAGTCTCTTGTCTGTGTTCCATCTCCAGTAATAGTTAATGGTTGATTCTTCTTTAATTGTTTCATAAAGATCATCATAACTAATGGATATGCTCCTTTTTGACTGGCGCGAATTCCATAGGCATTAAAATATCTTAAAGAAACTGTTTCTAACTTATGAATAATGGAAAATAGTTTGCAATATTCTTCACCGACATATTTTTGCAAGCCATAGGGACTCAGAGGATCTGGTTTAGAATTTTCTTTTACTGGCAGTTTTTCAGGATTGCCATAGATTGAAGATGAAGAAGAATATACAACTCTTTTTACTCCTGCTTTTTGACTGGCAACTAATACATTTAATATACCCTCAATATTATTTCTATTTGTTTTAATTGGATGTTCAATAGAATATTGAACTCTTGGGAGCGCAGCTAAAAGAAATACTCCATCAATATTTTTAAAATATGGAGTTATTTTTTTTAGATTTCTTATATCAGCTTTAACAAATTTGGCTAGGGGATTAAGGTTCTCTTTTCTTCCAGTTGATAGATTATCAAGCACTGTTACATGATGTACTGACTTAACTAACTGATCTGTTATATGCGAACCAATAAAGCCAGCTCCTCCAATTACTAAATATCTTTTTAATTTATTTTTTTTCATAATTTTTTATTTTATCCAATATTTTTCTTTTATTTTTTCATCAACTTCTTCTTTTTTCTCTTCAACTATCTTTATTTTTCCTTTTAATTCTTTATCTGAAAGCTTATTTAATACTTTTGCTCTCTGTGTTAACTTTTCTTTAGTATTGATTTCTGGATTTTCTAGAACTTCAGCCAAAAGAGCTTCAATTAATAATCCTAATTTTGGACTTGGTTCAATTTTTAATATTTTTATTAAATCATTTCCATTAAGCTTTAGCATCCTAGCAGAGATTGGATCTTTAGAAACTTTTTCTATTATATATTGCAAATGACGTAACTTATATGGCATGCCTTTTGGGCATCCACTGCCCAATCTATCAGACACCCTTAGATTAATCAAATCAGGCATATTTTCTGGACCAACTCTGCGTAACAATCGCCTAACGCCTGCTTCTGTTACTTCATCAACTCCATAAACAAACATATGATTACGAACTAAGAGAGCTATTTTTTCAATTGTCTTTTTTGAGAATTTAAGTCTGTTAAGAATATTAATTGCGAATTTAGAACCCAGATGATCATGGTTATAGAAAGTCGCATTCGGTCCTTCTCCTTCTTTTGTTTGTGGTTTAGCGATGTCGTGTAGTAAGGCGGCTAATCTAACTTCCAGTTTATATTTCTTTTTAGCAGCAAATTTTAAAGAAAGAACTGCGTGTTCATAAACAGTATAAATATGATGTAGGTTTTGATCTATATTAATTCCCTTCTCTAATTCAGGGATTATATATTTAAGCAAGTTAGCTTCTTTTAATAATTCTATCGCTTGATCTGGGCTATCTGACATAATCATTTTAATTAATTCATCTCTAATTCTTTCTTTAGCAATAGATTGCATCCATCCGGAATTCTCTATCATGGCTTTAAAAGTCTTTGGTTCAATCTTAAAATTAAGTTCCACAGCTAATCTAATAGCTCTAAGCATACGCAATGCATCTTCATTGAAGCGTTCTTTTGCATCGCCTACTGCTTTAATAATCTTATTATCTAAGTCTTTTTGCCCATTAAACAAGTCAAGCAACTCCCCTCTTTTATTTAATGCCAAAGCATTAATTGTGAAGTCTCTCCTTGCTAAATCTTCTTCTACGTTAAAAGTGAAACTGATTTTATCGGGATGTCGCTTGTCTGTATAATTTTGTTCAGTTCTATAGGTAGTAATTTCAATTTCTTTAAGATTTTCTTTTTTGCTTTTGGTTTTTACTGTAACTGTGCCAAATTTATTTTCATAAAAATTATCAGGAAAGATTTTTTGGATTTCTTCTGGTTTTGCTTTGGTTGTAATGTCCCAATCCTTTGGCTCTTGATTAAGTAATGAATCACGAACACAACCACCTACAGCATAAGCATCAAATCCTTTTTTATCCAGCTTATTTAAAATATCTTGTATCTCTTTGTGTAATTTCATAATGTTATCATAATTCAAAAATGTCTTTTTAGCAATTGACTAAAAGCTTTTTTCAAGATAAACTATTGTTGTTAAGCCCTTGTAGTGAAATGGATATCATGACGGTCTTCGGAACCGTTGTTGGGGGTTCGAATCCCTCCAAGGGTACTATTTGCCCCGTTAGCTTAATGGTAAAGCTGTTGGCTCTTAACCAATCGACAGGGGTTCGATTCCCTTACGGGGTACTTTTTTACAGGTGACTTGCCTTTTTTTCATTTTCTGATATAATAAACAACATGTTAAAACCAACTAAAAAAACAAAAATAATTAAAGAGCACAAGGTTCATGATAAAGATACTGGCTCTTCAGAAGTTCAAATTGCTATATTCACTAAGCAAATTGAAGAACTTACTAAGCACTTGAAGAAGCATTCTAAGGATAATCACTCTCGTTTGGGTCTTTTAAAAATGGTTGCTAAAAGAAAACGATTATTGGATTATCTTAAAAGTGAAGATGAAAAGCGTTATAAAAAAATAATTAAAAAGTTAGGATTAAAACGTTAATGTCAATTATTAAATACAAAGAACAACGAGTAGCTGTTTTTATGGATGTACAGAATATGTATCATTCGGCTAAGAATATATATAACTCACGAGTTAATTTCAAAGAAGTTTTAAATACAGCTGTTGCTGGACGTAAATTAATTCGAGCAATTGCCTATGTAATTCAAACAGAAACTCCAGAAGAAAAAACCTTTTTTGATGCATTAGTTAAGGCAGGACTAGAAATTCAATCAAAAGATTTACAAGTTTTTATTGGGGGAATGAAAAAAGGTGATTGGGATGTTGGTATTGCTGTTGATGCTATTAAATCAGCTGATAAAGTTGATGCAATTATTCTAGTCACAGGTGACGGAGATTTTATTCCTTTAGTGGAATATCTTAAGATAAATAAAGGAATTCAAACAGAAGTAATCGCCTTTGCTAAAAGTGCTTCAGCTAAATTAATCGAAGCATCAGATGATTTTACTGATTTAAGCAAAGATAAAAAAAGATATTTAATTAAAAAGTAAAATAGATTAAGCGTTTTATTGTTGTCCATGATATCAGAATATTTCGTTTAGGTTTTTGTTTAAAGTGATTTTAAATAGAAACCTGTACGAAAACTGAAACTTGTATTAACAATAGGCGCTACATATACATGAAGCCTAAACAATTTAAAACCGACTGGGCAGGTCGGGAACTAAAAGTAGAGATTGGACAATTAGCTGGACAGGCTAATGGTTCAGTTCTGTTAAGATATGGCGAAACTACTGTTTTAGCCACTGTTGTAATTGACAAAGATCCAAGTAATGCGGATTACATGCCTCTTTCTGTTAATTATGAAGAAAGATTTTATGCAGCAGGCAAAATTAAAGGTAGTCGTTTTATTAAACGCGAAGGTCGTCCTTCAGATGATTCAGTTTTAACTGGACGAATGATTGATCGTGTGATTAGACCTGGGTTTAATCAAAAAATTAGGAATGATATTCAACTTGTTGTAACGGTTCTTTCTTTTGATAAAGAAAACGATCCTGATATTCCTTCTTTGATTGCTGCTTCCTTGGTTTTAGGTGTTTCAGATATCCCTTGGAATGGATTGATTGGAGGAGCAAGAATAGGTCGTTCTTCTGTTGGTGAATCAGGGCCTGACCAAGAATGGATTTTAAATCCAAATTATCAAGCCAGAGAAAAAAGTGATTTTAATTTAATAGTGGCTGGTAAAAATGATAGGATTAATATGTTAGAAAGTGGAGCATCCCAAGTCCCAGAAGAAATTATATTGTCAGCTATTGAATTTGCTAATCAACATATTAAAAAAATAATTGAATTTCAGGAAGATATTGTAAAAGAAGTCGGTAAAGAAAAAGTAGATTTAGACGTTAAAGAATTTGATGTAGAATTAGTTAAACAAGTAAAAGATTATTTATCTGATAAATTAGAAACAGCAATTTATCAACCAGATAAAATAGAACGTAGTAAGGATATATTGCATCTAGAGCTTGAAACAATTAAAGCATTGGATGATGAAAAGAATAATAATGAAACTCAGATTAGAGATATTTTTAATGAAGAAGTTGATAAAATGGTTCATGAAAATATTATCAAGAATGACAAAAGACCTGATGGTAGAAAGATGGATGAAGTTAGAGAAATTAATACTCAGGTAGCTTTATTAGAAAGAACTCATGGTTCAGCTTTGTTCAACAGAGGAACTACTCAAGCTCTTTCTATAGTAACACTAGGTGGCCCAAGTGAAGGACAAATAATTGATGGTCTTAAAGATGATGTTACTAAGAATTTTATGCATCACTATAACTTCCCTCCTTATTCTGTTGGCGAGACGGGTCGTATTGGTGGTCCTGGAAGAAGAGAAATTGGACATGGTGCTTTAGCAGAAAAAGCTCTTTTGCCATTAATTCCAGATAAAAAAGATTTTCCATATACCATCCGTTTGGTCTCAGAAATACTTTCATCTAATGGTTCTTCGTCAATGGCTTCAATTAGTGGTTCTAGTTTAGCATTGATGGATGCAGGCGTTCCTATTAAAGCACACATTAGTGGTATAGCTATGGGGTTAATAATGGGGCAAGGCGATGACTATAAGGTGCTAACAGATATTCAAGGACCAGAAGATCATCATGGAGATATGGACTTAAAAATTGCTGGAACTAAACATGGAGTGACAGCTTGTCAAATGGATGTTAAAATAGAAGGAGTTAGTTTAGACGTTTTAAAAAATGCTTTTAAAGCAGCAAGAGATGCTCGTTTGGGAATTATTGAGAATATGGAGAATACTATTAAAGAACCTCGCAAAGAACTTTCTCCTTTAGCTCCTAGGATATTGACTATTCAAATTGATAAAGATAAAATTAGAAATGTAATTGGTCCTGGAGGCAAGATAATCAATGAGATTATTGACAAGACAGGAGTCAAGATGGATATTGATGACGATGGAGTAGTAAATATTACTGCACTTGATGAAAGTGCTGGCAAAGAAGCTCTTGAATGGGTTAAAAATTTAACTAGAGAAGTCAAAATTGGAGAAATCTTTAATGGCAAAGTAGTTAAGATAGCTGACTTTGGAGCATTTGTTGAAATATTACCTAATCAAGAAGGATTAGTTCATATTTCAGAATTAGCTGATTACCATGTTGAGAGAGTAGAAGATATAGTTAAAATGGGACAAGTAATCGTTGTTAAAGTTAAGAAAATTGATGAATCAGGTAGAATTGGATTAACCTTAAAAGACGCTGGTGATAATTAAAAATAATTTAAGAAGGAGTAATTGTGAATATAAAGAAACAAACACAGTCAAATATTTATGAGCCATTTATTAGAACAATGGCTGATGATATGAACGTTGTTGCACCAGATAATTTACCGACAGTTAATTCGATAGATAAACCAACAATAATTCCAAAACTTGAAGCTCAAAAAGAAGCTGAAAAGCAAAAGAAGATAAAGAAGACAGAGACATTCTTAACAAAGAATATAAATAAATTAATTATTGGATTAATAATCTTCCTTTTAATCTTAGGGATAGGAGGATTTTTTTATTGGTGGAATTATCTTCAAATAGTTCCAGTAACTATTACTCATTTTGAATGCCAAGAAGATCAATGCATTAGCATTGAAGGAGAAGGAGATGATGAATGTCAGGATGACATAGACTGCCAATCGGTTGAGCCAATTATACAAGAGCCAATTATTCCAGAATCTCTTATCCCGGTAGACGAAACAAAAACAATTGAGTTAATTGTTGATCAAGAAAACCTATTATCAGGTCAATTAAATTCAGTAATTAACGAAGAGCAGGCGACTGGTACTATTAATCGTATTTTAATTAAGATAATCGACCAAGAAGAAAAAAAATATATTAGTTTAAATGATTTAATTTTAGCTTTAAACATTAATATACCAGAAAATATTCTTTCAGTTATTGCAGATAATTATACTTTGTTTTTATATAAACAAGATGAAGGTAGTCGCCTGGGAATCGTTATAGAAATGGGAGAAAGTGAAACTTTAGTTCAAGACTTAAACGATTGGGAGAATACAATAATAGATGATTTAAATCAGTTATTATTAACAGAGGATATTTTAAATGCTCATAGCGAAGAGTTTGGAGATAAAATATATAATGAAACATATATTCGTTATATGAATTTTCCAACACCTGCCCTAACTCTTGATTATGGAATTGTATCTGGAAATTTAATTATTGCTACTTCTAGAGAATCCATGTTCATGGTAATAGATAAACTATTAACTATTAATAATGAAGATGTTGATGGAACAGAAGACTAATTATGACTCAAATTATTATTAAAAAAAATGATATTTCTGATCATCAAGTTTCTGAAGAATCTAAATTAGATTTGCGCAATAACCAATCAAATAAAGAACAGAAACATTCTTCAAAAAAGTGGCTTTATACAAGCTTATTTTTATTTCTAATCATTGTTTGTTTAGGAGTAAATTATTGGTTTTTAATATTACAAGAGAATCCTTTTAATGATTTAATCCCTGAGAATGCTGTCGCTTATAGCATTATTAATCAAATAGAACTTTATCCACAAATATCACCTTTTAATCAAGTTCTACAAGAAAAAAACTTGCTTAGCCAGGATATAATTAGTAAAATCAATAATTGTTTTAATCAAGCTGGATTAGATTTTTTTAAAGATATACAATCTTTATTTAAAAATCAGTTTGCTTTTGTTCTTTTACCAACTAATTCTGAAATTAGTTTACCATTTTTAGTCATTTTAGAGAGAAATAAAGACTTGGCTAAAACAAGCCAAATTTTGAATAGTATTGAATTAGAATTTAATAAAGAATTTAATTTATATACCGAAGATTATCGTCAGATTAAAATAGCAGAGATTAGCCCTTTATCTAATTCAAATAATAACTATTTTTACACACAAATAGAAAAGTATTTTATTGTCAGCAATTCACAAGAATCATTAGAAAAAATAGTTGATTCTATCATTAATTTTTAAATAGAATAACCTGTGGAAAACTTTTGGAAAACATGGGTTGACATGTGTATCAAAAAATAATAAAATAATAGTGTTCTCAACGAAGTCTGTTCTAGAGAACAAAATTTGCTGGCTAAGTAAAAAAAGTTAAGATTAGTTCTTTAAAAGTAAAAGCTTCGGAGGGAAGCATACAGCTGGCAGAAATAAGTTGTTTTTTTGAGAAGAATATGATTATTATTGCACAGGAGGACTATAAATTATTATATAAAAAAAATGCGATAAGATCTGTTTTTACAGAAAAACAAAGGAGGGTTATAACCTAAAAGTAACATACAAAGGGTTTCATAATCCTTCTCTATATATAATGAGGGTAATCAAAAAACGGTTGCCCTCTTTAGTCTTTTATGATAGTATTTATACATGGACAAGAAACTTAAAGAACAATTGAAAAAGAAATTAGAAGAAGAAAAAAAGAAACTAACTAAAGAGATTAGTTCTTTTGCCAAGAAAGATCCCAAAAGAAAGGGGAATTGGTTAACTAGTTTTCCTTTTTTAGGCAATGATCGTTCTCATGTAGATGAAAGCGCAGAAAGAATTGAAGCCTATGAAAGTTTATTGCCAATTGAACACACCTTAGAATTACGTCTTAAGAATATAGACGATGCTTTAGAAAAAATTAAAAGCGATAATTATGGTAAATGTGAAAAATGTAATAAAAATATTGAATTGAAACGTCTTGAAATAGTTCCTGAAGCAAAGACATGTTTACAATGTGGTAAAGAAATCTCGAATCAATAATAAATTATTTTGTGGATTAATAAAAAACTGCCATTTGGCAGTTTTTTAATGTTAATTGTCATTCTGAGGTAGTAGCCGAAGAATCTAACTAAATAGATCCTTCATCTACTGATTCAGGATGACAGAGAGATTTTAATATATATATCCTCTGATACGCCAGTCATTATTCCTAAGCGTTCTTACACTTTTACGAGCATATCCAGTATAATTCATTTCTGAGATTGTTACCCAAACACCATTTACTGCCTCAACATAAGCAACATGACCATACATTCGTCCCATCCAGCCACCTTCATTCATAACCATGATAGATCCAACTCTTGGAACTGATCCTGTTTGACGCCCATAAGCTCTAGCATTCACTAACCATGATTTAGCATGCCCAGACCAAGGAACCACTACTTTTTGAGCAACATACCAAGTACATTGACCATAGGGGAATACTCTGCTTTTTCCAGTTCCTACTCCAGTGACATAACTTTTTGTAACAATTCTACTAGGCGTTGCAATAAATGGCATTTGACCATCTGGAATAATTAATTTTTGATTAATTTGAATAGCTCCATCGGCTGGCAAATCATTAAAGGCAATAATTTTTTCTGTGTTTGCCTTATATTTTGTGGCAATTGCACCAATGGTGTCATTATTTTTAACTTTATAGACTAGTCCATTAATAGGAAGGATAGTTAATTCATCTCCTGGACGAATAAGACTAGTTTCTTTAAGGTTATTACTCCATAATAATGTGTTTAAACTAATACCAAATTTAGCAGAAATACTTGATGTATTATCTCCTTGTTGAACAACATAAGTAGATATCTTTTCTCTTGGCTCTTGGCTGATAGTGGTGATTGGATTGGATTGGCTCAAAAGAGCATTCTCTTGCCATGTTATTAAGTTAATCTCTTTTAAATATGAATCTTCTTGAATTTCAGAATCTGTTTGATCGGTTAGAATGGCTAAACTATTTGTCATTAAATATGTTCCATTATTTTCAAATATTTCTGTTTGTTCAACAATCTCTTGTTTGCTTTTATTAAAATAAATAGAAAGAAGCTTTTCAGTTGCTTTTGCTGGGCCAATTAAGGCGAAAATCATAATAAATAAAACAACTGCCGCTAGGAGCAGTTTTTTATTAAAACGTTTAATTCTGGCTTCTAAATGTTCTTTTATACCCATAGGTATAACTTTATAATATCAAGATCAACGATGACTGTCAAGCATAATCTTTCCACAATTATATCTTACTGATTGCTTTGGTTAATCGTGATTTTTTTCTGCTTCCTGTGTTTTTTTTAATCACGCCTCTTTTAATCGCTTTATCAATCGCCTTATATGTTTTTGGTAGAATTTCAAGAGCTTCTTCTTTTTTGGCGCTTTTAATTAATTTTTTACTTTGTTTGACTAGCTCTTTCATCGTTTTTATGCGACGTGAATTAAATAACCGTTTTTTGTGGTTTTGACGAAGAGCTTTTTTTGCTGATTTAGTTATAGGCATAAGTTTAGTATTATCTAAATTTGATAAGTTGTCAAATAATTTACCCTGAGTTATCATATAAAGTATGATTGCTTTACTTAAAGGTAAAATTGAATTAAAAGAAAATAGGTTTGTAATTGTTGATGTTAAAGGAGTGGGGTATAAGGTATATTGTCCTGCGCCTATTTTAGAAAAACTAATTCTTAAACAAGAAGTTAAATTATTTATTCATCTTTATCATAGAGAAAATATTTTAGACCTATATGGATTTTTAAATATTGATGAATTAGAATTTTTTGAGCTTTTGATTTCTATTAGTGGGATTGGGCCTAAGGCAGCATTATCTGTTTTATCAATTGCTTCAATAAAAAATCTTAAAGCATCAATTGCCAGTGGACGCGTTGATCTATTAACTAAGGTTTCTGGTATTGGCAAGAAAACAGCTGAAAGAGTTATCTTAGAATTAAGAAGCAAGATTTTGGTTTCTGGTTCAGAAGTTAAAAAATTAGTTTCTGATGATGAGGTTGTTGATGCTTTGGTTGGATTAGGATATACCAAATATCAAGTTCATGATGCTTTGAAACAAGTTCCGGAAAGAATAAAAGATATAGAGAGTAGAATTAAAGAGGTTTTGAAGATTCTGGGGAAATGATTTTAGTTTATGTTTTATAGGTTCACATTTAAATTTCATGCTTCAGAAAACAATTTTTTTTAAATCGCTTAGCCCTTTTCAGCAAGCTGAAAAGCACGCCCACACCTACGATTCAAAAAAATTATTTTCTTCGCATTATTTATGAATACAAAGAAAGAACAATGGAATCAGTTCATTAAAGAAAACAAAGGTTCTTTTCCACAGTCTTGGCAATGGGGCCAACTACAAGAATCAATGGATAGAAAAATTTGGCGGATTGAGACAGAAGGATTAAAAGGATTAATTATTAAACATAATTTGCCATTAAAGAAGAATTATCTATATTGTCCCTATGGGCCAGTTGGAAAAGGAGATTTTAAAGAATTTTTAGAAGAGACTAACAAGATAGCTAAGCAAGAAAAAAGTATATTTTTTAAGATAGAACCGAATTTTACAAATTACAAATTACAAATTACAAATTACAAATTTATTAAATCTGCTAAAGAAATTCAGCCAAGCAGGTCTATCGTTTTAGACATTAACCAATCAGAAGAAGACTTGCTTAAGCAAATGCATCAAAAGACAAGGTATAATATTAAATTAGCTCAAAAAAAAGGAATAGAAATTAGACAATCAAACAATCCAGAAGCATTAAATGCTTTTGTTGGCCTATTGGGACAAACGGCTAAGCGAGATGATTTTTATCTTCATCCTAAAGAATATTATCAAAAAGTTTTAGATATTTTAGGAAAAGAAACAGTTAAATTATTTTTAGCTGAATATCAAAACAAGACAGTGGCAGCTATCCTTGTGTATTTTTTTGGGGAAACAGCTGTTTATGCTCATGGCGCTTCTGATCATGATCATCGTAGATTAATGGCTCCTTATTTACTTCAATGGCACGCAATATTAGAAGCAAAAAAGAAAGGATTAAAATATTATGATTTTTGGGGAATTGATGAAGATAAGTGGCCTGGAGTAACTCGTTTTAAAAAAGGATTCAATGGCCAAGAAGTAAATTATTCAGGTGCTTTTAACTTGATTTATAGGTCAACTTGGCATACTCTTTATAATCTAGCTAGAAAAATTTTATGATTATATTAGAAAGCTTATTGAAATTAGGTAAGCGGATTATTCCTCAGCCAATATTTAATTTTTTTCAGCCAATATATCATCTTCTATTGATTATGCTGGCTGTTTTTTGGTATCGTTTTCCTTCTCGTAAGATGAAAATAATTGGGGTGACTGGTACTAACGGCAAATCAACAGCAATTTATTTGATCAGTCAAATTTTAGAGCAAGGCGGTTATAATGTGGCTGCTTTTTCTTCAATTGAATTTAAAATTAAAGATAAGATTTGGAAAAATGATTTAAAAATGACTATGCCTGGTAGATTTAAACTTCAGAAGCTTTTGCGTCAAGCGTATAAAGCAGGTTGTGAATATGTTGTTTTAGAAGTAACTTCAGAAGGTATTAAACAACATCGTCATCGTTTTATTGGTTTTGACATTGCTGTTTTAACTAATTTAACTGAAGAACACTTAGAAAGTCATGGAGGGTTTGAAAAGTATAAGCAAGCTAAATCAAAACTTTTTCAAATGTTAAAACTTAAAGGTAGTGCAATTGTTAATTTAGACGATCTTAATGCTGAATATTTTTTACAGTTTCCAGCTAAAGAAAAATGGGGTTATGGGATAGATTTTGAATCATCAACAGAAGTTAATCAAACCGTTAAAGCAAGCGATTATCAATTAAGCAAAAAAGGCATTAGCTTTAGAGTTGATGGTCAAGATTTTGATGTGAATTTATTGGGTAAATTTAATTTACATAATATTTTAGCAGCTATAAGTGTTGGGCTGATTGAAGGAATTAGTTTAGATAAAATTAAATTAGCATTAGAAAAAGTTAATAGTATTTCAGGACGATTAGAAATAGTTATTAAAAATCCTTTTATGGTTATAGTTGATTATGCTCATACTCCTGATGCTTTAGAAAAAGTTTATCAAATGATTAGAGAATTATTTTCTAGCTCGCCTGATGGTGGAACAAGAAGGATAATTGGTGTATTAGGGGCTGCTGGTGGGGGACGAGATAAATGGAAGCGTGTTGAATTTGGTAAAATTGCTGAAAAATATTTAGATAAGATTATCATCGCCAACGAAGATCCATACAATGAAGATCCTCAGGCAATTATAGATGATATTGCTAAAGGTTTAAAAAATAGATTAGCTGAAAAATTCATTGATAGAAGAGAAGCAATTCATAGAGCATTAGAATCAGCTCAAGATGGAGATATTGTAATTATTACTGGTAAAGGATGTGAATCATGGCTTTGCGTAGATAAAGGTAAAAAAATTGCTTGGGATGATAGAAAAATAGTTAAGGAGGAAATGAAAAAAATTTCTAATTAATTATGATATTACTAGAGAAAATATTTTTTTATCTTTTAGTTTTTTGTTTGCCTTTTCAAACAAGGAAGATAATTTATCAATTTGGGGAAGATTTCAATGAATGGACTAGTATTTATCTTTACTTGACTGATGTTTTGCTTATTTTAGTCTTTTTGTTTTGGATTTGGAGGATAAGAAAAAACAGATTTTTAAAAGATTTTAAAATATTTCAATTAAAAAACTATAGTTTTTGGCTATTGGTTTTTTTTATAATTGGTTTTATTTCTTTGATCCAAGCTAGGAGCTTGTCTCTTGGTTTTTATTCTTGGTTAAAATTATTAGAATTTATAGGATTATTCTTTTATCTAAAATGTAATTATAGGGAAATTTTTAATTTTAAAAGATTAGCTCAAGTTTTTGTTGCTAGCGGTTTAATCCAATCTATAATAGCTATTTTACAATTCTTTACTCAGAAGAGCTTAGGGTTAAGATTTTTAACTGAAAGTCCATTAGGTGTGAACATAGATGGAGTAGCTAAATTTACTGTCGATGGATCAACCTTTATTCGGGCTTATGGAAGCTTGCCTCATCCTAATGTTTTGGCTTTTTTTCTTTTAATTAGTATTTTCTTTCTTTATTTTCTTTGGTTAGAAAAGAAACATTCTCTTAATATTAATTTATTATTAATTGCTATTTATTCATTATTAATTACTGCTTTATTTTTAACTTTTTCTAGAATTATTATTGTTCTTTTTGTTTTATCAAGTTTATTTTATTTTATATTTGAGTTTTGTAAGTCAAGAAAAAAAGAAAATAAAGAATTGTCTAAGAAAATTATTTTGCTTTTTTTATTATTTATTGTTTCCTGTTTATCGTTTGTTGTTTTTGCTTTTCCTGAACTTTTCTCTAGGTTCTCAGTATCTTCAGCAGAACAATCAGTTACTTTGAGGGTTCTTTATAATGAAACTGCTTATTCTGTTATCCAAGAATATCCCTTAATTGGTATTGGGCTTGGTAATTTTGTATGGGAGATAAGAGAAATGTTACCATTGTTGTCAAATTGGATTCATCAACCAGTTCATAATGTTTATCTTTTAATATCTAGTGAAGTCGGCTTATTAGGATTAATTGTTTTTTTAATATTTCTTTATCAATTACTAAAGAGATTTAAAAAACAAAATTCTGTTTTATTTATTATCGTCATCTGTATTATATTTGTTAGTTTATTTGATCACTTTTTCTGGACTCTACAGCAAGGTCAGCTAATGTTTTGGTTAATTCTGGGGTTAATGACGCATTTGACCGTTAGGGAGATGGGAGTATAATAAGGATAGTTTTTCTTGTATAATATTATGAAATTTATTGCGGATTTGCATATTCATTCTAAATATTCTAGAGCTACTTCACGGGACATGGACATAGACCATTTGAATAAATGGGCTAAGATTAAAGGCGTTAAAGTTTTAGGTACTGGCGATTTTACTCATCATCTTTGGATTAAAGAACTTAAGTCAAAACTTGAACCCGCAGAGCCGGGTCTTTTTAAATTGAAAAAGAGAATTAGTGCTTCCTCTAAAAAAAATGATTGGCTTCCGCAAAATGGCAACAACCAAGAAGATAAAGATATTCGTTTTTTATTAAGCAGTGAAATTAGTTGTATTTATTCTAAAGATAATAGAGTTAGAAAAATTCATATTATTATTTTAGCGCCAAATTTTAAAATCGTTGAGAAAATCAATGCTCGTCTAGGCTTGATTGGTAATATTAAATCTGACGGTAGGCCTATTCTTGATTTAGATGTTAAAGAATTGCTCAAAATTGTTTTAACTATTTCTGATGATTGTATGATTATACCTGCTCATCTTTGGACGCCATGGTTTGGTTTGTTTGGAGCTAACTCTGGTTTTGACTCTATTGAAGAATGTTTTGAAGAATATTCTAGATATATTTATGCAGGAGAAACGGGACTAAGTTCAGATCCAGGAATGAATTGGCGACTCTCTTCTTTAGATAAAATTTCTTTGATAAGTAATTCAGATGCACATAGTCCAAGTAAGATAGGCAGAGAGGCTAATGTTTTTGACACAGATTTAAGTTATATTGGGATCGTTGATGCAATTAAAAGTAAAAATCCTAAAAAGTTTTTAGAAACAATTGAATCTTTTCCTGAAGAAGACAAATATCATTATGATGGACATCGTAAATGTGAAATAGTTTTAAATCCTAAAAAATCTAAGAAAATAAAGAGCATTTGTCCTAAATGTAAAAAACCATTAACAGTTGGTATTCTTCATAGGATTGATGATTTAGCAGACAGAAAAGATGGATTTAAACCTGATAATTTTATTCCATTTAGACATATGATTCCATTAGATGAAATTATTGCTGACGCGAAAGGAGTAGGAGTAAAGACAAAAAAAGTTGAAAAGGAGTATAAGAATT
>Ga0208769_1000423_pt1 | contig 20532 bp, 17 predicted proteins | sample AntAceMetag02UKC_FD_184768 | JGI IMG/M metagenome (GOLD analysis project Ga0208769, IMG submission 184768) | Saline lake microbial communities from Ace Lake, Antarctica- Antarctic Ace Lake Metagenome 02UKC (SPAdes) (version 2) | ecosystem: Environmental > Aquatic > Non-marine Saline and Alkaline...
TGTTGTCAAGATTAATAGTTTTATTAATTTCTGGTCCATTGGGGCAATCCCAATTTCCATCAACATTTTTAAATCGACAATACCAATCACAACCAACGTTGCTTGAATCACAACTTGAATAATTTAAATTATTTGATAAATAAGAATATTTTTGCTTGGTTTCTACATCTGTGTAAACCAAACAAGATTGATTCTGTGGATCACACTGCTTGCCACCCAAAGTGTAGTATCTTTCTTCTTTAGTACAATAGCCATAAGCAACACAATCTCCATTTTCATCTTCTTCAAGACAAGACTGATCATCAACACATTGTTCTTTTCGGATAACTAACTGAGAATCTGGATTATAATCATTGCCATCAGAAATAGGATTATCAACTGCTAATTCAGATCCATAACCCATTTTTTTACAATAAGTTTCTGGAATTTTTAAAACCCAGTCTGGCTCAAGTAAACCACAAAAAGGAGAATAATTATCCTCAGAACATAGCTGTGAATCATCAACAAGACCACCTAAGGCAAAAGTACCTCCACTAAAATCTCGAATATATTCTGCGGCTAATTGCCAACCCACTGGCACAATCCTATATTTGCGCAAAATAAGAATTGATCGATAAGAATAACCATTTTCTGGTCTATCAATCCCAGTATTTTGTGAAGCAAAAGCAAATGGTATTCCACTATTCAAAAGCCCTTCGTCTAAAGCTTCACCCACAGTCATTTGTTGTTCAATAGCCGTTCTAAATCCCGAATCAATCGTACAATTCAAATAACCTCTTTGATCCTCATTATTTGGACAGGTGGAAAGCTCGTCTAAAACTGAATAAGACCCGCCACTAATTAATGGCGCTTGAGTAATATCAGCAAAATTAGCCTCAGCTGCAGCCTGGCTAAGGCTTTGCGTGCCTGCGTAAGATCCAAAAATATCTTCACCTCGAAGCTCCTGTTCCTCTTTGATCAAATCAGCCAGACTAAACATCCCACCCATCATCTTTTCCATCAGCTTGGAAACTAGGGTTGAGGTAAAAATATCAACTGTATCAGCCACAATCTCTCCAGTGTATGAGGCTATGGCTTTGCCTGCTGCTGAATCTGCTGAAGATTCCCATTGCTTAGCCACCATTTTCCCTGGGGTCTCTATATACTCAGCTACTCCTGATTTAACATCTCGATAAGTGCTCCCAAAAGCTCGTTCCACAATAGCTGCTTGTTCTGCTTTAGATATTTTTTCATAAAGTTGAGCCTCAGCATCAAGTGAAACCCCCAAAGGGTTTTGAGTTGGCCCCCAAGAAACTGCAAAATTTTTCAAAAACTCTGGATCTTGCAAGGTATCATTCCAACTTTTATACATTTGACTAAATGTACACTCTGGCTGTCTTGGTTGCAAAGCATTAATCATTCCCCAACCCAAATTAATATTAAAAGAAGCATCAGGCGAACACAGATTAAAACTCAATAAACCGTTTTCAGTGGCCAAAGTTTGCAGAAAATCTCCTAACATAGCATCCCCAGCATTTTCAACAAAACTATCCCAAGATTGAAAATACATTAAAGGACTTTGAGACTCACCACCACTCGCTATCCACTCCGCAGTAGTTTTTGCTAAATTCCCAAAAAACACCTTAAGTGCATTTTTAAAAGCCAGAGCTGCCCCAGCTCTTAAGGCATCCCAAATACCCTGAGTAACGCGATCCCCCTCTTCTCTTGTTAATCTATAATATTCTATTGCAAACAACCACGGATCCTCAACAAGATCACCAAGTCCAAAAATTGCTTCAGCTCTATTTGGGATAAGAAGCAAGGCTAATGACCCCTGAAAAGCAATTATACCAATTAAAAAAGCAAGAACAATTTTCTTACCTTTTGATATTCCTGGTTTATTTTTTTCTACCATTGTAATATGGAAAATTTTTATTTTGATTTTATCAACTACTCAGATGAAGAATAAGCTGACACCTGCTCGACTAAAGCTTCTTCGTAAATTGCTATTAAAGTCTCATCATCAACTGACCCCAGGGTATTTTGGTCAATACCCACTGAAAGCATCAAATCCCTAATTTCAGCAGCAGATAAATTTTGCAAAGACTGGTAAGTATAAGTTGCCTCTTCAGCTGTAAACTCTTGATAAAGACTATCAGAATTCACATTGTCTAACGAAACACCTGTCTCTCCAACAGTTTCTTGATAAAGACTCATTATTTCTGTATCAGACATTGAATTAATGGTCTCAACAGGAGCACCAGAATTTATTAAGATTGCCTTAATCTGATCAGCAGTCACTTCAGCCTCAGCGGAAACTGTTGAATCGGTCTGCTCAGCCAAAGGATTGGCAGTAATCGCAGTAGTGGAAACACAATCTTTTCCAGTTGGACAATTAGGATTAGTTCCTCTTTCAACTTCTAGTTTATCATTGACTTCATCTGAATCTGAATCAGCTAAATAAGGTGAGGTATTGTAGGCATATAACTCATCAAAATCAGACAAACCATCCTGGTCAGTATCCTTGGATTGTAACCTAGCCAACTCTTGCTGTTGCTCTTCTTCAGCAGATAAAAATTCAGTGGTAGGAGGGTCTAAAATGAACGGATCTGTAACATTAATAAAAATTTGCCAACCTCCTAAAACCAAAACCACTAAAGAGACTAAACCAATCAGCCAAGCGACAATTTTTTCGTTTGATTTTTGACGATCGTATGCCATTTATCAGTGACAATTTTATAACTAGTAAAATTATATCATTTTAATAGTTATCCGACAAGCAAAAAAATATTTTTGTTAAACCATTTTTTAATAATTTTGAAAAGGAGAAAAAAATAAAAAAAGCTAAAATATTTAGCTTTTTTAAAAAATCAAATTTGACTATTTTATAAATTTATTATCTGATATAATTTTTTCCACTGAGCTAAGCTCAAGTCTTGTGCTCGTAAATCTGCTGAAATATTTGCTTTTGACAATATTTTACTAGTATTAGCTTTATCAAGACCCATTCCTGAGGCTAATGAATTAATTAATTTCTTTCTTTTGGCACTAAAACCAGCTTTTAAAAGCCTAAAAAAGGCTTTATCATCCTCGATATCAGGTATATTTTGGCTAATATTAGTAATTTTTACTATAGATGAATCAACTATTGGCTCAGGCCAAAAATTATCATGACTAATCTTAGCCACTTTTTCTACTTGAGCATAAGCCTGAACTGACAAAGCCAATAAATTTAGCTGACCTGGAGCTGCTGTAACCCGATCAGCAATTTCATTTTGGACGACGAGAGTAATACTCTCTGGCTTAGGATTAACTGATAAAAAATTACGTAAAACTAAAGAAGTAATATTAAACGGCAAGTTAGAAACTAATTTATATTTTTTATCTTCAAATAATTCATCAAGCCTGACTTTAAAAATATCATTATTGATAACTGCTAAATTTTTATAATTCTTTTGGATATCATGCAAACATTTAGCAAGACGCTTATCAAGCTCAACTGCGTAAACTTTTTTTCCTTTTTCCGCAAGTTGACGAGTCATAAAACCAAAACCTGCACCAATCTCCAAAATTAAATCATCTTTTTTTATTTCAGCAGTTTCTATAATCTGCTGAATAATTTTTTGCTCACATAAAAAATTCTGCCCAGCTGGGCGATGTGGCCTAACTCCATATTTTTTAGCAAGAAATTGTGTTTCTCTAAGTAACTGGTTGTCCATTTTAAAAAGTTAAACCACAATATTTAATAAACGATCTTGGATATAAATAGTTTTCTTAATTTCCTGAGCTTCTAAGTAACGACTAATATTGCTGTCAGCTTGAGCAGCTTCAAGAACAGTGGCTTCTGAACTATTGGCTGGTAAAAGTAAAGTTGCTCGAACCTTACCATTAACTTGGATGGCTATTTTAACTTCTGATTCTTTGACCAACTTTTCATCGTACTCTGGCCAAGAATTGTTAAAAATAGAATCTTTATTTCCCATTTTTTTATAAAGCTCTTCAGAAATATGTGGGGCAAAAGGTGATAAAATTATTAAAAACTTTTGCCAACTATCTTGACTAATACTTTTTTCTTTATTTACTAAATTTATAAAAATCATAAATTGAGCCACAACAGTATTAAAACCCATTTTCAAAAGATCACCAGTCGCTTTTTTGATTGTCTTGTGTAATTCACGGGTGACATCTTCACTTTCTAACTCACTTACATAGTTAGCGCACTCCCAAACTTTATCTAAAAATCTTTTGACTCCAACAATACCCTGAGCATCCCAAGGGATGGCCTGATCAAAAGGACCCATAAACATCTCGTAAAGTCTAAAAGTATCAGCTCCGTATTCAGCGACAATTTTATCAGGATTAATCACATTACCTTTACTCTTTGACATCTTAATCCCGCCTTTACCCAAGATCATGCCGTGACTTGTTCTTTTTTTATATGGCTCAATTCCCCACTTTTTAGGGACAACCTTAATATCATATAAAAATTTATAAACAAAACGCGAATATAAAAGATGAAGCGTTGTATGTTCCATGCCCCCGTTATACCAATCCACTGGTCCCCAATAAGCTAACTTTTTTTTGTCAGCCAGCTCTTGATTATTTTTTGGATCACAATATCTAAGAAAATACCAATTAGAGCCAGCCCAATTAGGCATCACGTCAGTCTCCCGTTTAGCTTTACCATGGCACTTGGGACAAGTTGTTTTTACCCAATCTTTTACCTTGGAAAGTGGGGATTCGCCATCATCAGTCGGCTCGTATTTTTCTACTTCTGGGAGTAAGACTGGTAAATCCTTTTCAGGCACGGGCTGCCAACCACATTTAGAGCAATAAATCATCGGAATCGGCTCACCCCAATATCTCTGACGACTAAAAACCCAATCACGTAATTTATAATTTTTCTTTTTTACAAAACCAAACTTATTAATTATTTTTTCTCCTGCCTCATCAGAATCTAAACCATCAAATTTCCCTGAATTAACAAGCTGACCCTTTCCAAAATAACATCTTTCACTATTTTTTATTTCACCATATACATCAATACCTTGTTGTTTATTTCTTTTAACTGATTCACTGTATGTTTTTGCACCAAGTATATAAGTTTCTGGTGACACATAACCTGTTACGCCGCCTGGAGAGCTTGGTAAAACAACATTTATAATATTCAAAGAAAACTTTTTAGCAAATTCAAAATCTCGCTCATCATGCGCGGGAACAGCCATAATAGCACCTGTTCCATAAGAAGCTAAAACATAGTCAGCAATCCAAACCGGAATTTCCTTTTTTGTTGCTGGATTAATAGCTGAGATCCCTTTTAATTCAAATCCTGTTTTATCTTTAGCCAAGTCTGTTCTTTCCAAGTCACTTTTTTTTGCAGCTTGATTTATATATTTTTTTACTTCTTCAAGATTTTCTATTTTATCAGACAATAAATCTATCAATTTATGTTCAGGAGAAATTACCATATAAGTAGCTCCATAAATTGTGTCAGGTCTAGTTGTAAAAACAGACAACTTCTCAACACTATTTTTAATTTCAAAATTTATTTCAGCGCCTTCACTTCTACCTATCCAATTTTTCTGTTGAGTTTTAATTTTTTCTAAATATTCAGTTTGATCAAGGTCATCTATTAATCTGTCAGCATACTTGGTAATTTTTAGCATCCACTGAGATTTTTCTTTTTTAATAACTTTACCACCACAACGCTCGCATGCTCCACTCACTACCTCTTCGTTAGCTAAGCCAATTTTACAAGCTGGACACCAATTGATTGTTTGCTTAGATTTATAAGCCAAGCCCTTTTTATACATCTGAACAAAAATCCACTGCGTCCATTTGTAATAAGCTGGATCAGTTGTTGAAAAAGATCTTTCCCAGTCAAAAGACATACCCAAAGACTTTAGCTGTTTAGTAAAATTGACAATATTTTTTTGAGTAATAATAGCTGGATGAACACCTTTTTTAATAGCAAAATTTTCTGCTGGGAGACCAAAGCTATCAAAACCAATCGGATACAAAACACTGTAACCACAATATCTTTTAAAATGACTAATAATATCCATGGCTGTGTAACTCCGTGGATGACCAACGTGCAAACCATCTCCTGATGGGTAAGGAAATTCAACCAGACCATAAAACTTTTCTTTAGTCGGATCTTCTAAAGCTTTAAACTGCTGATTTTTTTGCCATGTTGTTTGCCATTTAGCTTCGAGCTGAAGCGGGTCATAGTTGTCCATCTGGTTTTATAATAATTACTAGCTATATTATATAAAAATTGTCTAAAATTAGCAAAAAAATAAGAGCCTAGGGCTAATTTTAGCTTAAAATCTAACATTTTTAGCTCACTAGGATTGACTAAAGAATTTTTTAGCGCTAGTATTAACCTCGTTATATATACCTCAGTAATTCATTTTTTGGAGCTGATTCAGAGCTAAAAATTTACCACACCCATATTTCAATACAACTCAAAAAAGTCTTTTATCAATCATTGACCTGGCTTATTAAAGGACTGTTTGTGTTAAAAAGTCTAATTTTTTGGATTTTAAAAATGGTTATTAAAAAACCATTAATTTTTATTTGGCAAAAAACTTTTCACTACATCCTAGCCCCTCTTTACAAGATATACCGTTCAGCTAAAAACATAATACTTTCTAATCCTAACTTTGAAAAAAATCGTTTTAGATTTTTATTTGTTAACAAATATGTGGTTTATGTAGTTGTTTTTATTATTTTAACCATCGTTACGTCTGCCAACATCAACGCTGCTGGAGTTCGTCAAGAAAACTATGGTAAACAAAGTATTGTTTATTCTTTAATCACCCCTGAACTTGAATCATATATTGTTGAAGAAGCTACCACTGTATACCAACCAAATACTGATACAGACGGCAAATCTTTGTTAGACTCTTCAACTAATGTTATTTCTCAAAATAGCATGATCTCAGGTGAAGGCCAACTGATCGGTAATGAAGAGTACATAACTTCCCCAGGTTTAGCCTACGGATCTGGAGTAGCTTCAATCACCTCTGATACCTCATTGGCTGATAGGACAGATGTTGAATATCACGTTGTTCAAGCTGGAGAAACTATTTCAGAGATTGCTGACCGCTATGATATTTCTGTTGACACTATTCTCTGGGAAAATAAGATTGGAACCAAAGATTATATTAAACCCGGACAAAAATTAACTATTTTACCAACTTCTGGGACAGCCCATAGAATTAAATCCGGAGATACCATAGCTTCAATCGCCAAAAAATACGAAGCTGACACGGCAGAAATCATTGAGTATAACCACTTAGCAGCAGCTGATGATATTGAGGTAGGTGAGGTCTTGGTTATACCTGACGGAGAAATTGAAGAAGTTATAATTATTGTCCCAACCACTCAATCAACTGGTTCACTTAGATCAAATTTTTCAAATTCAGTGCCTTCGTCAGCTGCGCCATCTTATTCCACCAAACTTCAATGGCCAACCACCTCTCACAAAATCTCTCAATATTTTAGTTGGCGTCATACTGGCCTAGATATTGATGGTGAAACAGGTGATCCTCTATACGCAGCTGAAAGCGGAACAGTAACTGCCGTAGGCTGGAATGGTGGCTATGGCCTAAGAATTGTTGTTAATCATGGTGGCGGAATGCAAACTTTATACGCCCATTGTTCTCAAACATATGTAACTGCTGGCCAAAGTGTCTCCCGTGGTCAAACCATCGGCCTACAAGGTAACACTGGTTGGTCAACTGGCCCACATCTTCACTTTGAAGTTATTGTTAATGGCGGTAAATACAATCCGCTTAACTACCTAAGATAACTTGTAAATAAAAAAACTGGGTTTTTTACCCAGGTTTTTTATTAATTTAAACTTTATTTTCCAATGACTGATCTAACCTTGTCAGCAATCTCTCCAGTTGTAAAATTCGCTTTAACTAGATAATCTTTAGCCCCTAAGCTCATAGCGCGTTGAATTTTTGATTCTTGACCATAATTACTAATTATTATGATCGGGATTTTAGAAAGCTCAGTGTCTTTTTTGACATTTTCCATAACCTCAAAACCATCAATTCCAGGCAATAACAAATCCAAAAGAATTAAACCTGGTTTTTCTTTTTGAATAGCTTGCCAACCTTTTTCGCCATCAGCTGCATAAACAACTTCAAAGCCCTCATCATCTAACTTTTTAGTGATAAGCTCTGCTAGAAATTGATCATCTTCGATTATTAAGACTTTTGCCATATTTTTTGATTTTAAAATGATTACCAGTTAGTATTAGTATATATTATTTGATAATTTTTAACAAACGCATGCTCTACTTAGTCCCAACCCCAATTGGCAACCTACAAGACCTAACTTTTCGAGCTTTAGAAATTTTAAAAAAAGTCGACTTGATAGCTTGTGAAGATACTCGTCAAACTAACAAACTTTTACAAGCTTATCAGCTTAAAACAAAAACTATTTCTTATCATCAACACAGCAAAGTAACCAAACTAGACTATTTAATCGAGGAGCTTGAAAGCGGGAAAGACATTGCCCTAGTCTCAGATGCTGGTACGCCCACTATTTCTGACCCTGGATATTTACTAATTAAAAAAGTCTTAGAAAAAGATTTAGCAATTACTTCCCTACCAGGTCCCTCTGCTTTAATCACTGCCTTAGCTGCCTCAGGTTTTAATTTGACTGAATTTACTTATTTAGGATTTTTTCCTCATAAAAAAGGTCGTCAAACTTTGCTAAAAAGAATTGCGGAAAATAATTCAGTTTTTGTTTTTTATGAATCCAAACACCGCATAATCAAGTTACTCCGAGAACTAGAAAAATTTATTCCAAATAGACAAATATGTTTAGCTCGAGAAATTTCAAAAATTTACGAAGAATATTTACGAGGAACTGCTCAAGCTGTTTTGAACATCTTAGAAGAACAACCTGAAAAACAAAAAGGTGAATTTGTGGTAATGATTAATAAAAATTAATTCTCCTGACGAATTCGATATTGTAAAGCCTCAGCTATATGACTAGCTAGGATTTTTTTATCTTGAGAGAGATCAGCAATCGTCCTCGCAATTTTGATAGTTTTAAAATATCCTCGAGGAGACAGAGCAAAATCTTTTACAGCTTGGGCAAGCAAACCTAAGCCCTGAGGATCAAGCTGACAATATTTTTCAATTTGTTTATTATTCATTTCAGAATTAACCAAGCAATCCTCATCTTTAAAACGCTCAGTTTGAATTTGTCGAGTGGCCTCAACTCGGGCAAGAATAACAACTGATTTTTCTGATTTACCTTTTTCTGCTAAAGATAATTTTTGATGAGACAGCCTAGGAATGGTGATATGTAAATCAGCTCGATCTAAAATCGGCCCGGAAATTTTCTTTTGATAACGAGCAATCTGTAGAGGCGTACAACTACAATCTTTTTTTTCATCGTTTAAATATCCGCAAGGACAAGGATTGTAAGCAGCTATTAAAATACTATCAGCTGGAAATTCTATAGAATATTGAGCACGACTAACTGAAATCACTCTATCTTCTAGTGGTTGGCGTAAAGCTTCTAAAACTGCTCTTGAAAATTCTGGTAATTCATCCAAAAATAAAACTCCCCGATGAGCTAAAGATATTTCTCCAGGCCGAGGGACCTGACCACCACCGACCAAAGCCACAGCAGAAGCGGTGTGATGAGGTGAACGAAATGGTCGCTGAGTAATCAAAGGTTTATTTTTATTAAGCAAACCTGCCACACTATAAATATTAGTCGCTTCTACCACTTCTTGTTCGTTCATGCTCGGCAAAATACTAACCAAAGTCTTAGCTAATAAAGTCTTTCCAGACCCGGGCGGGCCCACCATAAATAAAGAATGCCCGCCCGCCGCGACAATCTCCATAACTCTCTTGGCTTGTTCTTGACCCCTGACTTCAGCAAAATCATAGACCTGCTTTTGCAAGCCCAGATAATCCTTGATAACAGTTTGTTGCTGGGGAACAAACTCTTGCTTATCATTTAAAAAGGCGACGATCTCTAAAATATTTGCAAACGGATAAATCCGAATACCCGAAACCAAAGCTGCCTCTTTGGCATTTTTAACTGGCACAAATACTTGTTCAAATTTTTTCTTTTTTGCTAAAAGAACCCCAGCCAAAATCCCCCTGACTGATCTAATCCTGCCATCCAAAGCTAACTCCCCCAAACAAAGGGTCTTTTTTAATTTCTCAGCAGGAATCACCCCAGTAGCTGAAAGTAAACCCAAAATAATCGGGAGATCAAAAACCGGACCCTCTTTTTTTAAATCAGCAGGGGCCAAATTAACTGTCACCCTCATAGTATAAGGGAAACTAAAACCACAATTTTTAAGAGCTGAACGCACTCTTTCTTTTGATTCTTGAATAGCTGCATCAGGTAATCCCACAATTTGAAATCCAGGAAAACCCTGCGAAACATCCACCTCGACTTCAACTAATTTTGAATCAATCCCAAAAACCGCAGCTGAAAAAACATTATATGTCATATATTTTTATTAATTACTAAATATCTATTATCTATATTTAACTTTTTAGGATTATTTTTAATATAATTAAATATTTTCAATAAATCTCTTTTTGAATAAATTTTTTTCAAATAAAAACCTCTCTGCCAAATTCTTAAAAAATTATTTCTTTGCCCATATTTCTTTTTTAGAAAATACTGAATTTTTTCGTTATCTGTCAACAAAATTATTTTTGAAATATTTTTGCCAGTATATGATTTAAATTCTTTGATCATTTTATTAATAATGTAGATCGAGCCCCCTGGCGAGACATGGTTTTTTGAATCTTTGAAACAGCCGCAGCCAGGAGGCTGCGGCCTAATAATAAAATGGATATGATCGGGCATAGTCACATAAATATAAATTAGTGAATTATATTTGTTGGCATAAAATAATAAAGAATCATAAATTAAACAATGATATATATCCTCGATAAATAAAATGGCCCGATTATTCAAAACAATTGTTACAAAATAACAGTTCATAGATAAATAAAAAACCCGCTCCACAACTTTGGAGCAGGACGCCTCATACCCTTAGTATAATCAACTAAGCTGGTTTGTCAACTTTTTTATCACGCTGCTTGTACATATACACAAAATAAACCAAAACAGAAACAACAATCATCACATCAGCCAAATTAAAAACTGACCATCGCCAAACATGGAGATAATCAATTACAGCCTGATATCTAAATCTATCCAATAAATTTGAAAAAGCACCCACTAATAACCAAAACATAACGCCAGCTTCAAAAAATCTTTTTTTCCTTAATAAAACTATCAAAAGATAAACCACAGCTAAAATAACTAGCCCAATAATCACATAAGCTATGGTTTGGGCTAAAGGTATCCCAAAAGCAATCCCAGTATTTTTTGTAAAAGAAAACTCTAGCCAACCATCAATTACTTTTACTCCAGCATGATTTTGGAAAAAAATTTTTAAAAATCTATCTAATAAAAAAACCAACACCGCTCCAATAGAAGACAAAATTAATTTGTGTTGGCTTTTCATTAGATTATTTTTTACAAGCTACGCAATCTTCAGCAGCTGGAAAAACCTCTAATCTTTCTCTAGGGATCTCAGCACCACACTTTTGGCACTGACCGTATTTACCTTCTTCAATTTTTATAAGGGCTCTTTCAACTTTTTCTAAATGTTCTTCAAGGTCAGCAGCTGTAGAAATATTTTCTTGAAAAGCAACTACTTCATCAGTATTTTCATCATCAGAATCCCCATATTCAGGCTTCTTAGCATCAGAGTCTCCTTTAAAGCGTCCATCTTCGCCTTCATTGGTAATATTCTTAAGTTGAACCAATAAACCCTCTTTTTCTTGAAGCAATTTTTGCTTCATTTCTTTTACAAAAGCTTGATCCATAAGACTTTTTTAACTATTAAATATATTGAAAGTATAACACAAAATTTTTGGATTATAAAAGGCCTCAGTTGGCCGCGTTGAAAAAATTTAAACGGCGCAGAGGCCTCTTGTATTTGGTGCCAATAGGTTGTCGTTCTTGAGTTCTTTTTTGAAGAACAATCGCCTATATGATGCTCAAAAGTACTATGAAAGTATTCGTCGGGTAAATAACGTTACTTTATTTCCATCTTTCTAATGGAGATTATTTGTTCCTCGAAAGAGAAACATATAATTCCTTTTTTGTTTTTTTTATTTTTTGTTTTTATTACCCTTTAAAAAATCAGAAAGGTGGAGAAAAACCAATCAGTTGAGTCTTGCCTGGCTTTTCACCGATCTTCCTTGTTGAAAAGTACTATTATTACGTCTACCTTAAGTATAGCAAAAATTTGACATTTGGTCAATTAGTCATTATTAACCTAAATTTAGCTAAAAAACTAGCTTGTTTATACCATAATTTTGACAAATACTAAAAATAATCAGCCTGATTTTAGCTAATTATTCCCCCTTTTATATTAAATTCTGTGGATAATTAAGAGGTTTATCCACAGTTAATTCAGGTTAATGACTAAATTGTTCTGCTCAACAAACCATTTATTAGGTAGGTCTAATTGAAAATCAGTCAAAATATCCATAAAATCCTCAGTTTGAGAATAAGAATAATAAGCTGGTGTTAATGCTAAAACTGATAATTTGTCTAAATCAACCAAATTTGTAAACAAATACAGTTTATCCTCAATTTCTGCTATGTATATATTTTGCTCATATAAAGTATAATACTCGTATTCAAGCTCAGCTTGTTGACCTGAAAGTGGCTCAGGCACTATTTCTCTAGCAACAAAATTTTGGTAATCTAAGTTTGAGCTGGTTGAATCACTCAAAGTAGGTAAAGTTGTTTTAATAAATTCTTGAAGCGAAAAAACTAAATTCTGATGATCACTAGCTAAATACTCAAAAACATAATTTACTTTAGGCTGAGAATTTTTTAAAAACAGGACTTGAGCTAAATTTTGAGCAGCAGCTTGATCTTGCTTTAATATATAAATTTTTTGGGGTGCTAAAATATTATTTAGCTGCTGACTACTAATAAATTCTTTTTCTGTTGTTAAATCTTTGTTTAAAAAACCAACTGAAGCAAAATCAGGAAGTTGAGCTAATTTTTTTTCTTTAAAAAACAAAGTATAAACAGCTCTTAATAAATCTTTGGAAATAAAACTAATCCTTAAATTAGCTTCTGTTTCTGTAGCATACCAAAATTTTTCTTGAAATTTTCCATAAGTTGGCTGTCTTAACTCAACTATTTTTTCGAAAACTGCTTGAGTAAAATCAAGCTTGGGCGTCGCCAGCAGATACTGCCGAATTAATCCTAAAATCTCGGTACTACTAGCAATAAATTGAACTTGGTTTTGATAAATAAATGAAGGCAAAGATGAACTACTGCCCTGCTCAGCCACTACTGTTGCTAAAACATATTCCCTTTCACCCTGATACTCAATCTCTGATAAAGAATAATTATTTGCTTGATTTTGAGCTATGGTGATCAACTTTGCCAAAGTTTCATCTTCTTGATCAACGTTAGCAAAATCCAAATAAATCCCTAAGGCTAATTTGGAATTGGCAGATTTGGTAATTGTCCAATTAACCTGGCTAGCTTCCGGATAAAAATGTAGGAGACGACTTGGCTCTTGAATATTTCTTCCTAAAAAAAGAGTAAAAAAAACCAGCGCCGAACCCAACCCAACAATTATTAAATATAATAAAACGTTGGCGAATCCTTTATTTGGCTCTGTTTTTTTATCTTGCATTATTTCTATAACGCTCCCTTGATATTACGAACTAAATCAGAGGCAGCTTGATCAAGCTTACCATCTTCATAAATAATAATAAAATCCCAATCCAATAATTTTTCTAACTCTTTTTTACCAATCCTAATCCTAGTATCAACCTCATCTTGAGAAAGAGTCCTTAGTCTTGCCTTGAGATTTTCATATGACGGTGGCATGATAAAAATAGTAATAGCGTTTGGCATTTCTTTTTTTATCTTTCGAGCACCAACTGGATCAACTTCCATAACCACTCTCTCATTCTTGCGTAAAGCAGTCTCAACTTCGTCCTTTTTTGAGCCATACTTATGATTGTGTACCTCTGCCCATTCTAAAAAATCATCATTAGCCACCATTTTATCAAACTCATCTTCACTCACTCGTTCATAGAGTTTATCTTCTTTTTTCAACTCTTTCGAATCAGTAACACGAGTTGTGTAACTTTTAACTGGACAAAACTCAAAACCCATTTTTTCTACTCGAGCCAAAACTTCTCTTTTACCAGCTCCCGAAGGACCGGTCACTACAAAAAGTTGTCCCATATCTTAATATATAAATAATTATTAATCTCTTTTTTTGAAAAATGGCTTTCTTTTTTCAGTGTCTACCCTTGGTTCTACCTTAAAATCACTAGCAGCTGGGATTAAAGCTTTGTGGGATAATTCAATTCTGTCTTTTTCTTTATCAATCCCCATCACCTTAACTTTTAAAGTCCCCCCTAATTTTACTAGATCAGAAACTTTATTAATTCGCTCATGCTTGAACTGAGAAATATGAACCATGCCATCTTTACCATTTTCCCAAAGTTCGACAATGGCTCCGATCTCAGCTCCAGAATTTCGATCAGTTACTATCTTAACGACTTTACCTTCATAGATCTCACCTACCTGAGCTTCGCGAACAATTGATTTGACTGAGGCAACAGCTTGCTTCATCCCGTCAGGGGTCTCAGAACAGATAAAGACTGTCCCATCTTCTTCAATATCAATCGTAACTCCGGTCTCATCAATAATTTGATTAATAACTTTGCCTCCAGGACCAATAACTTCACCAATTTTCTCTGGATCAATTTTGATAGTTTCAATCCGAGGAGCAAACTCTGAAAGCTCTTTTCTAGGCTCGACAATTGTCTCAGTCATCACCTTCAAAATTTGCAATCTAGCTTTTTTAGCTGCCTCAAGAGTGTCTTTTATAATCTCCATAGAAACCCCGCCTAGCTTAATATCCAACTGAATAGCAGTCGTGCCTGCAGTGGTTCCAGCTACTTTAAAATCCATATCACCTTCATGATCTTCAATCCCTTGAATATCAGTTAAAATCTTATAATCTTTCATATCTGGAGTCATTACCAAGCCCATCGCCAGTCCAGCAACTGGTCGCTTGATAGGAACACCTGCATCCATCAAAGACAAGGTTGAACCACAGATTGAAGCTTGTGAAGAAGAACCATTTGAGCCTAAAACTTCAGAAACCACTCGAATAGTATAAGGAAAATCATCTCGATTAGGTAAAACTGGGATCAAAGCTTTTTCAGCTAAGGCGCCATGGCCGATTTCTCTTCTACCAACACCTCTAAAAGGTCGCACCTCACCCACACAAAAACCTGGAAAATTATAATGGTGCATATAACGTTTTTTTGTTTCTGTCTCCATGGTCTCAACAATTTGTTCTAATCCTGGACCAGCTAAAGTCACACTCGAAAGAACCTGGGTCTCACCTCTCTCAAAAAGACCTGAACCATGAGTTCGCGGGATCAAGCCCACAGAGGCTGACAAATTTCTAATTTCATCTAAAGCTCGACCATCAATTCGCTTTTCATGTTTTAAAATAGACTCTCGAAACAATTCACCAATTTCTTTTTCTATTTGCGTTACTATAAATTGCTTAATTTTTGGAGCTTCAGGATCTTCTGATTTAACTAATTTTTCTAATAAGCTTCCTTCTAATTCATCTAGAGCATCTTGCCTAGTAGCTTTATCTTTTTCACCATTAACCTTAGAATAAACCGCCAAACACTCAGCCTTAACAACCGTTGCTACTTCTTTCATTTGCTCGCTCTCTTCTTGATTTGGAAAAAGATCAATCTTAACTGGCTTAATCTCAGCTACCATTTTATTGATAAATTCAAGAATTGGTTGATAAGTCTGAATACCAAAAGCAATCGCAGCTGCTACCTCATCTTCAGCAACTTCCTTGAGTCCCGCCTCAAGCATCACAACTTCATTGGACTTTCCAACTACTTGAATAATAAATTCTGAATCATCTTTTTGTTCCAGTTGCGGATTGATGACCAACTCGCCATTTATTTTACCGATTGTCACCCCAGCGATTGGACCAGCCCAAGGGATCTCGGAAATTGACAAAACAACTGAAGCAGCAATTAACGCTGGAATATCAGCATTATTTTTTTTATCATGAGAAATAACACTGGTTACTATTTGAACATCATTTCTAATTCTCTGATCAAAAAGTGGTCTCAACGCCCGATCAATCATCCGTGAAGTCAAAGTTGCCTCTTCTGAAGGTCGACCCTCTCTCTTGACCCACTTGGAGCCGGAAATTTTACCAGCTGCATACATGTTTTCACGATAATCAACTAGGAGCGGAAAATAATCCATGTCGTCTCTAGCTTTTTTTGACATCACCGCAGTTGCCAAAACCATTGTTCCACCATAACTAACAGTACAAGAAGCATTGGCTAATTTAGCCAATCTGCCCACCTCAATTGTTAGCTCTCTACCACCCAAGGTGGTTGTAAATTTTTGAATTTGCATAATCTTTTTTTGATAAGCTCAGAAGATTGATGCTTAAACTTTTAGACGCGTTAAATTAATAACGTCTAACATGTTTATTCATCAACTCCTCAGCATACTTATTATATTATTAAACAAAAACTAAGGGACAAGCCCCTAGTTTTTTATTTCTCGCTTTTTTCTGCTAACTCTTCTACTCTTTCAGCTTCATTATCATCTTTTTCTTTTTGAGTTAGGCCTTCGTCAATATTCATTTTTCGAAGCTTTAGCTTCTTCACCATCTTTTCAAAAGATTCTCGATTATCTTTTTCTAGATAACGCAGCAAGCGTCTTCTTTGCCCGATTTTTCTCAATAAACCTCGTCTAGATGAAAAATCTTTCTTGTGTTGTTTCAAATGCTCAGTTAACTCTTTGATCTCTTCCGTTAAAATAGCAACCTGCACCTCGGGAGAACCAGTATCGTCTTTGTGAGTTTTGAACCTCGTAATAATTGAGTCTTTTTTCTTTTTGGTTAACATAATTTCTTCTTTTTTAGCAAAACCCCCAGAGTAAGGTAAAGATCCTAGTCCGAGCAGCTCGCAAACTTGTTAATTTGTTTATTAAATGTAGCATCATTTTACCTAATCTTGGTATAATTGTCAAATTTAGCTTTTTCAGCTTTACAAATACAAACTTGTGTCGTAAAATAGAGTCATGCCCACTCAAATAGAAACTCTCAAAACCCAATTTCTCGAACATCTAGAAATTGAAAAAAATCGTTCACAAAAAACTATCAAAAATTACGACTTTTATCTAAGCCGTTTTTTGAATTTTGCTAAAATCAATAAACCCAACGAACTAACTCAAGAACTGGTCCGCAAATTTCGCCTCTGGCTCAATAGACTAGAAAATCCGCGTGACAAAGGTGAACTCAAAAAAACAACTCAAAACTATCACATCATTGCCTTACGCAGTTGGCTCAAATACATGGCCAAGCGTGATATCAAGACTCTCTCGGCAGAAAAGCTCGAACTAGCCAAAGCTGAAGAAAGGCAAATAACATTCCTAGAAGGGTCTGACCTAGAAAGACTGCTCGAAGCTCCCCTAAAATCAACTAACAAGCCTATTATCCAACTCCGCGATAAAGCTATCTTAGAATTATTATTTGCCACCGGCCTACGTGTCTCTGAATTAACTTCTTTGAAGTCTGATTCACTTAATCTTAAAAAAGATGAATTCACTATTCGTGGTAAAGGCTCAAAACTCCGCGTGTGCTTTTTGTCAAACCAAGCAAAGTATTGGGTAGAAAAATATTTAAATGCCAAACAAGATACTAACCCCTATCTTTTTGTCTCTCATGACAAAGCTAAAAAAGGTCGTGACGAAACAGGCGGGCTAACCCCGCGCTCAGTCCAAAGATTAGTTAGTAAATATGCTCACTCCGCTGGGATCACTAAAAAAGTTACCACTCATACTCTCCGTCATAGCTATGCGACTGACCTCCTGACTGCTGGAGCTGATATCCGCTCAGTCCAATCTATGTTGGGTCACTCCTCTATTACCACCACCCAAATCTATACTCATTTGACTGACAAGCAACTTCGCGAGACTTATCAAAAACATCACGATAAACAACGCGGTAAATAAAAATACCACCAACTTCTCCCTCCCCCTTAGTAAGGGGGAGGGTTGGGAAGGGGGTCTTTATTTCTCCAAATCATCGACAAAGCCAGCAACTTGCGGAGGGCGAACGTCTGGAGGGAGCTCCTCGTGAAGTTCACGAGCTTTCTTGGCTAAATATTCTCGAGTATTATTTTTGGGATCCTCTATAACTTCTTGAAGTAAATAATTAACCAAGGTCCCTATCCGGGGGCCTGGTTTTATATTTAAAAGCTTAATAAGGTCATTGCCATTTAGCTTGAGCATCCTAATATCGATCGGATCTTTCTGAACTTGCTCTAATCTTTTTTCTAATTCTACTAACTTGTAAGGTTTTTCCTTTTGAGTCCCGGAGCCCATGCGATCAGCTATTCGCAGGTCTAAGAAGTCTTCCCAGTTGTCTTTGCCCAGTCGTACCAGGAGTCGCCGCACTCCAGCATCAGTGATCTCACCCATACTATAAAAAAACATATGATTTTTTACCAAGTGGGTGGTGTATTTGACTTGCTCATTAGAAAACTTAAGACGCTGCATAATCTGCCGAGTCATTTTTGTACCTAAATGTTCGTGGTTATAAAAAGTTGAATCAATACCTTCCCCTTCTTTGGTCTGAGGCTTGGCAATGTCGTGAAATAAACTTGCTAATCTGACCTCTAACTTTTCTGAAGGACAATGCTGCAGAGAGCTTATCAAATGAAACCAGACCGTATAAGTGTGGTGCTTGTTTTGGCCGACTCCGACGGTGAGGTCTAGCTCAGGTAAAATTATTTTTAAAATCCCAGTTTCTGCCAAAAGCCAAAAACCCCACAAAGCATTTTCTGCATAAACCAGCTTGATCAATTCATCCCGAATTCTTTCTTGAGAGACTTTTTTGATAAGATCTTTATTTTTGACAATAGCTTGATAGGTCTTGGCTTCAATCTGAAAATTCAACTGAGCAGCAAAGCGAATTGCTCGTAGCATCCGCAGCGCATCTTCCTGGAATCTGTCATCAGCCTTGCCGACTGCTCTGATGATCTTATTTTTTAGATCTTTTTGACCCTTAAATAAATCTACTAATTTGTCATCAGCTAGAGCCATAGCATTGATAGTGAAGTCTCGTCGCTCCAGATCTTTGGCTAGCTTGGTCTCAAACTTGATCTCATCAGGATGCCGGCTATCAGTATATTTGGCTTCTGATCTATAAGTTGTAATCTCGATATCATTTACAAGCACTGTCCCAAAATCATTGAGATACAAACTCTTGGGAAAGACTTGCTGGATCTCTGCTGGCTTAGCCTTGGTCGTAACATCCCAATCATTGGGCTCACGGTCTAGCAAGAGATCTCGGACACAGCCGCCAACTACAAAAGCCTCAAAACCGGCTTGTTGCAGCTTTGCTAATATATTTTGTATTTGTTTGGGAATAGTCAGTATCATATCGACACTTTTATTGTGCGCCCGCTAAGAATCGAACTTAGATCTAAAGCTTAGAAGGCTTCTATTCTATCCATTGAACTACGGGCGCATTTATTAAGTTGTAAATAGCCAAACAGGCCTGTTTACTTAAAAAATTCTAGTATCGTCTCTAGAACTTCGCTTTGAATTTTAAGACAATTTCAACTTTTTGTCAATAAAAAATCCGCCAAATAAGCACCTGACGAATTAGAACGACATTAATATTATCTTCTTTTTTTGATTCTTTTAGAGCTGGCTTGCATTTCAGCCAGCCAAGGATAGGGGGGAGACATACCTTGGTGATAAGCGGCAGGTAATTCGTAAACAACTGCCGAAACAAACTCGCGTTTTTCGTCAGGGGTTTTCTGCTCAAGAACTTTCAGACATTTGCTGACAAGTTCACGAGTCCGCCGAGCACTATCCTGACGGAGAATCCAGAGAATAATCAAAGCCTCGTCCCAAGTCATTTCCTCCTTTAGACTGTCACACATCTCCTGCAACTCATCCCTGCGATCAGGGCGAGCCCATCTTTCAGCCAAAAATTTAAAAGCTTGCAACTGATCCATAACAGCGCCTCCTTGCCAAGGTTAATTTAAAAAAAGATATAAAGAACGATTGTATTGATAATAAAAATTATCACAATAACTAATTTTTGTCAATAAAAAAACCCCTTAAGCTTTACACCTAAAGGGATATACGTCCTAAACGAATCTTATCGACAAACTCCGAAAGCCGAAAGGATTGTCAGCACAATTCCGATCCAGTCGAAAGACTATGAAGTGAAGATGATCTCGGTCTGTCCAACCGGTCTTTCCGACTTTGGCAATAACCTGTCCAGCTTCAACTCGAGAGCCAACCTTGAGGCCCAAAACAGTGACAGAATCTTTGGCCAGATGGCAATACTGTGAAAACTCAACTTTTCCAATTTTGTAATCAAAATGCTTGATCGTCAAGAAATTGAGCTTATCT
>Ga0208769_1000424_pt1 | contig 20532 bp, 47 predicted proteins | sample AntAceMetag02UKC_FD_184768 | JGI IMG/M metagenome (GOLD analysis project Ga0208769, IMG submission 184768) | Saline lake microbial communities from Ace Lake, Antarctica- Antarctic Ace Lake Metagenome 02UKC (SPAdes) (version 2) | ecosystem: Environmental > Aquatic > Non-marine Saline and Alkaline...
CAATCAGCGCATTTATATAAATGCGATTGGCTATACAAATTAATTTCTTTACTCTCCCTCAAGTTTTTCAGGATTATTTTGATTGTCTTTCTTCATCACGTTTCTTTAAAATCTTTTCCACAGATTTTTCCAATAGTTTATTCACATGCGTTGTCATATCTGTTTCAAGATAGGCAACAGCCTCTTTGAGCTTTGTGTGAAGCTCTCTTGGTACTCTCATGAAAATCGCTTTTCTTTCCATCTAACCCTCTCTGAAGTTGTATATATGTATATCATGATATATTAGGAAAAGTCAAGAGTTTATTTTTGCTAATTTTTCTATTTCTTCCCAAGGTAATAGTCCGTTTGGTTCTGCTATTTTTTCATATCAATAATTTTGTCCCATCTCACTGGCTCATCTGTGTCTCCCATAAACGTATATTGCTCACCTGTTTTTGAATCGAAAACAGCTCCCCACTCACTGGCTCATCTGTGTCTCCCATGAACGTATATTGCTCACCTGTTTTTGAATCGAAAACAGCTCCCCATTCACCGGTTTTTGATAAAGCAATCGCTGATTTTTTGCTACTGAGAGATTCAACAAAATCTGATAACCCAATATTTGGTTCATATCCTCCACATAGAAACACCCAGAATCGTTTCACTTATTCTCCTTTCTCAATCTCATCTTTGATTTGCTTTTAATACATTTTTTCACTGAATGGCGTTGCTTTACTTAATCAAGAAAAGTCCTTTATATGGTTTACACATTTCTAGTGAACTGGAACTACTCCCCTCTGCTTTTCTCACTAAAATAAGACACATCTTGAATGTCAAAGTAACCATGTTCATCAATGACACAATGTTGGTCACCATGATGGTCGATCAGATTTTCAAGATCTTTTATCAATTCCGACGCTTTTGTTCTTTCCCGCATTATTACTCTCCCTCAAGTTTTTGCGTGATCAGTTGATTCACTAGTTTATCCATTGTGGTACCAAATTTTGCAGCGAGTATTTTGAGTTCCGTGTGTTTCTTTACTGATAACTGAATTCTTAGTATCTTCGGTTGCTCTGGATCTTTATATGGCATCGTATTCTCTCCTAAATTATGTATTCTATGTAACATACTTTTCTGAAAAAGTCAAGAACTATTTAGGGTATTTTTAATCTGTGTAAACACTCAAATTACCATCTTCATTTATGTAAATCCGCATCTCTTTGCCATTATCAAAGTCGAGTACGATCTCTTCCGTGGCATTGTAAGCCTCTGCGCCCCAAGATCCTACTTGCTCTGGGTCTGTTTTTGCTTCAAAGAATAACAGCTTCGCTCCGACGCAATGACCATATCTATCATTCGGACCGTGTGGTCCCCATATTTCAGCGGGATTTTCGAGAATGATTTCTTTTTTGGTTTCAGAGTTGATAACTCTACAATCTTGCATATCTGGATTTCTATTTTTTGCTCGTTTCATTTATTCTCCCCCTTTTTCAATTCGCTCTAAACAAAATAATCATCAGCATGCAACTTTGACAGATCATATGTTGGATTTTTATCAAAGTATATATCCAATGCACCGTCATTATACTCTAATTCTATTGGAACTAGTACTGTATAGGTCTCGTCGTCAAATATAATAGCCAGATTAGTATTGAAGTTATCACCAGTAAAATAATGCATATGTTTTATTGTTTTACCTTTGCAATCCCCGATATTCTGTATTGTTTCCATGTTATTCTCCTTTTTTACTATTTTAGTAGGCAAATTATATTCACAATCGAAATACCAATAGAGAGTGTCGCAATAGTTATCGCTATTATACTTAGTGCTCCATCAGACATCCTTCTCCCTCCTTAGTAATTCAATGATTAATTGCTCAATCAGATCAGCCATTGGTATTTGATTTTTCACTGCCAATTCCTTAAACTGTTGATGTATCTCTTTTGATAGCTGAGTTCGTAATACTTTGGGTTTATCAGGATTGTTAAAGCCCATTTAATATCTCCTTCCATTTGTTAAGGATTATACTACATAGTATTCAGGAAAGTCAAGAACTATTATTTTCAAGTATTACCCTATTCTGTGATTTGGCATCTGGGTCATTGTATTAAAATCCCAAACTGCTTCATGTTGTAAGTATATACAATACCCAGCGTTTGTGGTCTTATAATCATCAAATTTTAGATTATGTTCGAGATCATTTTTCATGGCCATTATTTTATCCGCATTTTCCCAATACTGTTTTTTTAGAGAGCTTTTGATCATACCTATCTCATGCACGCGATCCATTCTTTTTTTACCATGCATTTCCCAGAAATCATCTACAACATTATGAAAGGCGTCATCAATCGCCAAAACTTTTTTTACATCTTGGTGTACCGTCTTGTACACTTCTATTCTTTCGTTTTTTATGGTCTTTTCGGTCACAAAGTGCTGGAGACCATAACACATTTTTAATTTCTTACTACTATACTCAGATTTTACTAAAATTTTACCTCTTATACGAAATGTTGTAAGTAGATAATTAAACACAATTGAAATACGATCAGCAGTGCCACGCATGTCTTTGAATAACATTTTGGCTAATGTGGTTTCAGATGATGATTCTCTCCCTTTGAGTAGTGTTATTGCAAATAGAATTTCGTCGCCCATCAAAGAATTAATCAGATTTGCTGTATCATCAAACATCCATTGAGATAGGTTCGTGCATAAATCCAGGTTCACAATATCTATTTTGATGTTCTTTTCTTTGAGCTTTTCGATTGCTCTACTTAATTTTGATCCAATGATGTTTATTTTTTGGTATTTTTTACGCCACTTAGCTGTTGCAAGCATTGCTGGGTTGTCATCACACGCCCACATATTTTCTTCGCGAATACCAATCGACAGAGCTTGCTTTATTTCACAATCGGTATTGGAAGGCATAAACAACAATTTTTTGAGGTGCATGTTACCACAAACTGCTTCTTTGATATGTTCATACAAGTTTTCTCTATATTTCTGTTTATGCTCTGTGTCATATCCGGTCGATGGTCCTCTCACTTTTACCTTGACAATATCCATTTCAGGGAATAGACTTGGTTGCACTAGTGACCTCCTTCCATTTTCTCAATCCCTTTTGAGATAGGAAACTGCCATTATTGGCATTACTTTTGCTTTTCCGGTCTGTATCCAATATTCTGTATAATTTTCAAATAGACCTATATTAGCACTTTCTTCATCAAGGTACATTTTATCATGCATATACCCATCTTTTTCGTCCCATAAGATATAAAGCACTTGTTTTTTCATGTCCACCAATTCCTCATTTCCAAAAAGACGCTCCTATGGATTTACGCAGGAACCCACATTTGTGATTCTATGTCAGCAAATGTAAAACCATACATAGTTTTCGAATCAGGATCAAAATTATATTCACCTGTAATGGAAACAACCAGTTGATCATTCCATATTTCCAACTTGCGATATGCGTGTTCCACGTAATTCCAATCTCTTCTTTTGAGAATCGCACCATCCTTTAGCATTTTGATTGCCTGTGCGAAGTTCATTTTATTCGCTTGCTAGTGGATAGTATTGCCTACGACTTTACCCGCTTCCTGCGTCATCTGTTGCGTCAGGATAGCTAGTACAGTGGCAGTGACTACAATGGGGTTAGATGTTCTGTAAAGTTCGTTCACAAGTAGCTGGAGAAGAGTTGATGGGAACACTTCAATCATCGCATCATTCTTTGACTCCATGATTTCGTCTTGCATCGCCGTGAAATGTTTGTTGATTACTTTTTCCAAATCTTTGAACAGTTTTGTGCTCGCATCTCTAGGCATTTTCAATCCTCCCTCTCGCATCTAATCTTTTCCATAATTATCTCTAATTCTGACATGGTAAAGAACGCCGATTCTGAATTACCATTTACGCTGATCTCAATAAATCCGTTGGCCGAACCATCAATATCGTTAAAATTTAATTGGTTACCAACTGTGTCTTTAAAAGAAATATCTGCCACTCTCATATTTTCTCCTTTAATGTCTGTATTTCCTTAATCTTTTCCACAAGGAAGCTTCGCTTTTCGTTATTGCCTGACATCGTAATTCCCCCAGATTTGTGAATAATGCATAGCTCTGTTAATATAATTCTGCTTTAGAACTATTATGTAAGATCCCAGCGTATTTCGCACCTGTGTCCATTGTAATGATCGCACGTTTGTTTTGTGCCGCCCCAAGCATACAATGTATTGTGTAATACCAATAATTTATTTACTCGCAGTAATAATATAGTTTTTTGGACTCGATACATGATTATCCCTTGAGATATGGACATCACTGTCACACATCACACTTAGTTTTGCGACCCAAGCAACATCTCTATTAGCCTCATTCTTAATAAATTGAAGTAATCCAGAATTAAGGCTTCCAACACAGCACGGCATTAGGATCATATGTTTTATAGTTTGAACCCTATTGAATATATTAATGATAGTCTCAGCGGTTCCTCTACAACAATGTACTGCAGTAATCACTGATGGTCTGTCAAAAAGTGAGAGTGGCATATGCTCTATTGGACTTGATACATATTCAAAGCGTTTTGCACGACCCCAATTTCTAACACGTTTCAGTTTATCAACAGCATAAGTTTTTGTAAAGGGTAATAAATGTGCCGCAATGACAGGCACCAATGCATTTCCGCTACATAGATCAATTAGTTGATACTTATTTGGATCGTTTAGTGCTATTCTTCTTAGTTTTCCAATGATCGCCATCGCCTCTGTGATTTCTTTTTCCGGTTTGTTCCCAAGAAACCCCACTGTTCCAAAAATATCTGGAGCGCATTTCAATGCTAAAAACTCTGATACATATCTACTCATATTTTCTCCTTTTTCATAATGACGTTGAGAATTTCAAGTATTTGTCTATGTGCGTTTTTCGATATTTCTTATCGATTCGCATGTGAAAGTATCTCTAACAGTCTTATTTTCGTCCATGGTTTCTCCTAGTTGTAGTAAGTGAGCGCACCAAATTTGATGGCGAACGTATTTGTATTTTCTCTAAGCAGTGCAATTAGATCTTTATGGTGTTCTCTAAATTTCCTTAGTGCGGTTGCGATGATTTCTGGTGTAATTTCGTATATACCACGGTCTGTATCAGTACCTCCGATCTCTCCTGATATGACAATCAGTGGTTTTTCATCTTTACATACCCACAGGAATGAATCTTCATATATTCCATTAGGATCAACTTCTCTCAAAAGTGCGTAGTAGTTCATTGGCTGGATTTTCTTTATTTCTATTTCTTTCAATTTCGCCCCACATATAAGGCAGAATTTTGGAAGACCGTCAGATTTTAAAATGGCCCCATGAATAGAACATTCCATTGAAGTTCCAATGATATCTTTCGGTGTATATGTCATTTCAATGTATGGTTCAATTGCGATTATTTTAGAGATCCCCATATTTACTCCTTTCTAGTAATTCCAAGTGGCGTTGCAATTAGTACAATGTGCCTCTGTTATTCTATTCTTTCTACTTAGACCAGTAGCGAATAGTGAAAGACCACAAGTCAGAATACCTGCTGTGGCTTTACCACCACTGATTCCCTCTTTTCTCTTCACCCATTTTGTTTCCACAGTGCCTTGTGTGTTGCAATGAGGGCATATCATTTGTTTATTCAATTCTTGTTGGCGTTTTAGTCCCACTTCATTGTAAGGTTTATTTGATCTTGCAACACAAATGGCAACGATTATAATTACCAGCCAAATCAATCCTTCCACGTTTTTCTCCTTTCTTTAAATTCTTGTCTTGTCATTTCAGGTCCCGTCTGATCATAAAAATAGACTCTCAAAGCTGCTGCTCAATTTCTAACTATATTATGACACATTTTTCCGAAAAATTAGCATTTATTTACAAAAACAGGTTTATTCATTTCCTTCATAATTTTGAGCATATTGTATGTCCCTTTTGATGCGTTTGCGTGAATAGCAATCAAACGATCCGCATAAACTGCCATTTGAGCATTACGTTTGTAGCCTGCAGCTCGCCCATAAACATCCCATTCAGCAGGAAATTCTTTAACTGGAATATCATTTTCAACTGCAAATCTGATCCCAAGTGTATCAACGCCTCTAGCCATTCCACTCACTATTTCTGTTACTTCAGGTACCCATCCAGAATCAGTAATAACCTGCTTTACATAATCATAATCTATAATAGCTCTACTGCCAGCAACAATGACTTTCATTTTAACACCTTCCTTTCACCGCTTCAATCGACGCACTCGCATGGAGTGTGATCTCTTTTGATTTCTTTTGGTGGCATGTACTCATAGTTTGTATCTGTCGACACAATTCCATGTGCTTTGAGTATTTGCCTTACATGTGTCCCAGTATATTCTGTGAAATAGGTAATCTCTTTAAGTGTGAAACCAAGGCGCCTCAAAAACACAACTGTGAAACGCCTAACAGATGATATTGGATGCTCCATTTTTTCTCTGCGTTTTACCCTATCACTTATCGCCTGTCGTGATACTCCAAACTCTCTAGCAATACCAGATTGTGAAACCCCCTGTTTCAATCTAATGGTTATTGCTGCATCTGGTACCATTTTCGGTTTTGCCATGTAATTACTTTTCTCCTTTCTTAATATTCATCTGGTAAACACACGACATTTTGTTTATCATCTTCTGTTAAATTTTGAATTTCAATCCATCCTTTGTTTTTTATCAATAATTTATGAGTTGGTGTTGCTATTTTAGGGTATTCATTATTTAATTCTTTTTCTTTACTCATAATAGCTCCTTTATTAGCCCACTTTTAATTTTATTGGTGGTTGATTACTAATTTGTACTGATGTTTTATTATATTTTTCTATTTCTTCTTGTATTAGTCCTCTTGTAGTTTCTTTAGGAAATTTAACATCAAAAAATCCATATCCTGTTACCCATGTTCCGATATAATCTGTATCTGTTTCTCTATAAATATAACATAAATCTGGTTCATCTCGACTAATGTCGCCTAATTTATGAGTAGCTTTTGTTGCCATCATGTATTTATCCATTGTTGGTTCTAGCGTATAGTCTTTATAATGTGCTGTTTCTCTATTATACCCAAAACCTCCATAGTTTTTGATTATAGATTTATCTTTTATTTCGACCACATTACACATTTGTAGGCATTTTTCACATGGGTAATCATCCGTACATTCTTCATTTCCGCAGTAACTTGTTATCAATAATACTTTCATTTTTCCCCTTTCATCTACCAAAAAGTTCTCTTCTTAGTGAACGCACATCATTTTCCAGCAAATCGGCTGGATCGCCATCAGTTAATTCTATTATCTCAGTATCTGTGAATGCTGATAGGTCTTGCGCCAGCTGATAGGCTGGTGATAATGTGTTTAATGATGTACTGTGTAAAGCATCTGAATCCAGCATAACAAACACGCGGTCAAAGGTGCTGAGAATTTTAAGTTGTTGTGATGACGCCCGTTTTGTATATAGTGCAACAGCGCCATCTCCTATGTTCCATACGTCAGTTATTCCTTCCACAACTACCACCGCGTTGGATGCATTATCCAGATTATAAACCGTACTGTTTATGGGTATTACTGATTCATCCAAGGGACATTTCATATATTTGTTCATACGTTTTCTGGTAATATCTGCTGATAAAAATGATACAATCCTATGATTAAAATATACAGGAGCTATCAGCGATAGTTTCCATCTTTTACTAATAGGGCCCACACTCAACAACTTGTATTTATTGAAGATGTATCCTGGATCAAGATACCTTGATTCTAAATATTTTCTGTGCGGTTCCAATAGTTCGTTTTGACATTCGGGCGGTAATTTAAATTGCTCATAAGGGACGTTAATAGGCGTCTCACTGCGACCTAAAAGCAAAGACATATCAGAGTGTGCAAATGGTTTTAACACTGCCTCAGCTTGTTTATAGGAGCAGTTTTCGAGCTTTACTATTAATGATAGGATGTGTTTATTCCTGCCTGCGCCACATATCCAGCAGTTCCATTGTTTTGTGTCTATCTTAATACCAAGATGATTATCTCCAGAGTATTCATGATCACCACAGAATGGACAACTGATCCCAACTGAATTTCTACCCACATTCTTAGATCCTGGTGGGGAATAAGGAATATCCCTATTCTGGAGATATTCCTCAATATCCACTGATTCCGCGATTAGCATTGACGAACTCCTTTCCGTTGAGAATTTTTAGGGTTTGTAAAGGTGCGTTTACTTTTTACATCTGAGATCATAGTAAGTACATCCTGGTTGTTTATGAACCCATTTATGACATGGTTTACAAAGTGTGATAGTATTATCAACATCATTAGCCAGCATTGGCATCTGCGTTGCCCCTTCAATGTGGTGTGAATGTATTTCAATTTCATCAATATATTTTCCACATTTCTGACAAGTATAGTCATCTCTTTCCAAACACATTTGACGAATTAGTGGATCTACTTCTCTCGATGTTGCTGGTTTAAAACCTTTGGGCCACTTTTGTTGATTAAAAATGGGACAAGCGTCTTTACATCCATCAGAGCAATATAATCGTTGTTCACCGTTTGTTTTTGCTAGGAGGCTTTTTACTCTACCTTGTACTGCCATATTAGTTGGATAAAAATATTTACCACAATAAGTACATTTTACTAACATATACCCATTACCATCATCTTTTGGACTTTCAGCTATTGTCAATTGCCTTGAAAATGTTTTAAAATAAGCTTTTGATCTTCTATATTCTTTATGTTTTTCTTTCACTGTAACACTATTATTTTCGTACCAATTCTTAGTTCGTTCTTTTATCTTTTCTTTATTTCTTTTGTGATACTTCTTTTTTCGTTTTCTTATTTTTCCTTTGTTTTCATACGCATATACTGTCGATTTCTTTAATAATAATTCTTTGTTGGCTTTATAATATTTTATATTATAACGTGCCCGTGTTTTTCTGTTTTTCAAGCGATATTTTTTTGCTTGTATTTCTATTCTTTCTTTATTCTTTTTATTATATTCCAAATAATACTGTTTTATTTTTCCTTTATTTTGTATTCTATATTCTTTTTGGTATGTGCGTGCTTTCTCCTTATGACCTTCCCTGTATATTTTTGATTGCTGTTTTATTTTTTCTTTATTTTGTGCCCTATGCATATTATGGTCATTTGATATTTTTGGTTTATTTGCTATATAATATTGTTTATTATTTTTTCTGTCACATTTCTTACAAGAAGCTTTTATAATATTTTGTCCTCTATTTTTAAAGTAGAAATGCTCTTCTGTTGCTTCTAACCATTTTTTACATTGTGTGCATTTTTGATGTAATATCCCACCTACAATTTTTGTTTCTCTTAATTTAGACATTTTATATTTCTCCAAAATAAAACCCGAGAGCAGTAGTAGCATCAACGAAATCGCTATCCCATACGTCGCCATATAGGAACTCTCGGGTTTGATATCTTGAATTATTCGTTGGTACTTCTACTATGATACCTATACCATATTATTTTGGAGATACAAATATTTATTTCTGTATTTTTGATTTCCGTTCGATCCCACCAATCTTGTAAAGAGGATCGTGTTTTCTACACCAATCAATCTCAGATAATCCTGACGCTTTTACAGCTAGCGTCCCAAAGCCTCTTTTCTGTTTTGCTTTGGACCTTTTCTCATTGTCTTTATGAACAGGACATTTTGGTCTGTTTGTGCTCATTTTTACTCCTTTTCTCAATCAGTTATCCATCCGTTTACTTCGATTTCTGGAAACATCTGTGTATTCCTAGATATTGCTCCCCACTCGTGTTTGTCTCTGATTAAACAAAATTCAAACGCATCTGGTGACGCATCATGGTATGCGCATTCATCCTGCTCCGCAAATTCAATGAATGTTTCCGTATCAGAGAATAGCATATACTGCAGTTTACCATCAGTGTCACCGCACACAGATTTGACTTCCAATCCCACCAAATTAATCACTTGTTCTTCCATTTTGTTCTCCTTCTCTACCAGAATTTAATAAGAAAATGTACAGCAATCCATCCAGTCATTACAGTTGTTATTAGCATTGCGATCAATATAAGCAGTTCATTAACTGTGTATCCATTACTATTCATTGTTTTTCTCCTTTTGATCTTTTAAGGTTATAGCAAATACTGGGAATATATCTCCAGCATACGATTCAGCATCTTTTCTATTGTCAAACACGGGACAATTCCCAACCATTCCATTAGAGAATATTAAGTCAATAGTTGCATCCTTACCAAGAGCCGATATTGGTAGCTTTTTCTTCAATGCTCCTACCAAGTAATATACATCATTCATCATTCATTCCCCATCTCGCTTTAACCACAGTTGTGCCTGCTCTTGGATTTCATTCCAATCATAATCATTCCAAAGTCCGATAATGTCAGCCCAGAAGGCATCTAAATCGAAATGTTTGGCTGACGCCATAGCTGCTTCACTTATTGTTTTTCTATAACGATTTCCTTGCTCGTCCCACGAGTTTTCTTGAATATCCTGTGCCATTAATACTGCTTGACATATGCGCCTAAACTCGTTTTTTACCGCATACTTTTCTGCTATACTGAATCCCGTAAGCATCTTTCTCCTTTCGTTTCTGAATTTCAATTTCTAACTACATTATAGCATATTTTTAAAGGAAAATTTAAGAAATCTTTTATTTTTTTATTGACAGGTTAGTGTAATTTGATAGGATATCGCAAACATAGGAGTCATGTTTTCCGCCCACATACTTAGTAAGGGCCTTCTCAATCGACTTCGTACTGTTATAATATTCTCTAAGGATCATACAGCCAAGATGAATATTATTGTCTATATGAAATATCTCTTTTCCTTTAATACCTAATTTCTTCAATTTCTCTGAATGTGCCGGAGGATTTATTTGCATGAGCCCAACGCAGTTCGCTGACGACACAACCATTGGACGAAATTTGGATTCGCGGTTGATCAGAGCAACAATCAATTTAGGTGGAAAATTGTATTTCTTTGAATATTTTAGAACAGCGTCTGCTATTGGTTTTGAGAGCAATGGATCTATTCGTGGTTGTTGCTGTGTAATCATTTTCGCTATTGGTATTGTTTGGTCCTGGGTTTGTTGAATTACCCCAGATACATTTTGCGTAGGTGCGTAATATGGTACTATACATATTACGCAAAACAATAGTATACCACATGTGAGTAGTATTACCACATGATAGCCTGTATCTACATCCCACCATTTTAATTTCATTTAATCTCCTTTTAATATGCTATTGTCTGGAATTGAAATGCTACCAAAATAAAAAGGGCTGATATAGTCACAGCTGGAATACCTAATCTGATAATTATTGACAACCATATTTTGAGTAGTTCTTTTCTTATACAGTTCCATACATTCTCCTCTTTAGTGAACATCAATAAGTTCTGTTTCATAATTATCAGATGGATACAAAATATTGCTGTTGAGAATTTCTTCATCTAGTATGGTGTATGCTTCTTCCACACCATTCGCTTTCACTGTGAATATTTGGGATTCTAATTTGAACTCGTCCTCATCCAGAAATGTTACCTTTAGTACATGTTCATCCATATTTTGCTCCTTTATAATTCTTTTATAATTCTTTTTATTTTTTACATCGTAAATCATAATAGGTACATCCAGATTGTTTATGTACCCATTTATGGCATTTTATGCAGAGCGTAATTGTGTTTTCAACATCATTGGCTAGTAATGGCATCTGCGTAGCACCTTCAATATGGTGCGAATGTAATTCAATATTTTCTATCGTTGCGCCGCATTTCTGGCAGGTGTAATCATCCCTCTTGAGGCATAGCTGTCGGATTAATGGATCAACTTCTCTGGAAGATGCTTTTTTAAACTTTTTGGGCCATTCCTTTTGATTATAAACTGGACAAGCATCTTTACACTCCTGTGAACAATAAAGTCGATTTTCACCTTCATTTGGAGATTACAAGAAGTTTTCCAATTAAAGCCAGTTGTTATCACTGTACGTACTAAGCCTTTCACCTGTTTGGCGTATTAAATGAAAGTGTTTCAGATCCAAGAAATCGACAATGGTTACGAAATCTTTGTCTTTTGTCTTTCGCAAACCACGTCCGATTTTTTGTAATGTCTGTATATCAGATTTACCACCACCAGCCATTATAACACAGTCCAAATTTGGCACGTCCACGCCCTCGATCCACGTACTAGACGCAATACATACTTTTAATTTTTTATTGATTAAGTCACTTTTCGTTTTTTCTCTGTCTTTCGCATCCATGCTACCCTGTACAAATGGTACATTTACACTGAGTTCTTTTTTTATTTCTTTGGCTATTAAATTTCCATGATTTATATGTGTTACAAATATTAGGGTGGTTCTGTCATGTTCGTAGAAATCCTTGACAATTTTAGCGATTTGTCTATTTCGTTTTTCATTTTCGACAATCCCGTATGTATAAACACCAACTTTTATCCTCGCACCATTCACTAACTTCCCTTCAACTCTAATTTTTTCGTAGGAGTCTTGGAAGTTTCTTATATCAAGGATTTCATCACTACATTTCGCTTTAATAAGCTTTAACTTTGGTGTCGCGAGAATACCCAGATCGGAGGCTTCTTTGATTGTGACACGATCTATTGTCTTTCCAAATAATCCCTCATTAATAAGGACAGCCTCCCCGTTAGTTCTTTTCGTTGCTGTAAAGCCAATTTTAACTGGAGCTAGTAAATGGCTGAGAATTTTAACATAGGTCGAATCCATCTTTTGCGCATGATGCGACTCATCCAAAAGGATTATGTCGTAATAGTCCATATAATCTTCAGGTTTAATTTTAACAAATGTCTGCATTGTTGCAACAGCAATTCTGGCAGTTGGCTCCTTCGCGCGATTTCCTGCTCCATACATTTCTATATCTTTGAAACCAAAAGATTTCAATTTTTTAAAAGTTTGAAGTACAATATCCTTATTATGTACAAGCACTAAAATCCTGTGCTTTGGATAACACGAGATGATCCCAAGTTGTATGATTGTTTTCCCAACTCCAGTTGGAGCTTGGATCACACCTCTACCGGCTTTACAGGCAGCATCTATTAATTTTAGTTGGTCATCACGAAATGTAATACCAGCAAGATGTGGTTTTTTCTGAGGTTTTATTTTCAGTTCTTCCCCAATCACTTCGACTGGAATACCATTTTCCTCACAGTATTCCAACACTCTTGGGAGTAATCCTGTGTAGAACCGCCAGACCTGTTTTCCTTTAAAAGAAAATACATTTTTCTTATAAACTTTACGAGATTTCTTCAGTGGCCCCTGGACCCAATAACTACTTTCGAATGAGAGTGCTGGGGCAAGGACAGCCCCATCTCTTTTAGATATCTCGCATTCTATGGAATCTAAAATCTCTATTTTCATGAAATTACCTCGCTATGCAAACAACTCTTTTGTAAATCTCTTTAATTCGGTTAATGTATTATTGATGTGGCGTTGTTTCCACCCCATACATTTTAAATATTTACGGACGTTTTTAACCCCAGGACGACCACCCAATAGCATTTCACTAAGCTCCCCAGGTGTGTTAAAAAGTGCATATAATACAAACTTGGACTCAGCAGTTAGCGCTTTGAACATACTGTCCACGATCATGATTTCCTCCGCAGAATTATCACGCAGGTCTCCAAACATATGTTCTCTATCTCCGACGCCATCGGCGGCCACATAGTCAGCTTTGCTCATTTATTCTCCTTTCTTACTGAGAGCCTTTTAAGGCAATTTTTACATGTAACATCTTCGATAATGGTTGTTGTTCTTTTCTGATTAGGTTTATAATTATCTTGAAGACTCTGACCACAAATAGCTACTGTATGGCGACCACTTATCGGACCGAAAAAGCAGTCGCCATTATCATAGTGTGTAACGGGTTTACTCATTTATTTTCCCTCCTCAATATGATCTCGCAGGTCTTTAACGGTGAAATAGAAAACGTCGCTTCGCTTCTTTCCAGGCCACGCCTGAAGAACTTCAATTCCATCAGAATACTCCAAAAGCTCATCAACTGTATTGCATTTCACTACAGATTCCGTATCAACAACGAGAAACGGTGATGGCTGTCTCTTAGATGATGGAATTGTTAGCACGTACTGATTAAAAAATGATTTTATATCTTTTCTAAACCCATCCTTAATGACTTTCATTTTGATTCCTCCTTTTTTGATCTAATTATTCTACGTTTCTGTCTTGGTGTCTCTTCAACCTTGTCGGTGTTTGTATCCCTTCGAGCAATTTCTTCTATCAGGATTTTGTTTACCAGGAAAGACAAACTCCTATCTTCTGTCTGGGCGAATTCTCTTATTTTTTCACCCACTTCTGTGTCCAACGTCATTCCGTATGGCGCTTTCTTTGCCATTATATTCCCCCTTTAATTATGTCTGTAAGCTACTGTATATTTGCTATACTCTGGATGTTTGCATTTGAATTCACATTCAATACTATCGTAAGAGGCAAAATGCTCTTCCGGTGCATCTTTATGTAATTCAAGCCATTCCTCCAGCGACTTGACTTGTGTATATCCTGGTCCTGCATAGTTGCCTAACCCCCATTGTATTAGGGTCTCAGCTCCAACAAGGCATGTGAATTCATCAGGATCATTATTTGCCATGTCTTCCCAATAATCCTTAGCTGCTTCACCGGCGTCTTCACTACTCTCAGCAATATAAAACTCTCTCCCCCCATCTGTCTCAATCATAGGGATTTCAGCATAGAAATTATCCAAATTAGGATCAAATACCACCCGTTCACTGTCGATGTAAGCCACAATCATTTTAATCCCCTTTCATTAGTTTGAATTCTATAAAATAGTATAACATAATTTTAAAAAGAAAGTCAATTTATTTTTCATATAGGCTGTAATTTCCTTGAGAATTTACGCTAGGGTCATAAAAGAACCAATAAGTCCGTTTACGACCCATCCAAACTATCATAATTTGGCGATGTCCAAATGAACAGTATTCCAGCGCCCATCAGTTTTCCTTTGGAATCTGATATAACTCTTCTTGTCAACTACAGTCAGACTATCACCAATAATCTTCATGGCTTTTTGCCATTTATCATCTGAGATATCCAGTTTTCTAAGCCCAAGGATTCTATCTCTGTCTATGCGTCCACGTTTATCTGTTTTGAATGCTTGTTCAACCAGTGCCAAGAGTTTAGTATTTGCGCCTTCAGACCACGCTTCAATACATTCATCAATCAACCCTCGTGCAATCCCGAGCTTTTCGTCAAAGGCCAGTGTCTTATTTACACTTAGTTCAACACGCAGGGTATTAGCAAAATCAGTAAGGCTCTTATTCCCGACAAGAGTTTTCTCATCAACTTCATAGAATTTCTCAGCAGTCTGGATATAGTTTTCAATCTCCGACATAACCTCTTTCTTGAAATTCTCCATTTGCGCATGGAGTTTCAGCGCCTTCTCTGAGAGTTTCACAACGATTTTATCTTTTTCCTTATCCAGCTTTGTAACATACCTCACGGGAACAAAGTCGCCTTTACCGTCCATCCACATACCTTTTTTATTTCTTATCGCCACTTTCTTTTCTCCTTTTCCTTGAGAATTTTTGAGCGCTGTCTTTAATCAGCGGTTGATATAGGTTCATTGATTGTTGTAATTAGTATATCAGGTGTAGCGCCATTAGATCCTCCTGTTTTGTAAACGTAGATCATATCATTTCCATCTGCATCGGTTTCACAGTGAACATGGATGCCAACATTCCATAAAATGCGCCACAGTTTTCTTCTTTATTTTGAAGTTAGAATAATTTCTGTTTTTTCTGGTATTCCATTTTCTTTTTTCTTCCATGGGTTAAAATTTTTCAGGATTTCATTAAACTTTTCACTAGGTACATTCAAGGAAATGTAGCCATCTTGCCATATATCTAATATTTTGTTTTGGTCCGATTTTTTTAGAGTTGCTTTAATATACTTTTTCCAAAGTTCAATCACTCGATCATTGAATTCTTGCCCCAAAATACTGTAATGAACACCTACCAATTTCATTTTGTCTCCTTTTCCTTGAGAATTTTTGAGCGCTGTCTCATTTATTACTAGCAACCCATAGTAGTACTTTATCCCGCCACGCTTTTATACCACTTTCAACACCCCATTCAATATCACCAATGGCTTTGGCTAATGTTGTCCATCCTTGTTTATCATTTTTTGCAATAAATGGCGCAATCAATTTTTCTACCAAATCGTCATTTTCAAAAGCATCAAAAATTGTAATACTTGTGTTGTAATCAGTGAATGATCCTTCTGGTATCCCAAGCCATGTTTGTAAATGTGATACTGATTCTGGGTGTACAAATTTTTCAGAATTAGCAAAGATCCAGTTAATATCAATATGTTTATCAGATAGCTTTTTCTCTTTCATTTTCCAGCGATCCATCAAATGATTACTGTCCGAACACACCTTTTTAATGGTGCTATGTGGATGCCACGCTGAATAGCCGCGCCGATGTATATATATCGCATAGCGTGGTTCTGCCCAATCACTACTTTTTGCAAGGATAACTCCTATCAGGGATCTTAACGGAACAGCGTGTTTGTTTTGCTTCCTATTAATCTTAACCAAATCTCCGATATTATAATCTTCCATAATTTGCTCCTTTTCCTTGAGAATTTAAAGCTGTTGTCTTTAGTCAGATGTTGGTGCCGCGAACTCATGATAGTTGGCTCTATTCCCAACGATCACCTTGAACCAACCTTTACCCATGATCGTTGGGTGTTGGCGTTTCATATGACGGATTGTTGGATTTAATGCATATATGCTCCCGTTTTTTCTGATTTCTTTGGAGTAGATAAAATGCGAATCAACGATTCGCTCCATCCCTTTCGATATAATCACATCCTTCCTTGGAACCACTTTTACAGGCACCATCGCCACATCACCATTTCGCAAAACAGTATTCAATTTTTCCTGTTTAATACCCCAGATCCAGGCTTGGGCAGCTTTCACTGGTGATTTGATAGATCTATCTTTTTTGATCGCGCCATGAACAACCGTTGACGGAATTGGGTGTGCAAACGGATTCCCGTTTTCATTATAGCCTATCAAGAAATAGTTCTTCTTGATGTTGGAATACCCGTTTTTGTATCGCTTACTGTATTCCCTCACTTGGATTACATACAAATTTCGCCCAATATCAATCCCATAAATATCAGTGCTGATTGCAGTCCCACGCCCATGTTTGTCAAATTCGCCTCCGGATTCCCATCCACCGTGTTCGTCGAATCCTTGATTTTCAATGTCACTAATACATTTAAGGGCATCATCAAAGGCGTGTGTCCATTTGTGGTAGAGTTTAACAGGAATATTATTGGTACTATTTCTTGTGAGTTCGCTGTAGTGACCCCTTTCATATTTATATGGTGTCTTGATCGTTTCAAATCCAGCGTCCCATCGGGCTTTCTCTTTTACCATCAAATCCGATTTTTTAATGCCCTTCCGATGCAACCATTTCTCACCTGGACTGTTATCATTTTTCTGGTTAAACCTTGCGCCATATTGATAATAGGCGAGGCTGCATTTCCTTACAACTTTTCTGAATTCCACAATCCCGTTTTTACCAGCGCCTTCGTCCTCTTTTTTATGTAAATCTGCAATAAATTCCTCTGGTGTTTTATTTTTCACAATTTTCTCCTTTCAATAATTATCCTGAGTGTCATATGGATAGTCTTCCATGTGCGCTTCTTTCAAATCATCCAGGTTGCCAACCCTTTTCAAAAGCCCTTCGAGATACTCTTCAAAAGTACAATGTTCTGGATTATCTGAATCTACTGTAAACGCCAATGTAAACGCATGATTGTACTTCTTTTGTTCTTCCATAGTTTTGTCTCCTTTTCCTTGAGAATTTTAGGTTGCTGTCTATATCCTTCCAGCATGCCCAGCAACTTCTGCTGGGCATGAGCAAGGTCCAAACCTAGCGAACCAAGCCTAGTTTGGACTTATTTCAATCAGCGCTTCCATATGGAAGCGAACATCACTCTGTACTACGAAGCCAAACCCAGTTTGGCTTTAAAATATTTTCTCACTGCACTAACGATGGAATCCCTAATATCCATATGGAGTATAATACTTGGATCGGTATAGCCAACATGTTTCAGCGCATTGAAAATCAATGAACCCATGATGTACTTTTCTTTCAGGTGTTCCAAGAGATGATCATGAGATTGGGCAGCATCTCCCCAGGATTTCCCGTCTTCAGTCTGCATTGAGCAATACCAACAGTCGCCCCCATTGGGCATTGGTAACACATCCAACTTCTTTACAGCCGTACAGTATGCTTTGATTTGGCGGAGCAGGACTTGCTCCTTTCGGTGGGCAGATTTCTTTGGATTGATAACAGTCCTATTTTTGATTTTAATACCATCAAAGTAGGGAATCCTAGAATCTTTTCCTTGGTAGGAGTTTGACGAGGTGGAGACATACCACATACCTTTATCCTGTATTATAGTACATTCTCCATTGTAGGAATTCATACGTTCTTTTGTGGTCACTGTTTTCCATCCACCACTGTTCAAGATAACACCACCTCTTTTAGGAAAGGTCATAATATCAGTCCTGTGGAGTCTAATCACTTTGACTCCATCTGGACGAGTATATTCAATGGTATTATTATCAATGATCTTGGATGTTGTACATTCGACGCCTTCCATAATTTCTGCTTTTGTAGCGCTCATGGTCATTCTCCTTTTAAGTTTTCGAGTTTTATAGTACGAATTTGCCATCTCTATTCATAATCCTTTGAGCAGTAGTCCATGAGAATTCCGCTTCTAGTGGCCCATCAAATTGAGCCACAATAGGGAAATCTAATTGCCTTCCATATATTTTTGCTGGTTCTCCATTTAAAAAACATTTTCCTTTACTGGATAATTCAACCAACTCATCCTTTTCTGTCTGTTTTAATTCGCTATATTTCATGGTATCACCTGTCGTGGTCACCCAAAGTTTCAATGATTTCTTCCAGCCTATCTTTGAATTCATCAAAGCCGTCTGATGTTTCCATAGCTGTTTCTGTCCTTTCAATGACATGTTCCCACAAGCCTTCTTCATTAGTCCAGAAACCGAAATCAGATCCATCTCCTTCGGTTGATCCGAAGTACGTGAATTCTGGAGCGATGTCATTGAGCAGATCCCAAATATCTTCATTTAAAATACAGCTTGCGGTTTCCTGGTCTTTGTAGTAATCACTGTATCCAGATTCCAATTCCAATTCCAGTTTATCAACTTCCTCCTGGAGAAGATCCACTTTTTTCTCAATTTCACAGATTCCTTTTACATTTTGCAAAAAATCCATGAAGTATGGAATCAAATCTTCATTCCGCAATGTTCCATGACTCAGGCTGTCCCCAATATATTTCTCCGCTAATTGTTTCATCTTTTATTCTCTTTAATTCTGAAATAACTTATGGTTGCATCCTGAAACCATCGTAGGCGATCTCCACGCTCAACAAAGCAATCCTGCAAATAGTCTCTGTAATCCTCCCAGAAGTCATAAATTCCGTATTCATTGATCTGATTAACCATCTGCTTTCTATTCCCATTAACCAATGAATCATGGATAGTTTTAATTTCCATCTTCTTCCTCCTTTTTACATTTGCACTATTGATAAAACAATAACTACACAAACGGTAATAATTAACATGTGGATAAGTTCATCAGTTAGTTTCATGGAACCCCCTTTCTTTCCCTGTTTTTTATACTCTATTATAACATAAAATAGAATAATTTCGCAATTTATTTTAGTTTGCGCACTATTAAAAGCTAAAATCGCTTTAAAGGCATCTAATAGCTCAGTGTGTAGCTGTCAGTCCTAAAAGCATACCTATCTATCAGTTGAACGGAGAACGGCTAGTGTGAGCTATTCTGTGAGCCTGTTTTCACACATATTTGGATCAATCTTCTTACATGGGTCCAGAAATCATTTGCTGAGAATTTCTGGACCTTGTAGAAAGACTATCTCTTTATAAATAGTTTATTTGCCAGTTTGTTGGCAAATACCGATACAGCATCATTTTTTTGGTAAAAGACTTTAACTTTTTCCAATGAATCCAATTCAATCACTTTGTTGGTAATGAAATCTTTTTGATCTTTGTCTAATGCCATAGTTCTCCTATCTGTATTGTTGACATGCTTGCCCATCAAGGCATTGGAGTAAATTTTCATTTGAGAGTTTTTTCAGAAGTTTTTCAAACTTGATGAGTCCACCATCCTCGGATAGAAATTTGAATCTAACTTTTCTTTTCCCATAATGTTTACCATCCATCTCCCGAACAAATTCCATGAATGTTTCAGTCTCTGCCGAATCAGGCCACACATGAAATTCATCCAGTCCATGCAGAAATTGTTGACAGATTGTTTCGATAACCAGATTACGCATAATTTATCTCCCTTATCCATAAAAGCCGAAAAAATCCCCGTATGCTTCTAGAGAATTTATTGTGCCTGTGAGATATTCATTGTCCAACATTTTCAATTCCCGCCTCTTGGTTG
>Ga0208769_1000434_pt1 | contig 20285 bp, 30 predicted proteins | sample AntAceMetag02UKC_FD_184768 | JGI IMG/M metagenome (GOLD analysis project Ga0208769, IMG submission 184768) | Saline lake microbial communities from Ace Lake, Antarctica- Antarctic Ace Lake Metagenome 02UKC (SPAdes) (version 2) | ecosystem: Environmental > Aquatic > Non-marine Saline and Alkaline...
TAAAACCTCTTGATTGTTTCCTGCTCCTCTTGCTTGTATTATAATATCTCCATCAGGATCAAAAATAACCATCATTTGTGTTTTTGATCCACCGAACCAAACTGCGAAATAATTATTAGAAGATGTTGTGCTACTTTTTCTCATGGCGAAAACAACATTTCCAGAAGAAACTCCACTAAAATCACCACTAGCTATATATTTATCTCCAGCACTGACTTTAACAGCTTTAGCTCCTTCAGCTGTAACAGAAGTTTGTACACCGAAATCAGAATCACCAGACCAACTATCTTGTCCGTTTAAAGCGGCTGTATTTAAAGAATTAAAATTTTCTTCATATTTCCAAGCCATATATTTAAGTTTCGTTAGCTACTGAATTAATTAAATATTCTTCTATTTGCTCTTTTGTAGTGTGTTTCATTCCATATTTCTTATGAAATTCTTTGTGAGCCTTCTCTGATAAAGTAATACCGTTATCTATAGCTAACCTTAATTCTGGAAAATCAGCCCAATTATTAATATGATGTACTACCAAATTACCACCAACTATTCCATATTTTTGACAAGTATATCCATCTCTAGCAAAACAAGCATCTCTCCAAAGCTTGTATTCAATTCTTCCCATTTCAGTGTGTCTTTCTTTTCTGTAAATACCACCTTTCCAATTATGATGATTTTCTCCTCTTTTATTAAGCATCATGTGTGCCACCCATTTCCCTTAATTCATCTAGTACATCTTTCCAATTTGCCATATTAGTTTTGATTAAAATTAACAAAAGATGTAGTTGAATCTGCAACGACCCAAACATCTTTTTGCTCAAAAGAAAATTTATCAGTTTTTTCTATCCAATCATTAATTTCTTCTGATGATTGTTTTTTTATATTTAACTTTTTAAAAGTTTCATTAATTTCTTTTTTTGTAATGTTTTTATTTTTTTTCATAATAAAATAATTTTAAAAAATAAACTATTCACTTTCCCAATGTTCCTTTAGAATTTTTATTAACAGAATTAGCACAACTCTTTGAACAATATTTTCTTGTCTTCCAGTCCTTTCTTGAACAAAAAATACTTTTTTTAAATTCTTTATTACATTTTAAGCATAATTTATTCATATTTCTATGTCTCATTTGCCACTGCTACACATCCCCATTTTGCAGTAACAGTGTCATATATAAAACCGACTGTAAGAACTTTGCTTATAACCGTAGTAGTAGGAAGAGCAACGCCTTTTGCCTCAAAATCACTACCCCAAGTTATTGCTCGGGCAGTTCCATTATCTTTAATTCTAAATATAATTTTCTGAAAATTAGTTTCAGCAGTACCAACCATATCTACATCGGTAATTGCTGCTGCTTGAGCCGTTATTGTAACCACATCATAATCATCTGAATCTACCTCTGGAGTTGCATCTGTAGTAAATGTTAATACTCTATTTGTAATTGTTTTATTAGTTAATGTTTGTGTGCCATCATCTAACACTAATGTATCTGCCATATTATTTTACCGTTATTAATTTAGTTGGTATATTAGAAACTTCTAAAGTTGTATTTGTATTAATATCTGTAAGTTCATCAACAATTACATCTGCTTGTATTTGAATATTAACGATTTGAGCTAAAAGACTTTCGTGCTTTTCTTTTAATTGAGCAACACTTGTTTTACTCTCGGCTGTAACCTCTTTTGTTTCAGAAATTGTAACTGTTTTTTGTTCGTCTTCAACGCTTGCTTCGGACAATGTATATACTTTCATAGTTTTATGTTAATTTATAATAAGCTAAAATCTACTAATGTTACTGTCTTAGTCGCTCCACCAGCTGTTATTTTCATCATAATATCTCCGTCATCTCCGCTACCAGTTCCGTCAGATTGCCACTGCACATTTTCGCCTTCGTCTGGGTCGCTAGGGTCTGCTGATAACTCTCTTGATGTAATTGCTCCTGCTACGTGTAATATTGTGTCAGGAGTATCAGTCCCAATACCGACGTTGCCTGTATCACCTTCAACAACAAATAAACTTGTATTAATTGTAAAATCATCACCTGCTCCTGTACCTATCGTTATTGGTAATACTTTGTCAGTAGAGATAATACCGTTACCGTCCATTTCTATATTTCCACCCATTGTAAGCCCTGTTAGAGTGCCTAAAGATGTTATATTAGGCTGTGAGGCTTGAGTAGTAGCAGTATCTGGGGCTAGTCCTGTGATAGTTGTTACTGTCCCTGCGTTGCCCGTTATAGAGCCTGCAATAGCATTTGTTACTTCAAGCCCTGTTAGAGTGCCTAAAGATGTTATATTAGGCTGTGAGGCTTGAGTAGTAGCAGTATCTGGGGCTAGTCCTGTGATAGTTGTTACTGTCCCTGCGTTGCCCGTTATAGAGCCTGCAATAGCATTTGTTACTTCAAGGTCTGTAAACCATCCTTTTACTAATCTTGCACTGGTAGTCCCTAGAGAAGCCACCCCGGTTACATTATTTGAGTCGTCTATAATAACTCCTGAATTTTGAATAGTACCGCCGTCAGTACCATTGAAACGTGCGACAGCGTTGTCAGTTGATGAGCCTGGGCCTACAACTCCTCCTGTCGCGCTGACAAGTAATCTATGGGTAGTTGGATCAGCATAAAGCGTGACTGGTGTAACACCGTCAGCGTTTGATACTGCTAGTAAAGTTGGTACATAATTATTATCTCTTTTAGCGTCTGCCATATTTTTTAAGTAGTTTTTATTAAAAGATTTCCGCTTGAATCAACGTATAATGGAACAGGAGTTTCCCCATCGGCGTTCGATGTTGCCAGTAAAACAGGTACTGCATTTTCATCCCTAGCCGCATCATCATTTCCTAAATCACTACCGCTAGAACCGTCCATAACATCCAATAGATGTCTGGTAGGCTCTATAGTTATATTTGTCGGAGTTACTCCATCAGTATTTAAAACACCGGTCATTGTATTTACTGAATTGTTATCTTTTTTTGCCTGAACCATTTATTTTATTCCTAAGTGAATTTTAGCCTGTTCTATTGCTTTGTATGTATCTACTATCGATATTCTCTCTTGTTTATTTTCCTCTATTACACGTTCATTTTCTTCCCGCACTGCATCGTTTGCTTTTTTATCATCTCTGTTTTTTTTCTCTCTTCCACTTATTTCATTATTAGCTTTACTAATGTCCTCGTGAAATTTAGCCCACTTTTTTTGTAAAACTTTGATTGATTTTTCTAGCTCCAATGTTGCTTCTCCTGATTTTTTCTCAACGTGTTTTGCCTTTGCTAGTATTTCGTTGGCATCTTCTTTTATATCTATCGCATCAGCCATCTTCTCCGTTATATAAGAACGTTCTTCATTGAGTTCATTTCCTAATTTTTTATTTTCCTCAGCTTTTTCATTAGCCTCAGTCATTTTATCTTCCGCCTCTAGTTTTAATTTCTTGATTGGCATTAAAGCCTCACGCTTCCGTTCTTCTATCGCTGTTACTTCTTTTGTTAGTAAATCTATTTTATGTTGTGTTGATTCACTAAATTTTTTAAAATCACTTTCTATTTTTTTTGTATCTTCCTCTATCGTCTGCTTAACTTCATTAAAATTTTTGACTGCTATAGATTCGGCTATGTTTAAATTATTTATATTTACCTCCCTGTCAGTCGCATTCTGTTTTTTATCTTCCTCAATTTTTTGCGGTTCTAATAAATTCATTTTTAAAATTAATTCTTAACTGAATTTTTAAATATTCATAATAAGATTTTTCAGCTTCACTAAATATTTCTTTTCCCTCTTTTATTTTTTTATTTAAAAAAACAATCCTCTCCTTGATTTTAATTTTATCACTATCTAATTTTTTCACGTCCCTAGTAAGGACTAACTTTGATTTGTTTAATTCTCCAATAGTGTACTGCTCTGACCTCACTAAACCTTGAAGCCTGATAAGCTCCGCCTCCGTGATGGTAACTAAATTTTTAGCAACCTCTATCTCCTTGGCCAAATTAGCCGGGATGTTTGGATTTTCTTGTGGTTGATTTATCATAAAATTATAATTCTAGCACTGTATACCTTGGGCTAGTGCCTGCGATTGTAATAATTCCTGTGTAAATAGTTCCCTCTCCATGCTCCACTGATGCGCCTAATCCGTCATCATTTCCAGTTCCTCCCTTTAACACATAATGAAAGACTGTCGTTGATGCGCCAGAACCTAAAAGCACAAACAATGGGTTAGTGCCTAGATTTTGTATAGCCCAACGACCTCTAGCATCGTTACTTGCAAGAGCTGTTGCTGCGTCTAAAATGGACGGAGTATTAGCTGCTTGTTTTGAAGCAATTATTTGGCTTGTGTCTGCCATATGATTATTTGTTACCTTGTTGATTATTATTTTCTACATTGCTGTTCTGTTGCTGGTCATTGCCACCTTGCTCGATTGGGCTACCTGCAAATGCCTCATCATCGCCAGCGCCAGGGGTTACCTCTTTTGTAGGCTCTCCTTGACCTGCTTCACGATTTTTATTAGCTGCATTTATTAAAGTATCGACATCATCTTTTACATCTCCCATTGCTTCCTCTTTTTTTTCATCATCTGGTATAAAAGCTTTATCAAATAACTTCATGAACATCGGAGCGTCCTTTGGTTTTTTCGGTGATGTCATTTTATCTCCGCCTTTGTGAATAAGATTTCCAGCTTTATCAGTGCTCAATAATTCTCGGTTTACTAAATGCTTTGCAAAATGCTCTGCCAAATAATCCGGCATGTACACTGATTGTCCCGGGACAAATTTTTTAGGTTTACCGTCCCAGTATCCGATAAATTCTTTTGATGTGAAATTTGTGAATAGTGCCATTCTCATATTTGTAATTGGATGGGCGATTTCCTATTATTTGCGCCCGTGGTAGTTCGGCGTTACTACCCTATAAATTAGCGCCGACTGCCGACCCCACCATGCTTGGTGGGGTCGATTTACTATTTAAAGTAAATTTAAATCAAATGCTCCGTACTCTGTATCTGTCGCTGCAATTATTGCAGTTCCAACAACTGAGAGTATTTCAGCTGCTCCGTCTGCTGTAACTTCTACAGCTCCGTTAACGTTATCAGAAGCTACTACATCAGTACCTACTGTTATAGCACCGTCTGCAAGAATTGTAGACGCTCCTTTAACTTGTAACCATGCGTAATACGCAGCGGTTACGGCAAAGACTGATACTCCGGCAGGGGATGATGTAGCGGTAGTAGGGTTAATAATAACGCCATCGTATGGACTCTTGATCAAGTCGATAGTGGTGGCAGTTGTAAGTGCTACCTTAATCTCATCTTTAAGATTGATAGTTACGACTGCTGATGTCGCTGCTTGGTGTCCTCTAATTCCGTAGATGTGACCCTCGCCAGCATCGTCAGCGATAATAACAAAACCATTAGCGTATTGATTTTCAGTTACGGTAACTGTGCTAGTAGTAACAATTGACTTTGCTCCTACAGCTGCTGCTGCAATAGCAAGGTTATGGTCACCAGTATCCTCAGCTGATGCCTGTTGTAAGTTTCCTGCGACAAGTGCCGTACCGCCAGCTTTACAGTAGCGGTAAGCGCGCCCGTCATTTGAGTGTACAATTTCTCCCAAGTTATGTAACGCTGTTACTTTTTCTTCAAAAAGTCCCTGTGCTACGACTTGTGGACCTGTACCTGTTAGTGGTGTAATCATAGGCTTGATTAAATCGTGTTAATTAAATTAATTCTAAGTAGTAATCTTCTCTAGAAATCCTGCATTTGCAGCTGTAACATCTGGCATATTCATACCATAAACAGTAGTGTAATCGTCAGACCAGTTAGTTACTCCATGAATAGAACATCCATCTAACACTACTGTACCACCAACTGCAGCATGAATGCTCATACCGATAGTCATTGTGGTAGAACCTGATTCCATTGTATTGTGGAAGAAACAATTTTTGAACCACGCAAATCTGTCGATCTGTGCTGCTGACGCAGCTTTAATGAATAGAGCATCTGCATCGTCTGTACGTATTGAGAATAAACAATCCTCAAATACATTTCTAGCATTACCAGTGCTTGCAAATTCTATATTTGCATTAGCTGCTGACCTTAAATAAGTATCGCCACCAAATGTACATCCTCCGAAATAATTCTCTTCCGCAGCTGATAATTTTAACGCCCTCCAAGGTGTTGATCCAATAGAAGTTGCATTACTATTTCCTTTGAAATCAACCCCTGAAAATGAGTTATAATTTCCGCTAAGAGTAACAGTTACATCAATATCAGCTGAACTGAACATAGTGAGGTTTTTAAACATACAACCATTCTCTGAAATGGTTAATGATCCACCAGTACTAAATCCAATGCCCGCTCTATTGTCCTGTACTACGGGAGCTGCATTGCCAATAAGATGGGTAAATCTCTTTGCCCATGTTATAGCGCTTGTTTCAGCTGTACGGCCAGTACCGCCTGTTGGGGCGATAATGACAACATCATGTTGAGCGCTAGTAGCTTTCTCGTAAGCAGCCGCAACTGTTGCTAACGCATCATTTTGAGCTCCTCCGCCGTTTGCGGTGTCGCTTCCACTTGTTGGGTCAACATATATAATGTTGCCAACGTATGGTAATCCAATCATGCCAGCCATGTCATTTGGCAAGATTTTAGCTCCATATTTAAGAGCTGGGATATAATCTCGTAAAAGTTTCATTGTTTTCCTTTTTAGCTTCTCCATCTCACGTAGTCATTGACTCGTGGTAAATGGCGAAAATTAATTATACTCCGGTTATACCGGTTAATTTACCTTGACGTTTTGGATTTGTAGTAACGAATTGACCACCGAAGTACATGTGACCAACAACAGAACCGGAGTTCGCTGGAACAATCCAATCTGTCCAACTAAATCCTAATCCAACTGGAGCAGCGTAATCGTTGCCCTCAATTTGGCTCTGGTAACTAATTGGCTTAGCGCTAAAAAATGGTAAAGCGTAAAAGTCAATATAGTTTTCGTTTAATCCGAATAATGCTCCGGATGTACATTGCTCGTCCTGTAAAATTGGTTTAGCGTTATATTCTATTGCTGTAAAACCAGTTCCACCAGTCATGCCTTTCATTGAAGAAGCATCCTTAGTGATTCGCTCTTGCGGTCGTAACAATTGTCCGTATAAATTAGACACTGTTTCAGTCGTATAAAATGCTGTAATTTTTTGAGCACCTGATACAACGTTTGACCATAATGTATCAACCTTAGCTAAAGTCAAAGTACCGCCTGATGCAGTAACAGTTCCTTGTAAAGTTGTATATGTTGAACGTGAAAGTCCACCAATATTTGCAACGGAATTTCCGTCATCAACTAATGCCGCTAAGCCTAACGGGTCTTTGCTTCCATTACCAGTTCCGTCAGCATAAAAGATTTCGCCTAAATCATCGGCCATATCTTCTGTGTCTGATTGAATGGTTAGTTTCATCATGTCAAGTACCTTTTCCTCGGTGTCAGCTACAGAGAGCTCGTCACCTGGTAAGGCAGCAGTGATTTGATAAAATGCCGGTGTGAATTCCATCACTTGGCGATTATCAGTTGCGGCAGTTGAAAATGTATCAAATCCGCGGAATGATGTTCCAGTTGTATTTTTACTAATTTTAACTGGTACTCTTAACGTTCTGCCAATCCATTGTTTAGAAGCGCGGACTACGCGTTGAAGTAGTACGTTAGAGTTTAATACTGTATCCACAACAAAAGGCAAATATTTGGTTTGCACAGTTGATTGGATACGTTGTCCGTATAATTCAGCCATATGCGTAATAATCTATAAGTAAGTTAATCTTACCACGGCCGATTTCCCGGCTTTTTAAAGTCTTCACTCGTGGTAACTTCTGATGGCTTGGTTTCTACTGCAGTATCATCTGTGGTTGCTGCTGCTAATTTCTTTTTTCCCTCGACATCGGTTGTAGCAGGTATTGCAGGCTGTGATTTCATAAGTCCGAATGCGGCCTTATAATTCCACCTCCCTTTACTATCTACTAAATCATTGTCGACTACTATTTTAAGAAGCTTATTGCGGTCAATTTTAGTTCCGTCAGGATTTAAAATCTTGTCGGTTTGAATTTCTGCAATCTGTTCATTCATGTAAACAGTTGCTTCTTTAATAGCTTTTACGTTAGATGCAGTTTTCTTTTCGACTTCTCCAACTGCCTCTTCTTTAGCGGCATCTCTAGTTTCTTTCAATAAGGCTTTATTCCAAGTTTGGAAATCTGCCCATTGGTCGTCATCTCCTCCGAACCATGCCGGAATTTGAGTTGGTGCTGGCGTAGTGTCCTCCGTTTTTGTTGGTTGAGCATTAGTCAACTTTGTTTCAAATTCCTCTCGTAAATCTGCCAAAGATTTTGTATGACGCTCTTCTTGACTATTAAAGCGTCCTTTCCAATCTTCCTCACGTTCTTTCCAGCGAGGATGGTCGGCAAAATTATTTTCACTTCCCGTTTTAGTTTCTTCGCCTGTTGTTTCTCCCCCCTCAGGCGCTGGGGTCGGTGTAGTGTCAGTTTTTGTTTCCGTTGGCGAGTCGGGAGTGGTTGCCTCCACTGGTGTTTCTACAGGGAACACTGGTGTGCCCTCATATGGAAACTGCGCCACTTGTACTGGGTCCATAAATAATGGGTTAACAATTGACTGCGTGGCTCTTTGTAATAAGCAGGAGCAACGTACTGCCTTTTGATTTTATATTAAACTGCCCTCGGTATGGGCACTTGATCTATCACATCCGGGACTTTTTCTTCAGTCGGGTTATTTTTTGTTTGTGTCTTAGCTGTTTCTTTTGCTAGTTCTTGCTCTGCCTCTGCTTGTGCCGCTTGCTGTTGTAACTGAATTGCTTGCTGTACCATCGGATTTTCTCCATATAATAACTCCGGGGCGTTAACTTCTAGCCATGCATTAGCGGCCAATTCGTCTGCATTCGGATATTCTAGCTTTTTATATAAATCTACAGTTGCCATTTTACCTGCTCCTGCAAGCTCTATGGCTTGATTTGCGATGGATGTGCTGTCTTTTGGTAATAATGAGCCCTCCTTGACAGATACTAGGATTTTTGGCGGAACACCACCCTCTAAGAATTGAAATGCACTATCGTACACATAATTCATTTGTACAAACCAGTTATAAATATCGTCTGCAAATTGTTCAAGATATTCTGATATTCCTCCACCGATACGGTCAGTGTCTAGCGACCTATTTATAATTTTTCCTCTAACTGTCTTTTCTTGACTAGCGCCGGATGCGGACGAGCCTGATGTACCGAATATATCTCGTAGCCTATTTCTCTTGTCAGCTAGGTCATTAAATACGTCTGCCGGTAATGACGAAGCCTGAAAATGGTCAATAGCCTCTTTTGGAGCACCATCTGGAATAATTACAACGCCACCATTTCTTAATGCTTCACTTACTCCCTTAGCTTGCGGTTGTGTTAATCCTGACCTGCCTAGTGATACAACCAATCCGTTATTCATGTTGTCAGTATTTTTATCTATCTGCTTATTTCGTTTATTAACTACGTCTTGATTGGCCAAGTTCTGAATAATCAATGAAGTGTTATCCATCGGCTGATCACCTAGATTGAATACTGATAAAAATACATAAGGCTTCCTCGGTGACTTAAAATGATTTGTCCCGATTACTTCTTCTTCATCAGTTGTAGTTCCTCCGACATCATCAACATTTTCAATTTCTTTTTTACTGTCATAATTCCAATGTGGATTTTTTCTTTTTAAAAGTATTGTGTCGTCTAACTTCCAGCACATAAATTCATCTGTCCACCATTCCTTAAACTGTACTTTTGTGCCTAAATCGTCTTTTACTAAATCCTTTATTTTTTTTATAGCTTTTTCTGTTTTTGAACCAGTTCCAATTATTCCCAAAATTCTATCAGCTGCCATTTTTCTGTACTCGCCAATTCTATCGCCTGTATATCCGTCCTCATCAACTGTTGCGTCCGGGTCAAGTATAATCCGCGCTGGTCTTAATACTCTTACTATCGGAATATCGTTATCTAAATCCCAGCCAATTTTTCCTATTCCTATCATGAAGATTGACCAGTATCTAGCTGACTTTTTAAGCTTCAAACGTAATTTATTCTTGTCAGCTAAATCAGCTAAATTTTCTTTTACTTTTTGAACATAGGCTTGGTTAGTGTCGTCTTTTTTCTCTGATGATTCTAGTGCTATCAATGGCTCTGGGTTTCGGCGCGTAGCTTGTGGTAGGTATGTTTCCAATGCTTCAAAAATTACATTATCAACTACCGGTCTTTTGCCATCCAACTTCGGGCCAACAAATTGTTTTCCAATCCAATACTCTTCGCTCTCTTTTGTCATTTTATCCCAGTCAGTCTTTTTGGGTGATTCTTTCCAAGCTTTCTCCCAGCCATCAGTTAATTTGACAATATCTTCATCGCTCATTCCTACCTCTAACTCTGGCATCTTTTTGGATACTATGCCCTCTTTTGTTTCTTCCGTTTCGTCCCTCTGAGTTTTATTTATGTCAGCGTCTAGTGAAATGTATGACGCTATTCCTGTATCTCCTATCATATTTTATAAAAAAATAGCGGGCCAACGACAATGAATCGTATAGCCCGCCTTTGTTTAGAATTAGGTTGGGGTGTGTTTATTTAAAAGTGATTATATAGTACCACCTTTACTAAAATTTGTATATAAAATTATTTTGTGGATAACTTATATGTCGTTTGGTATATTTGAACACTCTGAATTTGTGAGTTGTGTATATTAATTTCTGCCTTTCCACTCGGCATTTCAAAAACTCCAGCTTGTGCTAAAGCTAAAATCTTTTCTTTATTATCTTTTACTATTTTTTCTAGTGTAGTCATAATCTCCAATCTGTTTGTTCTAACTCTTCTTTTTTATTAAAAAATTCCTCCGGGTCAAATGCCACAGTTTTGTCCGGGCTTACCATGTAACTGTTTAGCTTTACTTCTGACTCTGGTATTACTATAGAACCCATGCCAGCAAACCTAGCCATGCCTACGCGCCAAAATACAGTCGCCAGGGCTCTATGGTCACGTCCGGAGCGCACCCACTTGTAGCCTTTGACTACTCCGGTATCAGGGTCACGTATTTTTAGCTTTGATAGGCTATTCCAATCTGTCCAGTATTCGTACCAGTCCGCCTCTGTCCCATGCACCGGGCAACGCTTCGTTCTAAACTCATCAATGACTAGTTGTATCATTCTGTTGCGATCAGCGGAAACTGCTCCATGCTCATCTCCCTTACCCCAGTTAATAAGTTCATTCTTATTCTTGTCGCCTGTTAAATAACAAATATAAACTCTGCCTCGCCATTTCTCTGCAAACGCCCTAGAGCCTATCAAGTCGCCTCCTGCGTCAATAACTGCTATTGCTTTCGTCCACCGCTCCATGAGAGCGTTTAATTCTCCGTAGTCGTCACAATCTCCTTGAAAGAATAAACCTTTCTTACAGCCGATGACATAATCTAAACGCAGTCCAGTATCAATGCCAATAACTATCCTCTCGTCTTTCGGTGGATTCCACAGTTTACCAGTTAAATTCTGGAAGAAACTATCGCGCAATAATTTAGCCGTTGCATCCGCGTATGGTAATCCGAGCACCTTTGTATAAAAAAACTCATCAGTCGTTTCCGGATTTCTGTACGTTTCAATAATATCCTTGGCGCTTTTATATGGCGCAAATAACTGTGATATCCAATATCCGCTCCACTCCGCATTTGCTTTTTTAGCCACCCATTGCCCGGTTGCCCTTACCCAGTCCTCAAGTACTCCGTGGCACTTCTTACAAACAAACTGTTGCATATCTAAATCAACTGACATCTTTTTCTCGTTCTCTAAATCCCATGACATAAATTGCCAGTGGTTACAGTGCGGGCATTTAACAAACCAATGCTTCTGGTCGCTCTTTAAAAAGTCCGAATGCAATCCAGTTTCCGGGAGGCTTGGATGGCTGAACGTATGCGTTTGCTTAAACTTTGAATGCTGTAACCTCGCCTGGTAGTCTGCAATAATTTCTAGCTTTGAGCTATCTTTTTCGTCATGCACGAGCCTATCAGCTGTAACCATAATTGCTGCTTTCTTGGTCCACGTTCCTCTAAAATAAATCATTGACTCGTCCATTTGCTTTTGCTGAATACTATCCTTATCGGCCACGTCATCAAGCATGCACTGGTTGTTGGCAATGATACGATTAACTTTACCACTCACAAATGTATTTACATCCCCATCAGTCGGTAGCGTATAAATAATATCCATTTTCTGTTGCTTTGCGTCTGCGTGGTTTTTAATAATAGCCAACGTTGAAAGACCGACCTGTGCCGGTTTCATAATGCAAATATTCTGCGACTGGTCATCGTAAATGTCTAATAAAAAAGGATGGTTATCAAATTCAATCGCACCACCCTTTTCATTTTTAATTTTATTTTCAATCATCCAGTCTAAAATACCGTTATAGATTTTACTTTGCTTCTTCTTCATTTATAAATCTTACTGAATCTACATTGTCGCTGTATTTAACAATTTCTACTTTTCCCGACTCGCTTATAATTCTCTTTAAACCGCAGTGATAACAAATCGTTATTATCTTTTTTTGACGGCATGGGAATACTATTGGAACGTGATCGCAATTGTTTGAACCTGCTGGCATAAATTTAATGTTAATAATAATTTTATCCCTCTCCCCATCAAGGGAGAGAGTAAAACGATTATACCATTTCTGGCCAACTCCATTCTCTATCGCCATCGCCCTTTTCTACGTTGCGAGCAAAGTATGCATCGCTTGGGCTGATGACATAAAGACCGACGACACTTTTATCACAGTCCTCTAGTTTATCAATGTTGACTCTCTCAGTAATAATAGCCGCAAACTTAGCGCCCTCTTGGCGGTAAGTTACAATGCGACCAACGCTAGGGATTTGTACTCTTCCAGCAAGAAGGTCATTTTCAGAAGCTTCTTTAGCCTCTTCCTGTGGTGCTTCATTCGCTGGAGTTTCTTGTGCTGGTCCATCGTCCACTCCGGCAGGAGCGCCTTGACCATCTTGTGCATTAACTTCTGCGCCAGTTATTGAAGCCTCTCCAGCCTCATTTGGCACTATGTTGTTTTCTTCTACCATTTGTTTATATTTAGTAGAGCTTATTCGCTCATTTTATCATCTCAAAATAACATCGCATAGTCGCGCGCACGTCCCCCATAGCTGTGTGAGCGTCCTCAAAGTCCTCGTTAAACAATGATTGATGCAATGCTGCTAACTTCGGCCATCTTCCTCCGGTTATCTTCTGTCCTTTCATCATTGTATCGTAGCGCTTATCCTTGTGCAATATTTCGTTGAATTGCTCTGAAACAAATCCTAAGTTTAATAAATTGGCTTTAATAATTGACGTGTCAAAATAAATGTTGTGGCCAATTATAGTGTCGCATCTCTGCGCGTCAAAAAGAAATGCTTTTAATACTGTCTTTTCATCTACTCCATCATCTACTGCCTCGCCTTGTGTTATACCATGTATTTCAAAGGCTTCCTGCGGCATTTCCCATCCGTTCGGATATATAATATGGTTTTCTTGATCTAACTCCTTGCCTTCGTCAGTAATTACCCATGCCATTTGAACAAGGTGCGGAAAGTCTTTATAATCTTCCTCCCACTTTAATCCTTTACCGGGAATCCCAGTTGTTTCTATGTCAAAAATTAATTTCATAAATTTTGTATTACTAAATTAAACATTTATAACTTCGTGTCCTTTTAATAATTTAAATATAGCTTCTCTCTCCTCATCAAATATCTTATTTCTCCGTTCGATTGATTCCCTGCCGACTGTTCGCTCTCTTAGCATATCTCTGCCCACACACGTTTCAACACCTGAATGCATAACCACTGCTTTTAATTCCGCTCCTAAATCCTCGGCAAGTGTTAACCACTTCTGAATATTCCGCGCTCTTGAATTTGTGTTGTCGATTACCAATCCTATACCCGAACCAATAAAAGAAATAGCCAAATGCATTTCTGCCATTCTGACTTCTTCCTCGTTGCTTTTATTGTAAGCCTCAAAATGCAACATCTCACGCATGCAGTCCTTGTTTAGTCTAACAACTGACTTACAGCCTGTTAGCTTGCTTGCCTCTCCGCTCTCTATTAATCTTTTTACCTCGGTTGACTTTCCGCTCCCGGGTAAGCCAATCATGACTATAATTCCTTTGTTCATAAAATTATTATTAAATAATTGTGGACGGAGCAGGATTCGAACCTGCACCTCCCTGCATAATATACAGGACGTCCTCTCCAGTAGACTGTCCGCCCAATTGCCCCGTGCTAATTTGCCAATTTATTATTCCCTAAGAGCAGAGAGAGATGACTCTTTAATTGCGCCGAATAAACATTGCAACGGAGCAAGATGACGCACCATCTTCATTGAACATCAGAGTTCGCGCTCTCCTTTTTCTCTCCTCTTAAAAAACAATGTTGCGGGAGTGGGACTCGAACCCACGACCTGTGATGTATGAAACCACCGCTCTAACCAACTGAGCTATCCCGCTTCATAATTAGAATAACGAGCCATTATGCAACCGACTAATCGTCATCAGTCAGCCAATCTGCAATCTCATTATCCTAATTATTAACTCCTCCCGTATTTTTTAAATCTCCTTAACCTGTTAGCTTTCACTACTGATATTTGTTCTGCAATCCAAGCCTTTGATATTTCGAACGGACTGAAGTATCGATGTTTATTTCTTTCCCTCTCCATCTTTAACCTCAACTCTCTCACTTTGTAGTTTAACTTCTGTCGTTTGCGCGCTTTTCTCTTGCTTATTAATTTGTTTGTTAGTACTGACATTTTTTCCTTGGTTATTTTTAATAATCCTGTTATGAATATTTTGTCGCAATCGTTCTTTAAGCTCTTTGCGTAAATCATCATCCTCTTCGTGAAACTCTCCGTCAGTAGCTCCTAGCTGGTCACTGTTCTCTACTTTTAATGTATCGCCAAATTCTGCTGGTCGTTTACTTTTTAAATAACTTAATGAGAAATGTTTATCATTATCAAGTCCTTTTATTACTTCCTGCCTTGCTTTCAAAACTGGCTTTTCCCGTAACCTATCAAATTCTTCTTTTAGCTCCGGTTTATTTTCTATCCACTTATAATATGTTGATACACTAATCTTAGCATAATAACACGCCTCTTTGATAGTTCCGTCCATTGCAAATATTTGCATTAGCTTTCGTATCTTGTCATCAGTCATTTTTGTTAGCCCCTCGCTGATATGTTTCTTCCACAATTGTTTCTTGTGGGCCTTTTCCTCCTCCTTGGTTGGTCGGCCATGTGGGCGCTTTTTTATTTCTACCATGTGATTTCCTCTCCATTTTTAATTACTGTTGTGTTCCCGGTGTATTCTAAATATCTTGTAACTATAGCCTATGCTCTTCTAAAATTTTCAAAGCTTTCAAAATTGACTTTTTCCGTAACCTATTCCGTAACCTATCAAATTCTTCTTTTAGCTCCGGTTTATTTTCTATCCACTTATAATTATTTTCTATCCACTTATAATATGTTGATACACTAATCTTAGCATAATAACACGCCTCTTTGATAGTTCCGTCCATTGCAAGTATTTGCATTAGCTTTCGTATCTTGTCATCAGTCATTGTTGGTCGGCCATGTGGGCGCTTTTTTATTTCTACCATATGATTTCCTCTCCATTTTTAATTGTTATATTATCCTCAATCCCTTGGCATTTAAAATTAATGACATGAGTTCCTACTGTTTTGAATTCGTACTTGTACGGATAGTATGATACGACTTTTCCGTCTACCTTGGTTACAGCTCCAATTCCCTGAGTATCTTTTCCTGTTCCCTTAATCATTTTATTCTGATTTTTGTCTGTCGCCGTAACGTGGACGTTATGCCTCAGTGTAGCGTTCCCCTCGTCATTCCGGCATACCGCTCCTAAAACAATACTGTTCTGGTCTGTTGGCTCTACACTGCCCTCCTTGAGTGTCCCGTCTGGGTTAACTTGATAATCGTTAGCTTTATAAACTTTGCTAGTTTTTAATTTTATAATCTGTATACTCTTCATAGATATTTCCTCGTTAGTATTTAATGGTGGCTGAATAATTGGCTCTGTAATAATCGGTTCTTTTATTGTTGGGATGCTTACTGTCGGCTCTAGAATTATAACCGGTGCAATTACTGGCTCGGTTATTTCTGGCACACTACCAGCATATAATTTTTCTTCTAGAATTTCAAGTAAATCCTCGTTAGTTATTCCGAGTGAGTATTTGCGTAAAATTTCCCATGCATCCTGTGGCGTTGCCATGTGTATGCGAGTACCTTGCGGAGTTATTAGCCATGCCTCTCCTCGGCTTTCTACTTGTAGTAAAATTCGGTATTCTAATCGATCAGCGAGTGAGGCTGATGAACGCACGTTTATCGGTATTAGTAAGATTGCTATTAATGCTAAAATTGTTAATAACTGTTTTTTAAACATAATTTTTTATTAATAATAAATCACTTATCAATGCCCGCAGTACGAGCATTGGAAATAATCTATGCTAAGTGTTTACCCTCTACGCCACGTTTTTCTCTGTTCTTTGTTCTTTCGTTAAGCCACATCAATGCTTCCTCCATTTTAATAATTGCATTTTTATTTTCTCTACAAGTAAAACGAGAGTTTAAATTTTTCAGCCTTTCGATAGATATCTTTAACATTTCTTCGAGAGTTGTACCGTTATCATAAGAACCGTCATCGTTTAATTTATAGAAAGTTACTTTTTGAAATTTCTGAGTTCCCTCTTTATCTTCGGGACTAGAAAAATCTCGCTTGAATTGCATTAAAGCATATTCATTTACTTCTTCTGTTTTTTTTGGCTCTACCATTTGTTTATGATTATTAAATAAACTAATAAATTTGTCTGCTTCCATACGATCGTTCTCTTTTTCTTCTTCATCTAATTCTGTGTAAGGAGTGTTCATTTGTCTTTTTAAAGCTAAATAATAGTTTAAATTAATTATTTTTCCTCCTCCATCTTTATCTCTACATTGACTAAACAAATATTTCATCCACCCAGACCATTGCTCATGGCAAAGTGAAGCCAATCTCTCTCTATAAATTTTTTCAACTTCTGTCATATATTTATTCCCTAACAATTGGCGGTTTCTTCTCTGCCTCTACTAACATGCCACAGCTAGTTACTAATACTGAGGCGATTGATACTGCGCTCTCAACTCCTGCTAAAAGCGTTTCTGATGGGTCTATAACGCCAACCTCCATGTATCCTCCTATTTTTCCTGTAACAACGTTCTCAGCTGAGTTGGGCTCTAATTCTATCTCATCTAATCCCATGTTATCCCTTAATTGTCTTGCTGGATATTGTAATGCCTCATTTAAAAGCTGGCTACTTGTATTAATTCTAGCTAAAGCAAGTCCTGCTCCACAAACTACTCCGCTGTTGTAAGCCGCCTTTACTGAATTAACCACATCCTCAACTTTATATTTCAACGCTTTCAGTTCATTTTCAGTAGGTGCGCCTACTTTAATTACAGCGACCTTATTCGTAAACATTGATAATCGTTTTTCTAATTCCTTTTTGATTCTCTCGCTCTCTTCTTCCTGGATATTTTTTCTCAATGCAAATATTGCAGTATCAATTGACTCTTTATCTCCTTTAGGGTCTACAACTATTGACTCGTCCCGGCGACAGATAAATTTTGCTGCCCGGCCTAAATCAGATATTTCTACATTCTCTAGCTTATCGCCTTTTGCCTCGCTAAACATTTTAGCGCCAGTTAGCATTGCTAAATCCTCTAGCCATATTTTATTATTCTCTCCCTTTGGCGCGTTCACTGCTACTATCAAAAATTTTCCTTGCATCTTATTAATAATAATAGTTGATAGAGCTGACTGTTCTACTCCCTCGGCAATAATAACCAATTCTTTTTTATTGTCCTTTGACATTTTCTCCATTAACTTTATAACATCATTGACCTCTGTCATCCGGTAATCAGTTATTAAAATATAAGGCTTTTCTAAAACAGTTTCCATTCGCTCCGGATTGATTATCATGTACGGACTGATGTATCCGTTTTCTACTTTGATACCGTCAGTCATCTCTGTTGTCGTTTGCATTGTTGGTGACCTGTCAATGGTTATCACCCCGTCTTTTCCTATTTTGCTGTAGAGCTCGGCAATCATCTCGGCAATTTTTTCGTTATCAAATGACACCATGGCCACTTTTTTTAAATCTTCCTTACTTTCAATCGGAGTAGTCATTTCTTTAATCTGTTTTTTGACATCTTCTAATCCAGCCACTAATTCTTTTTCTACTTTTCTGCCATCTCGTTTTCTATGAGATACCTGGTCAATAATTGCCTGTAGCATAATTAGTGAGCTGGTAGTTCCATCACCAACTCTGTCATTCGTTCTAACCGCTACCTCTCTTATAACTTGAACGATTGCATTCTCGGCTGGGTCTGGTAGTTCAAAGTCACGCGCTATTTGTACGCCGTCATCAACTATCATTCTGTATGGAATTTTAGAAATAACTACTTTGTTATTTGCTGGACCATAAGTCGGTTTAATAAAATCAACCATCTGATCAACTGCTGACTTTATAGTTTCAAATGTTTTGTCCTTAACGATTTTTACTTCTGTACTCATAATGAATTTTGTTAAATATTAATTATACATTTTTCCGGGTGGTAAACTTTATTATAAATCCTTTTTGTCGCTCCACCACGCTGACAAAAATTGCGGACGTGGGCTTTTAGATATTCAACATTATCTACTCGCCCTTTGTATCCTTTGTTAAATCTAAATTTTTTATTGCAAATATTGCACCGCTCCCACTTGTATTTCTTGTTCTGATTTATTATGTGTAAATCGTGAGGGATGCCTCGGTATTTGCAACCTAGTTCGTCTGTATATCTCATATTATTCCTCAATTAACGCTAATACGTCATCATCAAATAATAAAACATAATCCACTTCCTCATCGCTCTCTTTAAGACTGATTTGCTCCCCGGCAAATGCTCCGTAAATAACACGGTCATCTTTTTTAATATCGTCAATTCCCTCGCCGACTTCAATGACTGTACCCATAGCTTTTGACTCTTGCTCTACATCGTCCGGCGTGATAATCCCACTGTCGCTTACACGAGATTTTTCATCGTCCGGCTTTACTAAAACTTGTTTTTTTCTTGGTTTGATTTTAATCATATTTATTGTAAGTCAGATAATTTAGTATCCTTGCCCTCGCTTTTATTGCGCGAGATTATTTTCGCTCTAGTTTCGTCCTCGTCCGATGGGGGAATGTATATAAATCCCTTAGGACGAGGACTCTTATTGTCTACGGCAGTTTGCACCGACTCAATTCGCTTTTCGATTACTCGGCGAAAATAAGTTAGCGTGGTGATTATTATTAACGCTATGAGTAATCCTGTAATTGTTCCTAGTGCAAACATCATATTAAGCCTCCGATAATGCTTCGTCTTTTTTAACTTCTTCTGCTCCCGGTTTAGCTCCCTCAGCTTGCTTTTTAATTTCCTCAGCGTCAAATAATTGAGGCATCGCTACTGTTCGTCCGTCTGGAGTAAAAGCTGGCTTTGCTCCTAGCACGAGGTTATATTTTCCTAGTAACGTTTTCAATTCTTCGTTGAATTGATTTACCCTTAGATTTAACTTGTCTTGTTTAATTTGCTCTGGTGTTTTTTCCTCTTTTGGCTCTGCCATAAAAATTGTTATTAATTTATAATTATATTATATCACTTATCAAATGTTATGCAAGTTTTTAAAATTAGTGAGGAGATATTAACGTTTGTAACACCTCCTCATGTACATCAAATGAACATATCAAGATAACGTGTTTAAATTATACGTTTTCTTGAATAGGTACGTTATAGGTATACAATAGGGCTAGGTATACCTATTGAACAATCGTCAACGAGTGTTGAACAATCGTCAAGAACAATCTACTCCAAACCGCACGCTCCGCAATTCTTACTTGTTTTCTCCAAACTCGCTTTCTGTTTACGTAAGTCTGCTTCTTATCTCTGCATTTTCTACACAGAGTTTTATTATCAGGAATTACACGGTGGCATTTCCGACAATTAGACATTAGCTATCTCCTTTCTTTTAGTGTATGTTGCCGATAACTTTACAATACTTTATAAAATAAATACTATCTTCATCTTCATCTGGCATCCCTATAAATCCAGTGCCATGCCATACTACTTTGCTCATTACTTCTTCTTCCCATTTATCAGCTCCGTCTTTTCCATCATTACTTGTAGCTAAAATATCATCTTCAAAAAT
>Ga0208769_1000435_pt1 | contig 20285 bp, 20 predicted proteins | sample AntAceMetag02UKC_FD_184768 | JGI IMG/M metagenome (GOLD analysis project Ga0208769, IMG submission 184768) | Saline lake microbial communities from Ace Lake, Antarctica- Antarctic Ace Lake Metagenome 02UKC (SPAdes) (version 2) | ecosystem: Environmental > Aquatic > Non-marine Saline and Alkaline...
GCCGAAATCGGTTGTCGGTTCGCCTCTCCCGACACCAGTATACCACCAGCGCGTCCTCGTAAGCAAGCCAAACCAGCTATTGCGAGCGCGGCGAGGCTTATTTCGAGCCAATACACCTGCGCGAATCTTAGGCGCTTACAGAGGCTTACAGGCGTTCTCTACCGCCTCAAGTTCCAGTCCTTTATGATGCGCGTCGTCTGCTGACGGCCCTCCGGCGAGCCCATGAGTTCGACCACCGTCCCCGGCTCGTGACGCACGGTGATATTCACGGGGGCTTGCGACTGCGACTGCCCTGCGCCTATGAGACCCCCGCCCGGTCCCGCTGCTTCTCCGCCGAGGTATGCCGCGCGTGGCGGCCCCTGGTAGTTGCCCAGCGCCGGAACGCTCGCAGGTCGTGGCGCGCCGCCCGCTTGCGTCGCCACACCCGGCGCGGTGCCGGTGACCTTCCCCTGCGCTTCCGCGAGGTCATTGTTCGCCTGCGTCAATGACTTGACCGCCCGCTCGATGGTCTCAAGTGCCGCGACCTCTGCGTCCTTCAGCTTCTCTACCGCGTCCGCCCGGTTCTCATACGCCGCCTCAATACTCTTCGTCGAAGCTTTCTTCACGCGCACGAGGTTCTCCTCGGAACGCACGATGGCAGCTTTCGCCGCTTCCACGCGCTTGACGCCTTCCTCCTGCGCCCGCTGCACGTCCTCCTCGCCGGACTTCCGCGCCTCCGCCAGACTCTTCTCTGCGTCGTGAACACTCTGCTCAAGTTCCTGCCTGCGCCGCGCCCGTCTCTCTGCCGCCGACAACGCGGGCCGCTCGAAGTCAGCGAGCCGTTCCTTCGCGTCAACGATCTTCTCCTGCGCCCGCGCGACCTGCGACGCCGCCCGTTCCTCTGCGCTCATCAGGGCTTCTGTCGCCGCCGCCTGCGCGTCCTCCAACGCCCGGTAAGCGTCCACCACCGACGCCTGCGCGTCGCCGATACGCTGGGCCGTGGTTTCGTGAGCCTCCGCAATCGCTTCCTGCGCGTCTTCGATACGGTCGCGGGCGTCCTCTACGGAGTCAGCCGACCGTTCCCGCGCTCGCGCCAGATCGTCTTCGGCGTCCGCTGCCTTCTCTGCGGCGGAGGTCGCGGCCTTCTGCTCCTTCGTCAGTTCGACGACTTCCGGCGTCGTCTTCGTCGTCTCAGTACCGAGAGCCGCCAGCGCACTCTCATTTTTGCCCAACTCAAGCGTATTTTCTACCAGTGCCCCGCGGTTACGCAACATCTGCTTCGTGAACTCTCCGTAGAAACCTATGAGCGGATTGTAATGCGTCTCGGCTTCCCTCATCAGCAGCGTGTAGAGTTTCGCCTGCTCTTTCAGCAGCCGGTTTTGCGCTTCCAACGCCCGGCGTGAACCCTCGCCGTCCTCCGCTTTTGCCCGCGCCTCGTCCTTCGTCAGTGCCGCGATATTCTTTTGTAGACCCTCTGCTACTGACGCCACAGTCGGGCCGCCAAGGCCTCGCACCAACCCATCAGCCAACCCCTCCCCTGCGTCCTCCATATCGCTCTGCCGGTCGCGGGCCACCTGCACAAGTTCGTCGAGCCGCTTGCGCATAGCCGCAACCGCTTCATCGCTGGTGGCAATCCCCTCCGCCAAGTCCTCGTCGAGTTGCCTCCCTGCTTTGCCCGCCTCCTGGAACATGCCGACGAGTTTTGTGATCGCCAGACCGATGCCTGTTATCGCTCCTATCGCGAGTGCATAGGGAAGCACAACAGCAGCAGCCGTCGCCGCCGCCGCGCCGGTGAGGATAGCAAAGCCAGCCGACAGCGAAGGCAACATCATCAGTATCCCGCCGAGAGGGATTGCCAGCGCCCCGAGCCCGACCGTGAGCTGGATGACCGCCGCGCCGAACGGTGTCTGCGACGCATCACTCATCCCTTCCGCAAGCGCCTGCACCTTCGGGGCCGCGTCCGTCAGCACGGGCAGCAGCGCGAAGCCAACCGCCTCTGCAGTATCCCCGATAGCATTCTTCATCTGCTCCAAGGACTTCGTTGCGCTTTCTGAGGTGAATGCCACGTTCTTCGTCTCTTTGGTGATCGCCTCAAAGACGGCGGTCATGCCCTCGGCCTTGACCTTCGCCTTGTCCACGATGATACCGTAGCGCGACAACTGCCCCACCTGGCCAGCGGACGCCTTGCCCAGCAGGTGCATCGCCTGCACCACGTCCATCCCGTAAGCCTGCGCCATGTTCAGGGCGGTCTTCGTCGCCTCCTGCATGACGGGCTTGAGGTTCTTGTAGGTTGCGCCGATAGCCATCGTATTGATGATTAGCTCGTCGCCGAACTGCGTCTGCTTCTGCATCGCCGACGCGAACTCCAGCAATGCCTCCGTGCCCTCCCCGTAAATCTTGGTAAGCCTGTCTATCGCCTCCTCCTGCACCATCGCCGCCTGCACTGACTTAGTTGCCACCGCAAGCACTGCGACGCCGACAGCGGCCATCGCCGGGCCTGCTATCGCCGCGTTCGCCTTCAGCGAATTGAGCGCGTTGCCCATGCCTTTGAGCGGGCGCGTGAGGTGGTCAACGGCGGTGATCGTGACCTTCGTACTCATAGCCATTAGCTATAGAAACCTCCTCTCTGCGGGCGTCCATCAGGGGGTGTATCGGGGCGCGGGCGAGTCGCGGTGCGGGCCTGCCGAGTAGCGGCGGCCCATTCTGCGAGGTGGCGGCCTTCCTGCCAAGCCTCCAACATCATCAGGTCTTCTCCGTCCAAAGCCATCAGTTCGCTTGGCGGCAGGCCCGTCACGTCGCATAGGTGCGCGAGTTGTGCTTCCGGCGGGATGACTACTCCTCCGCCGTCACCGGCTCCGCTGCTTCTGGCGGCGTCGCGCTCGCAGGCCCGTCCGTATTCCTCTTCGAGTCGCCCGCCGGGGCCTCGGGCGGCGTAGTACTCGTAGCCGCTTCGACGGGTGCTGTTTTTGCCGCCTGCAACTCTCCGAGCCGCGCTATGTAGAGGTTCGCTATCGCAACCTTGTCGGTGAACGGGATCGCTCGCAGCGTGCCACCGTTGCAGGCGATGAAGGAGTCCTCGCCCTCTACGCCAGTCCACGAAATCACGCCGTCAACGAAGACCTTCGCGTAAGCTTCCAGCAGGTCAGCGGGCGGGCGCGCGTCAATGTCCGCCGCGCTCATACCCTCCGCCAGACACCGCTGCGAGATAGAGACGACCTTCGCCATCGCGGCGTCCGGCGACTTGAATGTGAATATCGCGTCCTCGTGTTCCACGTCCACCGTCAGTATAGGTCTGTAAGCCATGTAACTCTCCTTCGCGGCTTTGGTGAAGTGCGGTCTCGCGGCTACTGTCTACGCCCAGCCCCAGGTCAGCGAGCCCGTCGCCGCCGTGCCCATGAAGCCGTAACTCCACGCGACCGGCGAGTTCGAGTCCACGAACCCGAATGTGAGCGGGTCTGCGGCGATGAGGTCGGAGAGGGTCAGCGTCAGAGTGTTGGTGCCGTTGCTGCCGATAAGCACCACGTCCAGGTCCTCCGGCATAACGTCATCATACAGCCCGACCGTCGCGCTCGGCATAGGGATGTCAGTGGTGATACCCAGCGTCAGTTCCTCGATGCCGTAGATGTAGTGAGTGGGGAGGCGCTTCTCCGTCGCGACCTTCGTATCTGCCGCGCCCTTGAATGTCACGTTGTTCGTGAGCGATAGGGACGCCGCACTGACGCCGTATTCCACGCCCTCAAAGGTGATGACGAACTCATAGTCCTCGAAGGTCAACGCGCCCTCTGCGTCCTGCGTCCCGCCGGTCGTGCCCTCGTCGGGGAGGTCCTTGCTGCCCCAAGACAGCGTGGACTTGAAGCCCTCACCCTGCGCGTAGTCCCACGAGGCGTCAGTGATAACGCAGTCGTGGTATTTGATTTCCCACTCGTCCGCGCCACCCTCGAACTCCAACTCCGTGAGCGCGCCTCGCGGGTAAGTGGCGCGAAGCGCCAGCGCATTGAGCGCCTGGTTCGTCCCGGTGACATACATGCTCGCCGAGCCGCCGGGCACGAGAAGCCCGCCGCGCCGAACCTCAGTGCCACCGATACCCACACGCCTGCGCGTGTCGGGATTGATGTTCATATCGCCGCCGTCGATGATCCCGGTGGCGGTGTCCGCGCTTGCGCCCGTGCCGTATTTCAGATACTGGAATATCCCTGATACTTCTGCCTGAGCCATGCTTCTTCACGCTCCTTCTACACTACAGCTTGAGTGCGCGGTCGGGCGCGGGATAGAAGGTCACCGCGTCGAGGTTCGTCCCATCTGCGCCGGTCGCGTCGTCAACGTCACTGACGCCGATGTAGCACGGGTAGGCGAAGGTGCGCCCACCCGCAGTCGTGTAGCTGTGCAGGAGGTTGTCCTCCATCGTGATACTGACGTTATTCTGGATTGTGTCTATCGTGCCGATCTCCTGCGAGACCCACACGCGGTCCGGAATATCGCCCGTCCACTGACTGAGAAGCACAGTCTGGCCCGACGCGAACTGGTCAGTCGCCGCGACCTTGACGGCCTTCTGGCCTGCGGCGTTGTTCTCGTCCTGCGCGGTCTCGCCGACGATGTAGGTGGTGCCGACCGCTACACTCGCGCCGACCGTTATCACTACGTCTTCACTCACGGGGGTAACGCCCGTCGCCTGCTTCACCGTCACGGTCATTGCCCAGTCAGCGAGGCCCTTCTTCGTGACACGCGCCAGTATCGGCGAAGGCCCGTTCGTGGTCTCACTCATGTCAGTCCCGGCGGTGAAGCTTCCGGTGCCGCCACCGTCGCCGATCATCGAGCCGAGCGTAAGGCCCGGTGCCGACGCGCCACCGTCCGCCAAGCTGCCGATGTTCGCGATGCTCAGGAACCCCGTCGCGTATTTCTCCTGCCATATCTGCGCGGCCCGCAGTGACAGGCGGAACTTCCGCGTGTTGAGGTAACCGTTGAAGCCTCCCAGCCCGAGGTCGGTGTTCCCATAAGTGCTGAGACTTGCCAGCACCACGCCGAGGTCCTGATATTCGCCGAAGGGCATAATGCCCATCGCCGTGTCCAGGTCCGTGAGGTTCTGGCCCTTGACGCGGTTCTCAAAGGTCTCGTCGGCGCTGGCGTCCACGCGCGTCCAGTTGTCGGTGCCGCCGGTGCCCGCGTAGACAGCCGCGCCCTTCTGGTAAGCCCACCTGTCTGCCATGCCGAGGATCGCTACGTCCGGTCCTGTCAATGCCATGCCTCTCAACTCCTCAGTGTCTTGTAGGTAACCACGATCTCCGCGTAGCGAAACACCTGCGTTGTGTTCTCGAAGTACTCGCCGATGCCGAAGGTGCAGGCGGTGATATGCCCCACCTTCGCGCCGTCGAGCGTCCGCACTGTCATCTGGTTTTGGAACTGCCCGAACTGCTCAATGAGGTCGAGCCGCGTGTCCTCAGAAGCGTCCGGGTCCTCCTCGTCGTCTTTCACCATGAGCAGCACTGCAATACGCGGGTTCGTCCACCACTTGTTGCCGCTGCCGGCGCTTTCCTCGTCGAGCCCCTGGAACGCCACGATCCCGATAGTGTCCTGCGCCGCAGACATACTGATGGTTCGCTGCGGCCCCCGGCGGAACACGCACGAGGCCAGCGGCTCCACTGCCCACGCGCGGAGGGCCGTGAGGTAAGCGTCGATGAGTTCCTTCGCCGTCACGTATGCCACAGTGCTACTCCTCCAGAAGGTCGCCGACGAGCGCCCGGAACTCGCGCTCAATCTTGGGCTTCGCGGTGTCAAGCGCCGGTTGCAGGTATGGGCGCTTGGGGATGGTCACCTGCATCGCCGTCCGCACCTGCCCGCCAATCTCGAAGACGAGCCGCTGCGCTTTCACTGGCTTGATGACCCCGCCGAGTTCGTGAATGCGTCCGTAGATGACTGCGGGGCCGATGTCTGACGCGAGGTCAGCAGGACGGTTCTTCACGCCGATGCTTCGCCCCAATGCGCCCGTGCTTTTGCCCGTCGTATTGAGTTTCTCCTTGACGTTGATCTTAGCCCCGCGCTGCACCCGCGTTGCTGACTTCTTCACCACGCCCATGATGCCCGCGTGGGCCTTCTTCGCCGCCTTGTCGAGGACGGCGAAAGCGTTCCCGGCTATCTGTATCCCGAAGCCAATTCCGCCCGGCATAGCCACGCCTCCTCTACCTCGTCGGCGTCATCTGGTTCAAGTCAAGCTGCACCTGGTCCCACGGTTCCGGCAACCCGCGTATCTTTTCCTTGCCCAGCACCAGCCACTTCTCCGCGTCCGCGTCCGCCACCGCTTGCCAGTGGCCTTCCTCGTCAAGCTGGTATGTCTCCACGAGCCTGCACCCGATGACAAGTTCGTCCGTCGCGTCACAGAAGCCCGTGTGCGTCAAGCGCAGGGTGTAGTCGTCGGCCTTCGCGATGCGCTCCTGCGCGGAGGTCTGCTGCACCTGCAAGTCCATGCTCACCAGCGCCGTCTCCCAGTCGGGCGCGTCAACGTCGCCGGTCTCCAGCGTCTCCACGCGGACGCGGTGCGTGAAGTCATTATCGTAGAGGTCGCCGAGCAGACTGCCGAGCGTCTCCTGTCTCATAGCCAAGTCCTCTCGCGTCGGCTACCTGCGGTTCCTGCCGCCGCCACGCCCGCCGCCCGCGCCACCACCGGGGCCTCCACTCGGGCACCTGCTGGTGTTACGGTTCGCCCGACGCCCGCCGGTAACTCCACGGCCCGCGCCACTGCCGTTCTGCGCTCCTCTGCGAACTACACTTGCCCTGCGCGCCGCCATGATACTGCGCCTTCTCTCTCGCGCCTTACGGCGCTTCGTCTACCACGTCATCCCGGTCATTGTCGAGGTTCCAGTCGTAGCTGAAGGTCTCGTAACTCGGGCTGATGATCGCCGACAGCGGCACGTCTTCATCCGACGCCGCCGAATCCACCAGCGCCGCCGCCTGCGCCCGCAAGTCCGCCGCCAGCTTCGTCAAGTCTTCGCTCACCGCGCCACGCTTCACGCTCACGGTCAGACGCGACCTGTTCGACGCAAGCACCAGCAGCAGCAGCGCCGCCGCCCGCTTGAGGCTGTCGCCTTCCTGCGTCAACGCCGCCTGCACCTCGTCGTCGTTGAAATCGTGCGAGGCGTAATCCGTATCGGCGACCAGCATTCGCACCTTGCCGATGGCGGTCGTCAGATCGTAAGTGAAGACAGGCATTTCGCACCTCTCTGGCTTTTGAGGAAGCGCGCAACCCGCGATGAAAGTCACGCGCTTCCCCGGCGGCCATCTGTCAGTCGTGTGAGCGCGGCTTAGGTCGTGCCGTCGCTCATGTATGCGCCACGGTAGTCCGCCTGGTCAGCGCCGAAGAAGAACCGGAGCTTGAATGCGATGTCGTCAGTCAGGAACGTGCCGTCGAAGGGGTTCTCGCCGCCGGCCAGCCGCTGCGCTTCTGCGGCTTTGACGTAGACCTCGGGCTCAGTGAAGCCGTCGAGGTAACCGTATCGCACTGCGGGGCGAATGCGCGGGTCCGCGAACAGATACCACGCGGTAGTCCCGGCAACGGTGTCGATGGAGGGCAGGAAGTGCCCGACCTCAAGGTTCGCCTGTCCTGCCACCATGTTCAGGGCCGGGCGTGCGCCGCCAGCGCCAGAGACGACGACGGCGGAATTGAGCAGCCGTCGCGCCGTGCCTTCGAGTGCCGGAGGAACTACCAGCGTGATCGGCCCGGCGTAGTGTCCGACGTTGCCGGACGGGTCGGCCATCGACCGCAGAGCGGTGATGCCAGCATCCAGGTTCGCCTCACCGTCATCCCCTGTGAGAACACCAGTGCCGTAGTTGCCGCGGCCAGCGGTGAAGAATGTCGTGTCGCCGGCGTAAGCCGAAGTGAACACGAACTCCTCCGTATACCTCGCCGACAGGCCCCACGTCGTCGGGTAATCGCCGAGGATGTTCAGGTCGCGACCGTCAGCGAGCCATGCCTCGAAGGACACGTCCCACTGACAGCCATACTTGCGCGTGGCGAAGTTGTAGTAAGTCTCGGTCGGGTCGATGGGCAGATACTCGCCCTTCTCGTCAACCGCTGGGATCGTCCGCGCCGCGTTGAGCTGGTAGTCGCGCCCACGTCCGGTCTGGCTGCCCGACACGCCACGAACAAGGTCCTTCGTGTCGCGACGGTAACCGATAGCCCCGAACGTGGTGGGGATCGAGTCGTCCAGATAGCCCACCATGACGCCACGGTCGGTCAGGTCGGCCATGTAGGTGAAGTCGCTGGTCGTCTGCGTCTCCTGCCGACGGCCTGCCTGTGCTACGCGGGTCAGCGATACGAAGCCATCACCCGCGAGGTTCTTCTCGCTTGCGTCAATTCCCATCATGTCGATAGGCATTATTTACAGGTCTCCTTCCTCTACTACGCTACTCGCGATCTGTGCGCGTTAGGTCAGTTGGTTCACGCGTCCGGCGACGGCCAGAACTTGACGCCGATGTCGTCGGTCGTGCCGGTGGCGAGTGCCTCCATAGCAGTGCCGAGGGCAACGCCGTTCGTTGCGTCCTTGTTGACCTCGCCGCCAGCCTCGTCCCAGTACAGCCAGTCGCCGATATTCACGGCGCTGTTTCCGCTGTTGTCGACCGCGTGGACCTCGATGGTGTGTCCGCCGGTGAGGTCGAGGACGATGGAGCCTGCGTCGTGGTTGTAGTCATTGAGCGCGATGCCGATCATGGCCCCGTAAATCACGAGGTCGCCGCTGGTCGCGGCTGCCACGGTCGTGTCGGCAGTAACCAGTGTGAAATGCTGGCCTCCACCTTCGCTGAAAAACTCCGACTTGTCATTGGTCTCTACATAGGTCGCGGGCATGATTAGAACCTCCTATGCCCTAACTTGATTTGCGTTGTGGACGTTGCGGCTTCGCCACCTCGCGGCTTCGTTACCGTGCGCCCATGAGCTTCTCAATCTCGTCGGTGGAATGGCCGGCGTCCTTGAGGCGCTGCGACAGGTTCGCCTCATACGCCTCCTGCGTCTCCTTCGTGACCGTGGGCACCGTCGCGCCTGCGCCAGTTACCCTCGTGCCGCCGCCGATTTCCTTCAGCAGCGCCATCTCGTGCTCCTTCGCGCCTTCGACGGCCTCCTGCACGCGAGCGGGGAGGTCGGCAGCGGGGATCGCCTGTCCAGCGAAGCCCGCGATGATGCGGGTCCGCGAGGCGTCCGCCAGACCCTCGGCTTCCTGCACGAGCCGCGTCACTACCTCAGCAGTGTCGCGCTTCGCGTTGTCGGCCTTCATCTCCGCGATGATCGCGTCCTGCGCGGCGGTCTTCGCGTCAACGGCCTCCTGCACTCGCGCATCGAGCGCCGAGCCGTCCGGGTCAGCGGCTGCCTTCGCAGCAGCGTCCGCGTCAGCCTGCTCCTTCGCGGCCTCGGCTTCCTGCGTCCGCTTGTACTCTGCGACTGCGGCCTCGCTGTCCTTTGCGGCCTGTGCCTTCGCAGCCTCCTGAATGCGCGCCTCGATAGCCTCAACAAGGTCGGGCCGCACCTTCGCGAGTTCGTCTCCGGTCAGCTTGTCCATCTCCACGTCGATCATCCTCTCCGTCTGTGATGCGGCCTCTAAGACTCGTCCGTGCGCGTTACCCGCTGGAACCAAGTCAACCGAATAACAATCAGTCAACCTGTCAACAACCTCGACGGTGTTCCCGTCAATGCGTCCGGGATAGTAGGCAATCCCAAGGTCCGCCGACAACCCCACGGCTTTCTTCGCAATGGGGTCATCCAGAATGGCTTGTGCTTCGGGGGTGTGCGCGTGGGCAACGGCGGTGACTGCGCGCCCGTTCCACTTCACGCTGCCCGCTTTCACGGTCGCGCCCCACCCGGTCAAGTCACGGTGGCCGCGCGTCGCTTGCGCCTTGACGGGCTCGTGATTGATGCACATTTTCGCGTCGTCAAACAGCCCCTCTGCGACCGCCGTCTGTAGCGCGGCCTCGGGGTAGTAACGCTTCGCGTCGGCAGTGAGACCGTATGCGATGATCTCAATACGGTGGTCGTTGTCGCCGAGGGCGTCGCCGATGGTGGTAGCGCCCGCTTCCTGTGTCCTCAGCAGAACGTGGTGGGGCTTGCGGTCGAATGGGGGGATGTCACTCACTGCTTCCTGCGTGTCGGCTTCGTCCGGTCGCTTGACCCACGCGCCGTCACTGACTTCGTATGCCTGCTCGAAACGAGACCACGCGACCGCCCACGCCTCGTCAGCGCCGCCGTCTACCTCTACACCATCGGCGACCTCAGAGACCCAGTTAGCCTGCGCCAGAGTGAGCGCAACGTCCTTGTGCGTCGCGACCTGCGGCGGGACTTCCGACAGGTTGGCGTATGGCATTTCGCACCTCACGTCTTGCGTGTGTTATCAAGACGAGGCTTTGCAGCGCGGACTTTGCAGCGAGGTTGGACTTTGCAACGGGGTGGCAGGAATCAAACCTGCGACCTGCAGAGCAACCGGCGAACCCACACAACCGGCTTCTACCGCTCTACCATTGAGCTACACCCCGGCACTCCGCAACCACTTCTTCGCGTAGTAACGCGCCGTCTGGCGCGGGTTCTCTACTCCATCGTGGCCACGCGATTCGCCGATGAGTTCTTCACCGTGGTATACCCAGACATATCGGCGGCCAGGCAATGCCCAGTGGAACAGCGTGCGGAAATCATACCCGTCTATCGTGAACGTGTCAATCTCCACCCGGCACCTCCCGCTCTTGGAGGATTGCGCGGTATTGCTTGCCGCACTTGCAAGTCTCAAAGCAACCCCTCTGCGTCGGGGCCGGTTACAGTGACTTGTTTGCCCAATGCATCATTTGCGTCCAGTCATCCTCGGTCATATCCTGCCTTTGTTTCAGAGGAACAAAGAGAAGTTCTGTGCTGCCCTTCTCCATCTTCACATTGTCGGTGTTGTTCGGGCCAGCCTCAAACGTGATAGACCACCCGTCAGTTACGCGGCTCAAACTGGATGCCGTGGTCACCTGAGTAAGGCTCAATGTGGTCGCTTCTCCCTTCCCAAATAGCGTCAGGAATACCCTCGGGAAATGCCGCGCACGCCCGCTCGCCGTCGTGGTAGTGCTTGCATTGGAGGCATATCGGCAACAGGAAACTCATATCACTTCAGCCCCATAGTTTGCTCAAACACTGTGCGCAGGTGCGGTGACAACATCTTAGAGCGATAGGTGCCGCGCTGCAATTCCACGAACGCCTCGGACAACGCTTCATCCCACGAACTTGAGGCATACGCACTGAATAGGTTCATCTGCTCTTTGGCAAAACGCTGCCACTGCGAGCTTACAGAACTGACGGGAATACCTGTCGGCATTTGCCACTCTATGCCATGCGCCGCTTCGTGGAGTGCTATGTCGGCACTGCTACGGCAACTCGTGCCAGCCACAAACTTCTGCTTGGCAATCGCCAAGTCGATACTGCCGTCACTGGCGAACAGGCTTACCACGTCACCTGCCGCGTTCACTGCTTCAAGTTCTTCGGCTTTCTCGCCAAGGACGTATATCATATCTTCAAGGCCGGGCTTGCCAACCTCTCGCGGTCCTATCTGCATGGTGTGGGTAAGGATACGGCCCTCATCATCAACGATGTTTGCCGACAGCCGCCCACCGTGCCGCGACCACATTTCCACCTCGTCAATAACCACCGTCTGTCCGTTGGCCTCCAAGCGCCCCATTGCATGGGCCACTTCCTCCAGCCGATTCGCCTTGTCCTGCGCTGATACTTCCCACCCGTATTGCTCGAACCCGGCTTCGTCATACTTGACCGCCACGCCGCGTTCGGCAAACCACTTCTCTCCGTCTTCTGGCGTGGCGAAAGAGGGTGACGCACTCGGCGCAGCCGCAGGCGCGGGCGGCGCTATCGCTCCTCGGATCGGCGCGGCGCTTGTGCGCGCTGCCTCTGTCAAGGGCTGGTAACCTCCGAGCCACGGTTGCGCTGGCAGGTCTGTCTCGTCGTCGATAACCGGCAACTCGTCGCACCGGCAGTTGCACACGTTTCCTGCGCTCGCCCCCGGATCGCCGGGGTGTTGCATGGCCTCGCCGCCAACGTCGAACGCGTCATCTATGCGCCGAACCTGTCCGTGCGCGGCGGCGTGGTCCGCGCGGGTCTCGCTATCCAGCAGCGTCAACCATTGCTTCTTCTCCACGCCATTCTGCACATACGCTTCATGGCCCACGGTGCCCTGCGCGACGAGCGTTTCCGTCCGCGCGATGTTCTCCGCACGTCCAGCATACGTTCGCGGGAATATTTTGTCAATGCGTTTCGCGACTTCTCGCGGCCCCTGGCCCTCCGTGTAAAACTCCCGCGAGAGAGTATCGCGCAGGTTCTCGAGCATCGTCTGCGACACTTCGCCAGTGATCTTGACGCCACGCGCCTGCAACTCATTGAGGAGTTTCGGGTCGCGCAGGTTAAAGACGAAGGCCTCGCCCGCCGCCGCGTTCCACTCCTCGCCTCGTGCCAAGCGTTCGCGGAGGGTCTCGCCCTCGCGGTTTGCCACGGCCTCTGTGCGTCGCGCTGTGAACGGTGCCGAGAGCGCCGCAAGTATCGCATTCACTGCGCCCTGTCCGCCGATGTTCCCGGCCTTCAGCGTGAACTCGTCCAGCGTCTCGCGGAGGGCAACGGCGTCCGGCGGCACCTCGCGCCGCAGGGTCCGCGTCAGCGCCCTCTCACTTGGCGCGTAGTCCAGTGTCTCTAACCACCGCTTGATGTCCTTGTGCCACGGGCTTATCACCCGGCGCTGCAACGCCCTCGCGAACTTCACCTCCAGCGCATCGAGTTCCCGTCTCAGCTCAAAAGGGCGCACCGCCTCCTGGCGTCGCGCTTCCTGCGCGGACTCTTCGGTGGCTTCCTCTTCGTCGGGCGCGGGCGGGATTGCGGCGTCTGCCTCGGGCACGTCCACGCCGCCCTCGTCCTCGGCGGCCTTGCCTTCCATCTTTGTCTGCGGCGGGTACTGCTCCTCCATCACCTCGGCAATGTTATTGGTGCCCAACGCCACGTAAGCTTGATAGCTCGCTTCCTGCTGCTCCACAATCCCTGCTGCTACTGCCGCAGGCAACGCCGTCAACAGCGTCGCGGTAGACTCCGGCGTGCGTGGCTGCGCAGGCGGCATGTTTATGTCAATCGCAGTGTCTACCTTCAGCGGCAAGCTCACGAACGGGGCGCGGGTCTCAGCACGGACGCGGCCAATCGCGAACTGGCAGAGGTCATTCCACGTCCCCCGATACATCGCCTGCCTGTCGTCGATGCGCCAGATAGCCGGGAGTTCCATTGCAGTTGCCGTTGCCAAGTTACCGGAGTTGCCCTGAATGGCGACCTTCCCGTTACGCCGGGTCACGAAGAATCCGGTCGGCACTTGATAGCACCAGACGGTTCCCTGATATACCTCGCGGCTTATGTTGCGGGGAACTACGCCAGCTTCTCGACGCGTTGAGCCATTAATAGCCCAGATGCCATCAGCATGTTTTGCGATATTCGCTTGCCACCCCAACAATAACGCCGCCACTTGGAGCCCGTCAACGAGTTCCTTTGACATAGACTTGTAGCAGATATTGTTTCCGTTCTTGCCGTTCCTCGTGCCGTCCCCCTTTACTGCTGCGTCCCATAGGCGCTCCAACACACTGATAGGCCACAGCGCGCTCCCGTCTGGTAGCCGCTTCGTATATGAACCAGTTCCGCATTGTTCGCGGAGCCACGTCCAGAGGCGCTTGTTCTGGAAGTTGAAGTTTATCACGCCGTTGCAGTCCAGTTCATGCACTGCCCACGGGAGGCGCTCAAGCAGAGCCCGAATATCATCAGCGTCCGCGCCGGGCTTCTGCGCGATGCTAATGCGGTAGAATATCCGCTTCTCGCGCTTGCTAGTGCGCTTGCGCAGGACGGTTCGGGGATCGCCATTCTTCTTCAACGGTCCCAGCGTACTTCCCTCAGAGACGAACCACCCGAGGAATGTTCCCACGTCTTCAGGCGATACCCCCTCAAACAGCGCCGCGCCCTCTGGGTCATCAGTAAATATCGTGGAGCCCTGCACCGCGCTATCAGGCGCAGTGCGGAATGACCACCCCGCACTCCGCGAATCCAGCGTATTTGCAGGCGTGACATTGTACCCACGGTCGAGTATCTCCGCGCCGCCGTCTGCTATGCGCGGACGCCCCGCCTTTCCTTCGGGACGAGCCCCCTCGGGCGGCAGGCGTTTTGACTGGCTGTTCGGGCGCGCAAGCATACGGTGGTCTTTTGTCACGGCAATATCCTGCGCCCGCGTCGTGATATGGACGATCTCTTCGTCCACCTCAAACTCGTGAAGCTCAATGGGTTCCTGCCACTGAATTTGATGCTGCCCCGGATGGTAGCAGGCTATGCGCGTGCCGTCCTCCACGTCCTTGTAATTGCGCCAGCCGTCCTCCGTCAGCACTTCCGTATCCGCAGTGTAACAGGACGAGTCACCGTAGAAATGCTCGCCGAACCCGAACGGGCGGATCGCCTCAAGCAGCGTCTCGCGCGAGGCCCCTGTCAAGTTCGTGCTGCCTCCGGTGCCGACGTTGACCGGCGTCGTCTTCACGTTCTGGTTCTCGGCCAGCACCGCCGCGTCGCCGGGAGGAGGCGTCTTCATCTGGTCTGCCATTGCCTTCAGCGTCGCCGCGCTCTTCGTCGTGACCTGCCGCTGCCAGGCGAACATCGCCAACGCCTTCGTGAGCGCCACGAGGCTACGCACTGACCGCGCGTGCGCCTTCGACCAGTCGCTCATACGGTGCGCCTCGGGGACGCCGCGCAAGCCGAGGGTGTTCGTCTTCACCTGGTATAGCGCCACGTCCTCCTGCAAGTTAGTCCCCGCCTCTGCGAACAGCACCTCTGCCGCGTCGTCTTCGCGCTCCTCTGCCTCCATGAGCCACGGGGCATAGCGCCAATCGCGGTAGTACCAGACGACCGTCTCCGTCGCGGGCGTATACTGCCCCGAGCCGACGTTCAACACCTGCGGGCGGAACTCCCGCCGATACATTACGGGCTTGCGGCGGTTCTCCGGGTGCGTTATCACCTGCGTGATCTCGCCCACCGCGAGGTCGGCGACCTTCACCTGGTCATCAGCGTCGCTGGTATGCAGTGAATACCACTTCTCGCCTTCGACTATGAGCGCGAGGTTCAGGAGTATCTGGGCCTCGCGACCGAAGACGCTCAGCTGATTATCCGGGTCCTCCCAGAAGCGCGTGACGACCTTCTCCACGCGGCTGTCCGTCGCGGTCGGAGTGCCAATGCCGCCGCCGAGCGCGCCCGACTGGAGCAGCATCGCCGCCTGCCCGAGCGTGGGGTCATTCTCCCATAGCACGATGCAGGTGGAACGGATGTCTTCGAGGTCAGACGCGCTGATGTCCATAGCGCCTGCACCACCACCGCCGGTCAGCGACAGCCAGCCCTCGCCCTCCGCGTCGAGTTCGCGCTTGAGGTTCGCGCTGACGGCCTCTGCCACGCGGGAGAGTTGCGCCTCCGCGCGGTAGTAAGCGTCGGAAGCGGCGCGTTCGGCGTCAGTGGGCTCGTGGACGGGCTTGCTACGGTCGAATATGCTCATAGTAACCTCAATTCGCGCTCTGTGCGAGCGGCGAGACGGCGGAGCCGCCCCTTCTCTGCACGTTGCGAATCGCGCCATCCCCAGAGGTGACCTTCCTGCTTGTTCAGCAGAAACGGTGTGGGCCTGTCGGCGCGTGCGGGTGTACCGTTGTCTTCGCTCATAGCTGCCTCACTTGGCTACTCTGGTCCGTCGCGGTCGAGCAGGTCTTCGCTGATGCACGCGTTGCGGACAAGTCTGCGGGTTGGTTCTCCTCCAAGAGGAGCCTCATCAAGGCCCGTTTCTTTGAGGTGCTTTTGCACCCGCATCCAGCACCGCCGCCAGCCGCGACTTCATCTCGCGCGTGGCCTCGTCGCGGGCTTCGCATTTCAACTTCTCCACTGCCATGAGCCAAGTCTCGCGTCCTCGCCCTCCAACAGGCAGGCATACTGCACATGCGGCATTCGCGAGTTCACCATGAAGCTCCTGTTTGTAGGCCAGTGCCTTTGTGAGCGAAGTCTGCATGTGCGCCTTCTGCTCGTGCAACTCTGCGACCTCCGCCGCTGCCTCCGCTTCCTTCTGCGCCTGCAACACCTGCCACTGCGCGTCTCCCGCCGCCTTCATCGTGATAGTCTCGCTGCTTTCCTCAGGCGTCACCGTCGTCTCCGTGATCGTGAAGTTCCTCGGCACTGCGTCTACCGCGTCCTCGATAGCCTTCCACTGCGCTGCCTCTGTGTAGTCGGTCCTCAGTGTTACCGCGTCAGCAGTGGCAATACACTCGGCGACGAACGTCGCGACGCGAACGCACAGTGCTTCGTCCTTTGCGCTGGTTACTGGCAGTTCCGCGTAAGCTATCGGTTCCCCCTCGTGCCGCATGACAACCCGCGCCCCCGTGTAGGTGCGCGCTATCCTGCCTCTCGGCGACAACACTTCAAGCGCCACCGGCCACTCCACGGTGATGATGTAGCCCTTATACTCAATCTGCTTCTCCATCAGTCACGGCCTCCCTTTGCGGCTTCGCTTCATCGCGGTTGCGACCTCACTCGTCCATCCAACCCCCGAATTCGTCGTCCACCCAATCCTCGAGGACATCCTCAATCCCGATAGTATCCTGCTCCTCAAACTCCAGCGGCGTGAACGCCAGTGCGCCCGCGTCCGCCTCGTCCGGCGACGGCAGGCCCCGCGCGCGCATCGAGTCCTTACTCTCTATCTTCACGCGGCCCTTCGCGTCGTATCCGTAGCGCATCCCCGATACCTGCGCAGTGAGCCGGTCTACCTCCGCGCCGGTCGCCGCCACCACCAGGTCCGGGTAACCGTTCCCCGCCTCAGCATACTCGCGCAGGTTCCAGAACATTTCGGCGCGCTTGTTGGCGAAGCGGTCGCGGTCGATTGCGCCGCCGCCGAACTGGACTCCCACGTATCTGACTCCATTATCACTGCGAGCGTGGAGAATGTCAACCGTTCCGCCACCTACGCCGCCCGCGTCCACTGCCACGAGGACTTCACCGCTGCCCTTGTGCGTGTGCGCCAGACGCCGCGCTGCTTGCGCTGCGAGGCCCGCCACCTGCGTCGCGGGGGTATCACCGGGGTATGAGGTCAACGAGGTGAGCGTCGTGCCCACACGCTCCGCTATGGACGTGCTGTCACCGCCGAAGCGCGCTACGTCAACGCCGACCTGGAGGTTCCCTGTCAGCGGGTCGGGGACTTCGCGTTGCCGCGCGCCCTCCATCCACGCAAGCGGGACGATCACCGCCTCCGCGTCCTCCGCCGGGAACTCTGCAAGCACCTTCGCCTGATAGAGCGGCGTGTCCTCGCCCCACGTCGCCTTCGCTTCCTCTACCCACTCGCAGCTCGTGAGGTGCGCGGCCAGCACGGCAGATACGTCCTCACCTGTGAAGTTCGGCGTGGAGGAGGCGGGTATGCTAATGCAGTGGTAGCCGAGTTGGGGCTTCTGGAACGCGTCGTAGAAACGCCCCGCCGGTCGAAGTGGGTTGCCAATGAGGAGTTCGCGGTATTCGCCGCCAGTGCCGAGGGAAGCGATGGCGTCGTAAATATCATCGGGCACGCCGGACGCTTCGTCCACGATGACCATGAGGTGCGGGCTGTGTATGCCCTGAAACTTCTCCGACTCGTTCGTGGAACGCCCGTAAGCCTCGTGACCGGGGCCGAACCGCAGGGAAGCCTTCATGCACTCGCCTGCCTGCTTGATGTCGGCGATGCGCAGTTCCCCCCATGCGAGATTGACTTCTTTCCAGAGTAGCTTCTCTACCTGGTTCCACGTCGGGGCGGTGGTGATGACCTCTGCGGGGTGACGCGTGCTGAGGAACCAGATAGCGATGCGAGCAGCAAGCCAGGTTTTTCCTGGCCCGTGGGCCGACCGCACCGCAACGCGCTTGTGCCGCGAGACCGCCTGTGCCACCTCGCGCTGCTTCGACCAGAGTTCCGTCCCGAACGCGAAGGGGAGGAACTCGTCCGCGTTGTCGCGAAAGCGCCTGCCACGGGCGGCCTGCTCGGAGGTCGCGCTGCGCTTGCGGTTAGCTGGTCTCGTGGCCGTCGCCACCGTGTCTACTCCCCTCCGCTATTTTTGCGCCCCAGAAAGCCTCGCGCTCAAGACATGCCCTGCGGGCCGCGTCGTTCTCCGCAGCCCTCGTCCTGTAATCATCAGCTTCTTGGCGAGCGACTCGCATATTGCGTCGCCACTCAGCGCGTTCCTGCTCGGTCATAGAAGGGTCGCCGCCTCTTTCGCGCAATTTGGAAACCCAAAAGTGCCGCTTCTCTGCCAAGACCTCCCGCGCAACACTCCTCCACAGTCCCCACAGTATCACGTTGAAGCCCAGCGATATGCCCAGCGCGATAGCCAGCCACAGAACCGTTGCGCTCATACCGGGTCGCCTCCCGCCTCGGCGTTCATCAGGAGCGCGAGTTCGTGAATGGCCCTGGATACCCGCGTCTCAGATGTCCCGCCAACTCCCCATATCGGCACCATCGGGGTGTGAACGCGGGCGGCATTTAGACACGCTAACTGATACTCAAAGGCCGATATATCATTTGCGGTTGTTGGGTTGGGGTGCCGCGCCCGCAGTTGTTCTTTGTTGGCAACAGCCTCCAGCACTTCCCTCCGCGTCATCATCGGCTTGTCCGGCCACCCACGCTCCTTCGCGAAGGTCACGGCGGCGTCAAACCACTCGTGGGCAGCGCGAGCGCGAGAGATCAACTCCTTCAATTCTTCGGGTATTTTACTCCAAAACGCCCGCTGGGGAAGTTGCCAGTTCTTGCAGTCTTTTAGCGCCTCCCATGCCTCCTCTGCGTCCGCGAACTCGTGCTTGAAAGCCTTCTGCTCACTCATCGCTTGCGCCTCCCTGTCCGTCCTTCGCTGCTTCGCTATCCGCGTCCTCCGCGTCCTCGGCCTCCCACTTCTTCACCGCGTCGAACCAGCCGATCTCCTGCTGGATCGGCCCGCCGTCAGGCCCGGAGAGTTCGTGCTTCTCCGTCTTCATGCCCCAGCGCCGCTGAAAGCGCTTCTCCAGGAACCACTGGTTTGAGCGGGGGTCGCCAGGCACGAGCTTGGTCTCGTTGCCGTCCTCGTCGAGAATGGGGTTGCCGTCCCTGTCGCGCAGTATCGGCGGCACCCTGTCCTGCCCGCCAAGTTGCACCTGCGCGGCCATCCGCACCTCTGCTTTCGCCGCAGCTTCCTCCGTTGACTTGAAGAACGTGGCGTAAGCGCGGTCATTTCCTTCCGGCACCGCGTCCAGGTCAAGCTCTGCTTTGAGCAGCGCTTCCTTGCCCCACTTCTTCCAGTTGTAGCCGGTCCCCTCGTCAATGCCGCAGTAGGCACAGGCACACTCGAAGTAGTTGCCTGCGAACATGATCTTGACGAACTCCGCAATCATCTCGGGAGTGCATAGCGTGTTGCGGCCTGCCTGCTTCACCGTGTCCTCAGCCATCTACCTCACCTCGAACTTCTCGCCTGTCGCCTCCAGCGCTTCTTCGGCTTCGGCTTCTGCTTCATCGCGCACCTTTAGTTGGCTACGCGTCACCCATGACTTGCGGTATTCAGTATCCTCGAAGAGTTTAGAGAAGCCGGTGATATGCTTCAAGCGCAGCAGTTCCTCCGGCCCCATACCGAGTTCATTGCAGACCTCCGCGTCACTCATACCCTCTTCGAGCATCTGGAAGACGAGGCTGGACATGCCTGCCACTGTGTGCTTTCCCCGCGCCCTGTTGTGTCGCACCGTTGACGCCATACGCTCCGACAATGACTTGTCCAGCACCACGCAGGGGAGGAGGCCGCCCGTTGACTCCATGACCTCAGTAGATTGCTTCATCACGTAGTAGCGATGGAAACCATCGATGATGACATACTTGTCGCGGTCGGGGTCGTAGATGGTGACCACCGGCTGCGTGTAGCCATCGTGCATGATGGAGGTGAGCAGGAGGCCCAACTCTATCTGCGCGACGGAGTTCGGGTTGTAGTCGTTCGGCTCGACCTGCTCAATCGGTATCCAGCGCACGTCGTTGACCGGATGTTTGCTCAGGTCAGCTGTCTGCTTCGCGCGTATCTCGCGTGTGCTGAGAGCCATGAGTGCCACTTCGCTCCCTCAAAATCCCGTGTTAGTATCATAGAAACGTGCAACCTGTGCATCTCTTCACAGTAGCCGGTCGGAATTGCATAGTCAAGCAGCAAGCCGGTGCCGCACCCCACGTCAAGCACGCTCAACTGAGAGAGGTTGCCAATCCGCGCAAACAACTCCTGCTCCTCCTCCTTGCTGGTCT
>Ga0208769_1000436_pt1 | contig 20234 bp, 40 predicted proteins | sample AntAceMetag02UKC_FD_184768 | JGI IMG/M metagenome (GOLD analysis project Ga0208769, IMG submission 184768) | Saline lake microbial communities from Ace Lake, Antarctica- Antarctic Ace Lake Metagenome 02UKC (SPAdes) (version 2) | ecosystem: Environmental > Aquatic > Non-marine Saline and Alkaline...
CAGGCACAACCGCTGTGGCCTGCATAAGATCGAGTCGTAACTTTATTGGGATAGATATCTCAAAGAAATGGGTAGATGTCTCCATAGGGAGAATTAAGGACATAGAAGGTTCAACCCTTCTCATCTGAAACAAGCAGATGAAAAATGTCAGAAACAACAATACCAAAGCCTGGTTCTAAACTCAGTTTAAAGAACCTGGTAGATCCTAATGTTGTGTTGCATCCCACCATAAGCAAGTGGAGGGACTCATACACCTTCGATCCTTTACTCTACAATAGTTTAGAGGATGGCCAAATAGGAGCTACAGTGTTCAGACAACTAGGTGAGAAATATGAACTATTGGCTGGCTGCAGAAGATACCTTCACCAGAAAGTGAGAGGCGTATCTTGGGATGACTTGAATAAAGATATCCGTGAAAACGTATCAGACCGTGAAGCCCTGATTATAGCGGCTTCAGAGAACATCTTCCGGAAAGACTTCAACCCATGGGAGGAAGCGAGAGTCATCAATGACCTGCTGATGATTGGCAAGATGAAGGTGAAAGAGGTAGCGAAGATGCTAGGAAAAAGCGAAGCATTCGTCACCAATCGAAGAACGTTACTTAGCCTATCTATGAAGATACAGAAACGCTTCGAGAAAAGCAATATCCCCATCGGGTACGCGGTGTCTGTTAAGAAACTAAACAAGTTCCCTGAACAGCAATCAGATTTGCTATCTAAAATCGTGGAAGGAAAACGTAGTAGTTACAACGGCATCCACAAGATAGAGGAAGCAGAGAACTTCGTCACGACGCTACTTGACGCAGTCAAGGAACATGAAGCGTTGCTGAAAGCATATGGGGCATGTCCAGCATGTGGAAGCAAGGACATCAGCAAGTCTCGTTACGGTGACGGCAACAGGTTAGCGTGTGGCAAATGTGATCATAGTTGGCATAAAGGCACGAAAGAGCCATGGAAACTCTACGAGCTGAAGCAGACAGCTAAAGAGATGGGGTTCGAGGTAGACATCGATGAGAAACTGACGCTGACCCCACAGGATATTGCGAGGGTTCAGAGGAAGCAGAATGAGGAACGAGAGGCCATAGAGAAGAAAGCCGCCGAGTTCCCTGAGAAGTTCAGATCCCCAGTCTTAATTGAGGAACTCATCATACCTTTGATTCCAGGTAACGTCCAGACGATATCCGTTAGAGGTAACAATATTGAGATCGAGTTAATCGAGGACACAGAGATGCACTTCACGGCATCGAAGAAGGACTACAAGACAGGCGAAAAAGGCAGGATCGAGGTAGGATATGGTCTGGGAAGCATCAGTTCTCAGGAGATGTCCAAGAAGATCCATGGAATCCTAGCTGAGATACAGAAGGCTACCTCTTCCTAATGAAGAGAAGAAGCGCGGTGGAAACATGAGAACAGGTGGACAAATTGAATGAAAAAGAAATAGTAATCGGTGTGATATATGCGGGCATCGAACAGAGCTCGTATAGAAGTCAGCTGGTTTACACTCAAGTAACCACTGGTGGTGTAGCCAGTAGAGACTCGTGTATCCGAGGGGCATACAAGAACGGAGCCAACGCGGCGCATGTGTACCCAAAGAGCATGGTTGATCACATCTCGTTGCTGACGGAGCTAGGCAGCCAAAATACGCTGAGCATAGGCGAGATCAAAGCCAAGCTCGGCATGTTCGAGTTTGTCTTCGAGGAAACAGGGGTAGACGCAGGGATGATTGTGATTGCAGATCCCACCCACTACGATTGGGGAAGCAAAGAGGAGATGATCGCAGCAACAGGCGCGAACCCAACGCATATCCAATCAGTTGATAACGGAACCTATGAGGCCACGTGGATCATGCCCAATTGGCTAGGCACACTAGAAGAGAACGAGAAGCCAACAACACAGATGTTGAAGGTGACGTCCGGGGAGATCTGGATATCAGATCCATGCTATGTTGTCAGAGACAGCAAGTGGCAAGCCTACCTGGACAAGTTCGAGTACGGTGATAAGATGCCTGAGGGTGTTATCTGTATCAACACAGGTGGCGACGGTAGCTTCACGGTGAACCTGAAACTAGTCAGGCGGGCAGATCTTTCAGGGTGAAAACAACATAGCACGCGCTACTTCGGTGACGAACAACGCAAACTGTGGTATGCTGCTCTCGGATGGAACTAACCCAGATTTTTGGAGGGATCAAACCCTCATCACCAATCAAGGGTGAGACAAAGTATCTGATGATAATAAGAAAGGCATAGACCGTGACTGGCTCCTTGAATTAGCCAAGGACAAACTCGAGAAGCCCCAAGAATTAACCTCTCAGGAGATAGAAGAAATGGGTCCAGCAAAACCCACCTCAAGGCTCCAAGGATATATTCAGGACATCTTTGAAGGATTGAATGAATTAGCCAACGCTAAACAGGTTACAATGGTTGATGATGGCCGGGGTAACATAGATGTCGTTAACCTACCTTCTCAGGATTTCTTCGATAAATGGTATGAGAACAGCGGTATCGCGGAGTATACCCAAGCGTATAAGTTGATGTTACAGCTTAACTCGATGGCTTCAGCAGCAGGAGTATCCGCACATGCTGGATATGGGGAAGATTCTTTCCAAGATATTCTCAGAGATTTAGCGGCTAAAGTCGCTGAGGAACCTGAGGTTGTGTATATTATTGGTGAATCAATTAACACTCATTATCCTGGCTTAGCTGCTCTCCCGATAAGGGGCTCAGCGGAGGGATACAATGAATCAGAGATTGATGCATACAATGATCAGGTGAACACCCTTAGGTTGCAGATTGAAGAGAACGTGGATACCTTCACGGAGGAACTGCAACTCATAGAGGAAGCAGAGAAAACCGAGTTTGAATCAATCGCAGAGCAGCTTAACAAAATCGTGATCTTCGGTGTAGCAAACTGGTTACTGATGCTCTACAGCGTCATGTCACCTTACGCGCCAAGAGTGTTGATCAACGGGTTACTGCATAGGGCTAACGCACATACGATGCTCGCAGGTGACATCTCTACGGCGAAGTCACAGATCTTGCAGATACTCTACCGTATAGCCCCGAAGATATTACCAGTCGATGAGACCACGAAGGCTTCACTTGAAGGCGTGGCTAAGGCTGGTGCTGACACTATCTCAGATGGTGTTCTCGATATGGCTAACGACGGCAATATCGCGGTTGAAGAGTTCACTAAGAAGTTCGCTGGGATGCCGTTATTCAGGAGAGCTATGGACTGTAAAAATATCACCATCTACAAAGGTGGGATGGATAAAACGATTGACGTAAACACCAGTATGATAGTAGCGTGTAACCCAGACCAAGATTTCTTCCAAGAGGAAACCACGTTTAGAAGCCAACTGAGTTTCAAAGAAGGTATCCTCAGCAGGTTCGACATACTAATCCCATTGATGAACCTACCAGTCAAGAATGAAATCATCTTGGAAAAGATGAAACTGTTTGGAACAGATAACCGATCAGTAGATTTTGAAAGGATACACCGAGGGTTGAAAACACTTCAAGTAGGGATGGTTACTCTGAAAGGTGTCATCGTCAATGAGGAACAACAGGAAACTCTGAAAGCAGCTTATCGACATCAGAACGATAAAGATAAGAGGTTACAGGGTGGCGCGTTGAAGAACCGTCCTCTAGTTATCCTGAGGGACATGGAGACATTGGCGAGGTTCGTGAATGTAATCGCATCCGTGAACTTCAGCAAACGGGAGAAACAGGAAGGCTATATCATTATAAAAGATGAAGACGTGGAAAACGCCATCCAGTTATGGGAGAACCTGATGCACCTGAGGTTGAGTCTATACGCAGAGAACTCATCGAGAAATATGCCTACGGTAGCGGAAGAGATCCAAGCATACATCGCATGGAAGGATAGAGGCAACGGCGGTGTTCCAATGGATGAACTGAAAAGACAATTTGTAGAAGTAAAACAAGTTGTCAGTGAAAAGACATTCTATCGAGAAATCAAATCTCTTCAGAGCGAGGGCAAGGTTGTAAAAACAGCCAAATATGGTGGCAACGTAAAACTGGTTGTCAAGTAAGTGGGAGGGCTGCGAACCCAATCTCTTATACTCCTTGTTTATCTTTAATAAGTGAACGTCATAGTATTAAGCACCAAAGAAAACGAGCAGAAAATATTGTCAAAAGATATTACTGAAAAAAAAATGGGTGTGAAAAATGAAGATAGAACTAAAACAAAAAGCGTTCAAAGCCTTCAGGGGATATGTGGGGCTTTTAAACGTAATCAACGAGGAAGCAACTTTCCTTGTTTCCAAGGAGAAAATATCTGTGCTTATGATGGATCCTAGCCATGTGGCGATGATTGATGCATCCATCAAGGCAGAGGCATTCGACTCATATGAGGCAGAGGACGGCGAGAAGGTTTCAATTAACATCAAAGAGCTCCTACGGTTCCTTGACCGCGTTGATGAAAAGAAAGATAGGGTTCAGATCCGTAACACCAGAGCCAAGATGATTATGACGTTGAAGCGTCATGGTAGTGAGAGGCGGTTTGAGATTCCGTTACTGGATAGTTATGATGGTGATGAGCTACCTAAGCCGAAGATCGACTTCAAGGTGAAGGTGAAGCTGACCGGGGATGCACTTGCGAGTGCCGTGAAAGATGTTGCCATCATTAATCATCTCATCACGATAAAGGGTGATGCACATGGTTTCCATATATCCGGTGAAGGGGATATGGGAAGCTCGTTCTCTGATTGGGAGAGCGGATCTGAGGATATCCTTGAGCTAGAGGTCAAGGAGGACGGGGGATCAATCTACACGATGAGCTACATACAGCCTATCATTAACCAGTGTAAAGCGATTGGGGATTCCATTGTATTGGAGTTGTCAGAGAGTATGCCTGTGAAGATATCAGCTGTCCCAAAGAACACTGACCTCGAGGCTATCTTCTACTTGGCCCCGTGTCTCTGAGGGAAATATAGTGAATGAGTCACAAGCAGCGAAGGCCATGTTCCCTCATTATCGTAAGCTCTACGATACTCCCCCACCTAACGATGAGGCTCAATACCTAGGATATTGGGGTGAAGGTTACACAGTCCTAGATGGTCATGATGTGGCCATAGTTACCATGCAAGCATTCGTGGATGGTGAAGGCTACAACCCATCGGATATCCAGGCGATCAGGAATCTGAGAATAGGGCATATGTGGAGAGGTAGCACCAATGAGCAACACTATGTTTTGAGGGTAAGTTGATGGAAAAGAAACTTGACTTCACAGAGAAGAACATCGTAGAGATAGTTGAGAAGATGAGGAAAGGCACCATCACTGAGGAAGAGTTACAGGAAGCAGCGGAGAACACCAGTAAGATAGTTGGGTTTCCGGTCAAATGGATGGGGACACCTTTTGGATTCATAGATGAAGACTATACACGAAATCAGAGAAAGAAGTTGTTCTGGTGGCAACATTCAACTAACATTCGTGTTTTTGTGAGGCCTAGTGACCCTGAACCGAAGCAAACAAAGCTAACAGGAGACAAAGAAAATGGTGAATGACACTACCTCTAAAACCCTATGGGATCTCGAGGGCTGGACACCAGACTACACACATAAAACAGCGTCAGGCGGGAACTATATGCTTCTCTCTAACATCGAGAGCACCCAGATAGCAACCGTCAGGATGAAAGATGAGATTGTTATGTTGATCGTTGACATCGAGAAACGTGAGTTCATCTACAAGAACCAGGAAAGCAACTTCGTTAAAAACATCTTACCCGGGTTCAGTGAAGAAGAAACGAAGACTCTGATTGACAACCTGATCGAGGAATGGAGGGAGCTTCTACAATGAGGCCAGTAACATCCCAGCCATGGATTAAAACTCTACCACCAAACGCCCAGAACATGATTCATAGATGGCGTTGGAACTGGAGAAGGCACAGCAGCAAACAACGTAAGGGAAAGAGGAAATAAAATGATACAGGAAATACTATTTTTCATTCGAGAGGAGCCTTATGGATCCTTTTCAAACTTCGAGAGAACAGGGTTCGAGGCTGAGTCCTGGGGTAAAAAGTATTGGTATCCTACCAATGAACATTATTATCAATCTCAGAAGGCCAACAATCAGAGAGATCATGATGATATTGTAGGGTTATCAAGGGCGACACAAGCGATGGAACTTGGTAGAGCATATGATCATGGAAAATATCTATCCAAATATTGTAAGAAGAATTGGAGAGAAGTACACGCAGATAAGGTAATGCTGAGGGGAACCCGATTAAAGTATAAAGACCCAGCGTTAAGAAAACTACTCCTTGAAACAGGGGACGCGGTACTTCATGAAAATGATCCGAACAACTTCTATTGGGGTATTGCAGATGGAACCGGAAAATCTATGCTCGGAAAAATCTTGATGCAGGTCCGGGAGGAACTTAGAGCATACGGTACGCCGGTACGTTTTGTATTAAAAAGACATATGAAAGGGTTCGAGGAATACGGGGATCTTTACGAGGCTATCAAGTCAGGGCGTAAAACCGTTGAGTATAGGAACGCAACTGATTACTGGAAAACAAGACTACTTTCATCAAAAGCCGTTGAGCTCCTAGAGTCTGATCACAGAGGAATAAATCTTGTTTTCAGGGAAGACCTGCTGAAACATAGTAAAGCGGTATTTGTTGTTGGCTACACTAAATACCCGAAACTAGAGGCAGATATAACAAAGATCACCTACAACCGCAAAACAGAGAAACTTGAAATCCATTTATCCAAAGATCCCAAAGTTAACGAATATCTTAAGGAGGAACAAGATTGAGCTACAAATCCCCTAAGAAGATCGAGAGGCATATTCTAATCGTTGAAACCCCAGAGGGACACACACCGAGTAGAGGCGATCTAGAGAACTGCATTTTCGATATGGATCAAGCTACGAGCTGGAACTTAGTTACTCTTGAACATCCAGGCACAACCAGCGAAGACTGCTCCAAGATAGTTATGCATGAAGGCAAATGGAAAAGGGGTAAAGAATACATTTACGGTCCTGAAACTCAACGAGAAAAAGTCATTCAAAACACCGTTATGATTAACGCCATGCGGGAGGCCATCAAAGTTCTCTGTGTAGAATGTGCCAAGATCACCGGTTGTAGTCATGAGGTGCTCGAAGCGTGACCATCATCTTGTTACCGCCAAACCTGAGATACACCGGGAGTTCTTGACCACTACGCCAAGGAGGTTGAACCCTAAATGGGTCTTAATAAAGTAAAGAAAGGAAGTAAAATGTTTTCCAGTGTTGGATGGACCTGGAACCCAATTTCGGGATGTAAACATGGATGTAAATACTGTTACGCCGAGGCCTTGATGAAGAAATGGGGGAAGGATTTTGCACCCAATTTCAGACCAAAGTATCTCAAGGATAAGTTCCCAAATGACGGTACTTGGATATTCGTTGGAAGCATGGGGGATCTGTTCTGTTCTAGCATGAAGGATGAGTGGATACTAAAGATCCTCGGAAAAATAGCGTTTGAGAAAACAAATAACAAGTTCCTGCTTCAAACAAAGAATCCACGTAGCTTCTTGGCGTTTGGGTTAGAACTAGAACAAATCAAAGATAAAGTCATACTTGGAACCACAATAGAAACAACGGGAGATACAACAAAGTTCAGTGATGCTCCAAGCACTATTGATCGATTCACCTATTTGAGGCAGATGAAACTCGCAGGATTCAAGACATTCCTAAGTCTTGAGCCGTTATCTGATTTTGATGTTTCTGAGTTAACACAGTGGATAACAGAGATTGACCCCGAGGCAATTGAGATCGGTTTGGAGAACTACACTCAGCATACTTCAAGACCAAGTAACGCGAAGATATGTGACCTGGTTGAATGGGGTGATGAAAAAGGGTATACCTACATTCTGAAAGAAAACCTAGACTGGGTTCCTCAAGCCATCAAGGAGCGGATACAATAATGATTAAAGAATTTTCTGGAGTAGTTAGACACTATCATGATCCAAAGCGTCAAGCAGGTATGGATATGGGTAACTTGCCTGAACAAAGACCATATTCTTACAGTGGTTTAGTTAAATCATCTCATGATTTAGATGGGGATGTAAAACAGGAAATTGCTGATTTCTTTAATACTATCTCAGACGGTGAGAAGATAAAAATCACAGTTGAATGCTTGGGAAAAGCAGGAACAGCAAAGGGATTCGTTTGGTCTTATACGAAACCTCATACATATGAGAGAATAACAGAACAGGAATACGCCGAATTAATCGAAGAATTTAAGGACGGAAAAAAATGATTGAAGAATATCCTAAAAATAGTATGTTTTACTGGTTTCCTCTAATAGAGAATTTGGGGATACCAATGCCTGAAACCGTAATGGTTCCAATGACTGGGGATGAGAAGGAGAATCGTTACAAATTATTCAATGGAGAAGAAGCCCCACTATATGATGCTTACATCCAACGACTACAAGAAAAAGCAAAGGCGATGAAGCTCCCCCTCTTTATGAGGTCTGATCAGACAAGCCATAAACATGGATGGGAAAACACTTGTTACATTACCAGTGTTGACCAAATCCCAAATAATGCTTATCAGATAGTGGAGTTCACAGAGATGGCAGGTTGGATGGGGGGGGTGGTGGGGATTTGTTTGTCGTTGTGGTACCAAAACCAGGAAACGATTTGAGTGGTAGGAGTTTGCATGTGCCTTTTGCGGAACTTGTTAAACTCCTGAGTAATCCGGATGCAGTAATTTTGGAGATAAATAACTACAACCATTCAGATGATTTTGTTCCGACATTATACAAAGTATTTGAAGCCGTATCTAAACTTAGGAAATTAACAAAATGAGTCAGGAATATGAGTCATGGGCGCACCTCAACGATGAAGGTATGAAGGAGTTTGGAGATCTTTTTCCAGAGAAAACTATCCCGATTCTAAGTATTATTAACATCAGTTTTGAGCACCCAGATTTTGAGGAAACGCAAACAGCGTACATCCTCAAAGGTAAGGATCTGACAGAGGAACAACTAAACAAGCTCACTGAAAAAATTGCGCTCAAGTTTAAGGATAAGAAAACTGAGGTGAAACAAAGTATTCTTGCGAATAAGGTACCCATCAGAATTTGCCTCACCTCTGGGGCTGGAACCAAAAACGTGCACCTATTCCTACCTGATGGCCTCGATTGGATACCCCTAGATTGGATGGATACGAGTAATGCCAACACATATTGAAATAACAAATGACTTCAAGGCTTTCGCTAAATTATGCGGTTCGCCTTTTCCAATGCACTATTCATTCGTTGATATGGTGAATAGAACTCAGGAAGTGATTGAGTGGATTAAGGAAAGAGCAACAAAACCAATTCCTGAGACATTCGAGGGATGGTGTATTTCTATTAAACGAGGTGCCAAGTGATGACAAACGTTCCAGACCGATGCCCCAAATGCGGGACATCAAAGGAATTTTTCACCGGATATCGGACAATAGGTGAGGAACCTGTTGATAATTTTTTAGGGTACCAAGAAATAATGAAGATACTTGAAAGGAGTAAGATCGTAAAATGTTTTTGAGCAGACTTGAACCGTTAAGAGTTCCATTGTTGAAGCCACCAGTATTCAACATAGTCAACATAGAGGGGGAAATAAAGATGGGAACCCCTCCTGATGGTTACGCCATTGTAAAGCTGACACCCAGAAACTACAGTAAAACCTACAACCCGGAATCCTTTGATGAAGTTTACACAGTTTACTCCCCACCGAGTGACAGAGAATACGAGGACTGGGAAATAGAATTAATGAGGAAAGCATGTGACTCATGGAACGTCAGATTTCAACTACATCCACCCCCTCTGGGAAGGAACTGGACTGACAGTTAGTTAGTGACCGTCAACCATGGGTGGGTTCCTCAGCTGGTGCATCCCAGCAGCCCGCCCCCTCGCCCCCTAGATAAAGTGCTTGAATGAGATGAGCACGGGCGATAAGTTCATCCATACGCTCCTCCAATTTCACCATGCCACGGTAAACCTCGTCAACGGTTGATGGTTTGTGGTTGGGATCATTAGTGTCTCCTTTATCCAGTTGTTTCTTCTCACCAGTCTCCCATGCCTCCTCAAAACTTTTGATTATCCCGCTGAGCCTCATCCTTTGGGCTCTAACTCGATCTTGATGACTCAAAATATCTGGTAAAAGCTCTTTCGGTTTCTCCGGCCTACAATCTGCTGTTTCTTTACTCATCATTAATATATTATCCTCAACTCTCCTCTTATTCTTATTGGATGAACGAGGAAGAAAAAGGGTTAATTTTTAAAGTGAGAGTCTAACTTTAAAGTAGACTAAAAGTTGGAGAATACAATGGATCCCCAGAGAACATACAATAAGCCTAGAACTAAAAGTAGACCTGCAATAGTGCATAACCTACAGCAAGCTCTAAACGCTTTCAGGGGGTTCCGACACGTCACGAAGCTATCTGTCCTTAATCTTGAGGGACGCCGGGTCGGTGAACTCTTTGAGGATAGATATGGAAAATATATTGTCCTCTACAAGAGAGAGTTCTATTACCACTTCAGCAAACATTTCCCGTTAGCCCAACCTAAGGGCTTCGGTGTAATGTGTAACAAGAAACTCGTGGTACTCGCAGCGGAAAACGGATACGATATTGTCTCAGTGTTCCCAGATGGCCGAGGATACAAGATCCCTGGCATGACTTTCTGGGATTTCTACGATAAATATGATACGGATGTTAGCTTCGTTGAAGGCGAGATTGCTTCAAGTCTCCAGCTATGGACCCGCATCTTCTAAGCGGGCCTTTTGTTAGCGGCTCGGTCAGCTACTTCTTTTGCTCTCCACCATGAATTGAAGTCATCCATGACGTCGGGACCCATTTTTTCTATCATATAGTCAATCATCCATCGAATCTGTTTCTCCATCCTGCTGACGTTTTGACTTGCTTCGCCTTTCGGTAGCTGGGTGTAACGAGCTAGAATGTTTGTGTCAATATCCACGGCCATACCTAGGAACTTGGAGGCTTGCTTTGGGTTGGCATCCATCGCTCTTAGGGCGAGTGCCCTATCGAACATGAGGTTCATCAAGGCTTCATTTCTGATTGTGTCCTGGTTACCGCCGTCTATTATCTGGCGGTCACGCATCAATTTGAGGTCCAACCAGATGGTTCTCCTACCATAACCAGTTATGCTCTGGATTTCCTTGTAGGTGAATCCTCTTAGCCAGTAGAAGTAATGCTGTTCTTGTCGATACCTGACTTTGATTTCAATGACACTCATATCCCTTATTTGCGCGTCAGAATCGAACAAAGGTCCAACCTCAACGATGCTACCTGATTTTATGTTTTCTTTCTCGTTCTCGTTCTCTCGGGTTGGATCATCTATGGCCATAGTGGGAATTGAGTATAGAAGATTTATAAAAGCATCACACAGAATACGTTACATGGTCGTGGATTCACGTAAAATTACAGGAGTCAAATACACTATGACTCTCCCTGTAGGTTGGAGAAGAACTAGGTTTACTCATGACGGAGACAAACTGAGGGAACTGCAGCCTGGGGATTATCTTGATGCTCATTATGAAGAAGGTAGTGTTCTCATATTGTCCCCTAAGGAGGGTGCTATTTCAGACGTAGAAGAAACGTTGATCGAGTTGTTAATCAAGTATCCAATGGTGGAGAAGAACAATAAACTCGCTGATCAGCTGATTGAGATAGCAAACAAGATAAAGGCAACAAGAGAAGACTTTCAGTAACCCTCTAACTATTTGCCCGAACTGTGGTAAGCGAGTCCTCAAGACGATTGGCTGTATTTTTTGCGGTAAACCACTTTAACCAATTTCACTCGTCTACCCTTTATAGATAACCCACAACTGTTTTAACGTATTACGCTTACAGTATACCCGTAAGAGATGAACATATGACTGAAGAATATGATTCGTTGAGGATTCTTGAAAAAACAGGGATGCTACGATTTATCCAAATTCTTGTTGAAAAAGAATCATGCAACGTAACTGAAATGAGCACAGCCATGAGCGGAAGCCTTGGCACCGTTTACCGATGCATCGAGGCAGCCGAAGAAGCAGGCCTTATCGAGAAGAAAAAGATGGAGTTATTCCCCTTTACAGTAAGCTTCACTTTAACGGATAAAGGGAAAGCTCTCTCCGTTTACATCGATCCCATTAGGATTGTTCTAGGGAGGTAAGGTCATGGCTGAACCTAGACGAAAGAATAGAATAACCTTCGATCAAGGCCCTACCGTGGATTTCCTTCTCGAGATAGGGGAAGAGATCTACCCTGAGCTTACCGAAGACGAGAAAGAGGAACTACGTTTACTGGTTGAAGAACTGAAGACTGAGGAAGTAGTCGAGTTTAACGTAGCCGTAGAGCTCACAGATGAGGAAACCAAGCAGAAAATCGGTAAGAGAAGAAGGCTCAACGAGCTGAAGGAGAAGCCGATTAAACCAGTGATGGAATGGACACCAGTTAGACCAGGGCAAGTGACGTCAATTATCCTTGTCATCAACCCCGAGGACATCATCACCTACGTTGAGAATATGCCATCCGATTGGATGCACAAGCTGTTCGCAACCTCACTCACGTTACAGGGAGCCATCACATCAGGGATAACAGTAGCACCTGCGCAGATGATTCCACCTAACGTAGAACTACCCCCCATCGAGAGACTTCAAAAAGAGTTGGAAAAAATAGAGAAAGAAACCACGTGCGGTCTACAATGGGGCACTATGCTAGAGATTGTTGATGCCCCTGAGGGAGCGGAAGTTCCCGAGGACGGTGGTAAATACACCTACATTAAACCAGTTAAATTCCTTGGAGGCGATTGGGGTGAGGTTCAAGAAGCAATCTACAGAGCCTTCGGGAGAGACAGCACAGTCTGGTTTAGGAATGGAGCACACAGTCATTGGAGATCTAAAATTGAGCCAGAAAAACAAGGAGGAAACTAAGCTGGATCTCTACTGCTCTGAGTGCGGACGAAGCATAGTCTGGATACCTGAAGGCCGAGAATACCCTGAAAAAATGCGCTGTGTTCATTGTAACAAAGTAGTAGAATTAACAGATAAGAAACCGGAGATAAAAAAATGAGTACAAGTAACCTCGAGTTATTCAAGAAGGTCCTCAAAGAGGGCGTACAGTATAAGGAAACTGGTCAGGGAATCTCAGTTAAAGTCAACGCGGAGTCGATAGAGTTTGCCGTCATACCTCAACCAGTGATTGCTGGTGGTAGTGGTGGTGGAAAAAAGAGCAGATCTGCATCGAAGAAAAAGACTCTAGCGGAAGTTGAAGAGCATTTCATGGAGCACATGGACACCTTGCAGATTACCGAGGAAGCGGATTTCATCAAAGTGTTACCTCAGAAATTCCTAGGAGAGGCATGGGGTGAAATCAATGATAAAGTAAAGGAGTTTGTTGGAGGTTATTGTTGGCAGAAAGACCTTCCTGGTAGAGAAAAACATTGGAGGATACCAAAGAAATGAGAAAAAGAGAGATAGATAAAGAAGATTTTGACACGGTTAAACAACCGTTTAACCCTCTACTATACATGTCCGTTAAAGAGTTCTTAGAGAAGCAGCTACAAGAATTACCTGAACATCCTAAGGGCGCAGAATATGAATGCGTCCAATGCGGGGATTGCTGCAGGTATTTCTATATGCATTTTAAGATGCCGCAGCAACTCATAAATGAGCTTACTAAACGGTCGAAGCATCCCAACGGTTACTGGGTTCTGAAAGAGAAGAAAAGGGTGAAGCGAGGCGATGGTCCGCTACACTTCTTTATGCCCGTGTTCTCAGCCCACTTCCCACCCATGATGGATTGGGCAGGAAACATACCAGAAGAACGCAGGAAGTTCCTTGAAGCTACGGGACGGCGCCACGGATACTGGGTGTTCAACGGGGAGGATATCGTAGTTTATTGTCCTGCTCCATGTGATCATTTGATCGAAAAGGACGGGGTGTCTATGTGTGACATCTACAATGAGAGGCCAGACACGTGCAGGCAATATTATTGTAAGAGACATGTCAAAGCGGAGGAATCAAAATGAGTTATTTCTGGGCTGGTTTTGAGCTGGTTCTAGGATCCACATTAGGTGCAATAATAGTTATCGCCGTAATTGTTACTGTCGCTTCCATAGCATTAGACACGGTAACAGGGGGAAGCTAAGTTGTATAATTTACTACCTGGAATCCTTTTTGCCTTCGTTATATGGTATGGCCTTATTGGACAGTACTATGTGGTTGCCGTCGACCACGATGTTGACTACGATGATGAGGATGAATGGTTCCTTGATACAATTCAAGAAGAAATGGATGAAGAAGAGGAAGAACAATGACTGAGATACCAATCGAATATAATCCTGAGTGGGCTAAACACGGATACACCAAAGAAGATCACATAATGGATCTACATGGAGTAACTAAAGCCGACCTATACGGAATATGCAGCTGCGGAATAGATGAAACAAAAAAAGTCTATGACTCCGGGGAAAACTGTTACGTCAATAAATGTGTCAAATGCGGCGCCATGAGGGGGAAAGCAAATTGAGTTTCTGTCCACATTATTTGAAGGAGTTTGATACTGCCAAAGAGGTTGAGGCATTCCTAAACGACCCGGATAGAGTGGATGTATGCCCCCCTATATTTGGGGTAAGACGTAAATTTTTGGCGGAACTCGCCAGTGGGGAGTTTGTCATGGAGGATGTTTACTATGTGAAGGGCCAGGAGGCAATAGGAGAGGGCAAGTAATGGGAAGAAGAACATCAGAAGAAGTTACGGCCGCTATCCTCAGAGAATGTCAGAACCCCACCATGATGAGTCAAATTGCTTTAAAAGCGAGGGTAAATAGCACCGCCTTCTTAGCGAGAGTTCGGACGGGGGAGGTAGAATTAGTCAGGGAGGAACATAAAAAGCAGGGTGCAAGAAAGAAGTTTCCCATAAAATATTATCAAGCAACAAAGAAAATGAGTGAAATAACACCTATCCACGGTGAATTGAAGCGAATAAAAAAACCAGTTATTGAAGTCTACCATAACCGACTGGGGCTAGTAACCATCTCATCAGGCAATAGAGAGTGCCCCTTCTGTGATCGAGGCATGTTATTAGTCGGAAGAGATCTGGAAACATTTGAGCTACAAGAATATGATAACTGCCTCTTCTGCGGTCAACGAGTCAGATATATGGATATAGAGAAGTTGAGGAAAAAGGAGACACTCGGAGGAAAAAGGATATGAGTAAGAAAAAAAAAGATGACCCAGTGAAGCTTTTTGATGAATATAGTGGTGACCCCACGAGACTTATGATTGATATTCATTTAGATGAAGACACAAAGAATTTTTTGACTAAACTTGTTATAGAAGCCTCCAAGATCACGGAGATACAGAATGCAATTGATGCAGCAAAAAAAGACAAAGGCAGCGGTTCATAGTTACGCTTACTATATAGTGGAAGAAATCTCGAAGATATTGAAAAAAGGTAAGAGATAATGAGCGATAAAATAAAACTTCCAATTAAAGTGGTTGTAAGCCATGAGGTAAAAGAACCAACACTCATGCTTAGCCCAATGGATTATGACAGATTACAAGAGATTCTTATGGATGAGGAAAACGCGGTTGAAGCATGGAAATTCCAACGAATGCTAGATGGATTAGCAGGACAAACAAAATGACTGGAATACCATACAGTGACACAAATGAATATTTAATTGAACACGGCAAATGTTGTGCCTGCGGTGCCCCACTAAAAGACTCAGACAATGTCAACATGGTTATGCTCTCAAAGAAAGCCAAGTGGAAGAACCCGGTCTGGGGAAACCTATTAGCATACAGAGAAGACGCGGGCTACGCACTCGGCATAGTCTGTGATAACTGCGTAAACAAGGAAACAGGGCAGATCCTACACCCGGTTAAACACGCAGTAGAGGTTCAGGGAGTCAAGACATCGCGGAACATCTTCTACCATAAAGTAGAGGACCTCGAGGACGGGGAACCTTCGGATCTCGAAGGCAACGCTGGAAGACTCGCGGGTCAGATTAAACAAGACCTAGAGAAGGACAACGAGGATATCATCATGTTAACTCGCAGAGATGCAGAAGAAATTAATGAGAGACTGCTACGTCAATCCGAATGTTATCTCATGTTAATCAATCAATCCTTCGTAGATGGGTTGAAGAATCCGATGGATGAGCAACACCATGATATTATGAGGCAGATAGAAGTCGCGGTGGATACCAAGAAGATCACTGTGATTATCTACGATAAAGAAGTCACCCCTGAGGACATAAAGTACGTTGAACAAATAACGGCGAACCTTGACGTCAAGGCAACCATGACCCATGACTTCAATCTATCTTCAGAGGAACTCAGCAAAACCGTGGGAGAGATCATCCTGAAAAACTTTGGAGAACAAAACTAATGTTTTCAATTTCAAAAATACTATGGCCGTGGATCTATGAAGTGAATTGTAGTGTGAATGGGGGTAACGTTGGTGGTTATAAACGCATTAGTAGACACACTGGACGAATAGAAATATGCAGAACATATGATAACGAGAAGTGGGAACCTGAACACTATTGGGAGTTTTATGGTTATGCTGCCAATGAAGATGAGAAACAGAAAATAATTGAATGCTTCAATAATAAGAAAAAGAATGCTCACGATGCACACCTAGAGTATTGGAGAACTAAGAAAGAAGCAAACAAAAAATGGGCTGAAAAACAGATATATAAAATCGAAGAAGGTGTCCTGAAAGTAGCCTCACTGGATTAGGTTAACGAAGTCGTTAATCATACTCGCAGCGGTCTGTCCCTTATCGGTAAGTTTCTGGATACTCGAATAGGGGAACACTTCTTCTTTCTCTTCGATTACTAACCCGTGGTCTTTCAACACCTTCAACGAGGCATAGGTTCTACTCTGCCCCGCATTGATGTCCTCCCTAAGAGTTGTGATTGGTTTACCCCCCTCTTCAAGAAGCAAGAGGATCTGTAATGCCCCCTTTTTCTCGAATTTGTTTATCTCTAACATGGCGAACATCTACATTGGATACACTCAATGATTTAAGTTATTTGAGACAATTCAAATTCACTGCTCTTAAATAAGGAAATAATTCCATACTAAGACATGGTAACAGTGATAGGATGTCATGACGGCCATAACGCATCTGCCTGTCTCTTGAAGGACGGTGAGCTTGTTTACGCAATCCAAGAAGAGCGTCTAGTGAATCGTAAGAATGAGCCAGGGATGCCGGTTAACGCAATTAACTACATCATCGAGCATGAACCCGAGATAGATCTAGTTGCATTGGCTACGTTATTCATCCATGAAGCGGAGTGGTATAAAACCTCGGGGCATTGGGAGAAGGGGGTAAAGGATTATTACTTGAATAAGCTGACGTGGCCATTCAAGAAAAGGTTCAGCCCATACTTCACCAATAGGCTTGCTAATCGTAAGAAAGAGCTACGTAATATCCTGTTCAAAGCGGGAGTCTCTGAGATACCGGAGATACAGGTGGTTGAACACCACACAGCACACGCAGCAGCAGCTTACTATTCTTCTCCTTTTGACGTGGACGATGAGGTCCTTATCATCACAGCTGACGGCTCAGGTGACGGAAAGAGTGCATCAGTTAACAAGACCATGAATGACGGATTCACCCGGGTAGCAGCTAATAGCAGGGATGAAAGCCCCGGTGAGATCTACAGCCTATTCACTTACCTGTTAGGCTTCAAGCCATGGGAACACGAGTACAAATTAATGGGGATGGCACCTTACGCTAAACCAGATCCAGATATCTATAATGCCCTCTGCAAGATGATGAAGGTCTATAAAGGCAGATTTATGACAACGGTGCCAGCTGACTTCGCGTTTAGCCATGTGAAGAAAATGCTGTATCGAAAACCTTTCGACTGGAGCATGGCTGCCCTACAGAAATGGTTCGAGGAATTGATGGTTAAATGGATTCTCAGCATCAGCGACGCCTTCCTGGATGTCGGTGATGTTCCATTCAAATTGGCCTGCGGTGGCGGAGATTTCATGAACGTCAAAGCTAACCAACTAATCATGAACATGCCCGAGGTAGAGGAAGTATTCTTCATGCCTTCCGCAGGGGATGAATCCACAAGCATAGGGGCCGCCATGCAAATCTACGCCGATTATCTACGTGACCATGGAGAGCACCCTAAGAGGGGAATCAAACCAATTGGCCCACTTTACCTAGGTCCACCCGCGTTACCTGAGGGCGGTCTTAGCTTCCTTGATGATAAGCAGCGGAAAGGTGGAATCAGTTACAGTAGAGAAGATTCAATGTCGAAACTGGTAGCTGAGCTGCTCGATCAGGGAAACATAGTTGCCCGTTGCTCTGGGAACCTCGAGTTCGGTGCACGTGCACTTGGTAATAGAAGCATCATGGCTGACGCCAGAGACCCAACTATAACGGATGTTCTGAACAGCACCATCAAACATAGATCGTTTTGGATGCCTTTCACCCCTAGTATCTTGACTGAATACGGGAAAGAATATTTGGTGAACCCGAAGGGACACTTCGCGCCTTACATGAATGTCACCTTTGATTCAAAGGAGAAGGGGAGACAGGATCTCGGAGCCGCCATGCATCGCTACGATAAGACAGTTAGGCCTCAGATGGTTGAGAAAACATGGAACCCAGGGTACTGGAGTATTCTAAAGCAATGGGAGAGAAGAACCGCTGCGGGTGGATTCTTGAATACAAGTTTCAACTTGCATGGATCACCTATTGTTAAGGATGTGTATACTGCAATACACACTCTTGAGAACAGTGACTTGGAGTTTCTTGTAGTGGATGATTATATCATCGAGAAGACCGGCTGTAAATCTGGACGGTGCAGGCTGTCCTGATATGAAACTGTTCGGCTTCCATAACCTTTTAACTTCGTCCACCTGAAATAAATAATCGGAGATAGCTTTGGTTCAGAAAAGTATTATTTTATTAACTGAAAAACAGAGATCCGCTATAGTGGATTTTCTGGATAATCCGCCTAGGCGAATGAGTCAATCGCAGAGAAGTCTGCGTTTCAACTTAAAGGATATAGATTTCGATGTCCTCGAAGAGGATCTAGTGAAAGCAAAGGAGGATATCCTGTTGATGAGAAAATTTAATGAAATAGAAGTCCCAATGGGGAGAGCTACAAAAGAGAAGGTGAAAGACCTGAAGGCACAGGTGCATATACGTCACACCAAAGTAGAATCTGAGGACAATGAAAATGTTGAAAATTAGTTTTGTTAGCTTCACTGGCCACGAAGAAAAAGAGTATGATCCTGAGAACCCAAAGGATGTGAGTGCCATCAAGAAGTTTTTCGATGAGAAACTGGCGGTTGGATTCAGGGCTTTTGTGTTCCCTAAGGGTGGAGGAAAACCAACATTGTTGCAGAAATTCGATGAAGCAGCTGAGAGGATCGTCCTGATGGCTAGTGAAGTCAAAATGGTTGCACCAGTAACAGGTGGATAATATGGGTAAGAAACTCACCTATCCCCCAACTGGATGGAAGTGTCCAGGGTGCGATAAGCAGCACTCTAAACCTCATTACTCTGTACCCGGACAGATAGATTACGATAAGAAACCCGGTGAATCGGGTAGGATATTGTTCAACCGACGCAAGGCTTACAATGATGACTTAGCGAAGGACACTGACATCGATAAAACGAAGCCGATGAAGGGTGCGCAGCTGGATGAACAGACCTATCAGCGTCCTCTCTACTGCCCTCACAGTCCCATAAGCAAATTGATGCCTATCTTGAATCGGGGTTTAGCTTCTGGGGCGAGGTATGTGGCTGGGAGGATGAATTCATAGTGATTCTTCGTATGGGAGATGCTCCAAACTTGGTTGAAAGGTTCCTTACTGACAGAAAGATAAGTGGTCATAAGACTCTGAAACAGCATTTCAACGAGTTCTTAGAGTGGTTAAAGGAGGGTGGTGGGATATGAGTTGGTTTACTCTTAGCACATTATCTGCTGACGGTAATACGCTTAATCAAGAATCAACGACTGACGCTGTAACTCCTAATGTTTTGACTTGGTGGGGCATAGAGAATTCGATTTGGGATGGCTATGAATCCACTAACAATGAAAGGAGAGCAATATACAGCTACGATAGCAGCACAGCGTCCAACAAGATCGAATGGGGAAATAAAAGCAAATACTGGATAAGAGCTACAATCCATCGGGAAAGACATTCTGTCTCTACTATAGATGGACAGAGAACTACCCAGCAGGATGGCCACAG
>Ga0208769_1000442_pt1 | contig 20100 bp, 35 predicted proteins | sample AntAceMetag02UKC_FD_184768 | JGI IMG/M metagenome (GOLD analysis project Ga0208769, IMG submission 184768) | Saline lake microbial communities from Ace Lake, Antarctica- Antarctic Ace Lake Metagenome 02UKC (SPAdes) (version 2) | ecosystem: Environmental > Aquatic > Non-marine Saline and Alkaline...
TAGCCAATCGCATTTATATAAATGCGCTGATTGAAATAAAATAGCGGCGGCCAAACTGAAAACGACAATGACACAATTAATCAAGGATATGATGATAGAAACAATCGAGAGGACGAAATAATCATTGACTTTTCTAAAATAGTATGCTAGGATCATAGTAGTTGAAAAGGAGATAAAACACATGGCAGAAGAAAAATTGAAACAGATCAATATTAGAATGCCAGAAGAACAATATTACAGAATGAAAAAAGTAATTCTACATCTTAGAACAGACATGACAGCATTCGTCAATGAGCTTGTGGAAAAGGAGGTATCAAAAGTCTATGAATGGAATAGATGGGTCGAGAAGGAAAGAACACAGAGTTAATGAATAATCATCGTATGATGCAGATTGAAACTAGTCACGGGGCGTTGGGAGCATTAAGATGACAGTGAAAGCGGAATTGAAAACAGGTGATGTCTATAATCCATTTAAAATATTTGTTGGTATGTTCATTCCAAATTGCATAGCAGAGACATCACAGTTAAGTCAAAGTGCAAAATTATGTTTTGGCAAATTAGCACAGTTTGCTGGGCGTAATGGTAAGTGTTTTCCAAAGCAGGAATCTATAGGTGCAGGAATTGGTGTGAAATCAATAAAACAGGTCCAACGATGCTTAAAAGAGTTGGAGAAGATGAACCTAATCCGAGTAGAAAAGCCATCAGGTAAAGATAAATTAATGCACAAGCCAGACTCCTATATTTTCCTCTGGAATAATTTATTATTCTTAGGTGAAAATGATGACATAGACGGAGGCGACAAAAATGTCCCGTCCGAAAATGACGAAGATGATTCCAACGAAAAAGATGATCAAAATGTCGTCCCCGGACTAGACAGAAATGTCGCCTCCGCACCACACAGAAATGTCGCCTCCAATGGAAATAGAATCAGGATAGAAATAGAATCAGAAATAAAACCTAAAGGTTTTAATCAAAATTCAAAAAAGAATTTTGAGCATGAAGAATTCAATATTGATAAACCAGCAGAGCAAGCGGACGCAAAGCGTAAATCTGTTAGCAATACACAAATGTTGAAAGATAGTGCCAAGGCGTTTACGCCAATTAAGAAATCAGTCAGGAAGAGAAGTGTATTGCGCACCAAAGTCAGCGAAAAGAATAAAACGTATTTTGATATACTTTTGGAATACAAAATAAAAATGCCAGGACCAACTACAAAGACGTATGCAAAGATAAATGGATGTATAACGCAATTGCGTACAGGTATATTTTTTAACGGACTCCCAGGTTTTAAGCGCCTATATGACCGCAAGATGACATTGGAAGATATTGATCGCTTTTGCTTTAACTTTACAACAATGTTGGGTTCTAAGAAATATGAACCAGTCAATGATGAAATAAAAGATAGGTGGCGTGACTGGTATTTTGATAGAATATTATACAGGGAAGCAACTAGCAGTAATAACGCATATAGTTTGTTTGCCGATTATTTTGATAGACCAGCAAGAGAAGTAAAGTCGCAAATCAAAGACGCAAATCCAGAATATACTGAATTAGTCATTGCAATGTGCCAGAAAGAATTTGGTTGGGACTTGAGTAATGGGGAAAGATCAATCGCCATTCGCTGTGCGTCAAACCTGATAAAGTTCTACGCTGACAATAAAAGCAAAATCAATCTTTATAAGCAGCATTACGGGCAGCCGCACCAACAGATACGGGAATTACTCACGATGCTTGATAAGAACGCTTACGCTGATCATCAACCAGAACCAATATATTTGTGCGGTGATGTGACTTACAATAAATTATTGCCGAAACATTTGAAATATGTAGGGTCAATGTAACTGTCTTTGATAGCTCAGAGCAAAGTATTGGCGTCGTGAGTCCGTTTAATCTTGAAATAAGTATCAGTATAAGGGTTTAGCAGCTAATGTAGATTCTCAGGCATTTTAGAGATAGTTTCTGGAACTAAGAAAGGAAAAGAGAAGAAATAAGAGGTTATCTGACTGTTTGTGTTTCTGTCAAATGTAAAATTTTGGAACTATTGAGGGAGGAGCGCAATGAGTTTCACAGATCAAAAAGTTAGAGTGGCTACGGAAAAGGACGTCACTGCGAAGTTGGGAGGCGTTCCAAACGGAGAACGCTTCAGATGTTATCTGTGCGGACATAGATTCACAGTTGGAGATGAATGGCGTTGGGTTTTTACAAAGAAATATGGTAATTTGATGGTCTGCAAGAAATGCGATGGATCTGATGTACTAGATCGTTGGTACGCTGCCAACGAAGAGTTAGAAACCAGGTTCTGGTGGGCGCTAGATTATTGATTTTCAGAAAGGAAAGCAAAAATGAAGAAACCACCCAGAGATGGAACAATGATAATCGCTGAATTTAAAAATAATCCAACACATCTTGCTGCAATATGGAATCCTGTTGATAGTAAATGGGCTGCCGCTGTTCCTAATGCTGAACCATATCATGGTGTTTGGAATGATTGGTATTTCGAGAATGAATCGTTTAGTGAGGAAGAATTGGTTGAATGGTGGCCAATCGAAGAACCAAGTAAGGAATTTGAAAAACAGATTGACCGTTATTTTTCTGAAATAACTGATGAACAGCTTCGTTTAGATTTAGAAGTTGCTGGTTATGAATTTTACAAACAAGTGAATATCCAAATTTTAGATGAATGTGAGGAGAATAAAATAAAACCGTGCCCATTTTGTGGAACTGAACCAGGAATAGGTATACACAACCCAAAAGTTGATGGAAAATATCAATATCAAATAAGATGTGAGAGCGGTAACTGTCCAATGGATTATGTTGGCGGTCACGGATTCGCCACCAAAGAAGATGTCATTACCGCATGGAACAAAAGAAAGGAGAACGAATGAAAACTATTGAGATAGGTTTATTGGAATGGCAAAAAGAAGATGTGGCTGAAAAAACTTGGGATGAAGCACTTGAATATGCGAATGGCCTTGGCTGTGGTTGGAGATTACCTACTATCAAGGAATTAATCTCTCTGATTGATTTTGGGGCTGTAATCCAGCCTGCAAGATTGAAAATTGCGTCTCGTCCTATTACTGGTCGTCTACTACCAGCGCCAATTATACCGGCTACGCGTGGTACGTCGATTTCTATTACGGCTACGTGCGCTACTGTGATAAGTGCTACCACTACTATACTCGTTGTGTGCGCGATATCGAAAAATGAAAACGATAATAATAGGACGATTAGAATGGCAGGAAGAAGATAACGGGATATTGCGCTCCTGGGAAGAAGCTATGGAATATGCAGCTTCTCTCGGTAACAGATGGAGATTACCTACTATCAAGGAATTAATTTCAATCGTAGATTTCAATACTTGTAATCCAGCCTGTAAGATTAAAGATTGCATCTCGTCCTATTACTGGTCGAGTAGTTCAGACCACAACGATTTGGATGATAATGCATGGTTTGTTCATTTTAACCGTGGTCGTGTGGATATTTCTTATAAAATTAATCTTTACTATGTCCGTTGTGTGCGCGATATCGAAAAATGATTATTCATAATGTATTACCGGAGGCTAATGAAACGTCATTTCATAGTTGTAGTACTGAATCAAAAATAGGCGTGATCTCACAAACATTGTGGCAGAATCTTGGAGAAACACAGAATGAAAAAAAGAGAATGAATGAAACTATTTTTGGTATTTACATGTTTGGGGTATGAAGCTGGTATTGGATTCTTAGATTTCAATGAATCTTTTGATGATAGAGAACAGGCAATTGCTCTTTTGAGAACAGGTGAGTGGGGAGCAGTGTTTGATTCAAAAACAGGGGAACAGTACACATGCATGGAACGTGGAGACTGTCCTATTCAATGGGATAAACTCGTGAATATTGAGGGGGGGAATAAATGAAAAACTTTGAAGAGGAAATTGTAGAATTAGTGTGAAAGGAGAATAATAACAGATGAAAAAATTCGCACTTTAACCAAGTGTGCTGATTGAAATATTGAAATAATGAAATAATGAATTAGGGTGGATTAGCCATCCGTACAATCGCATCCCATGCGGGTGCGCTGATTGAAACATATTTATTACGCCAGAAAGCTATACAAGCATCAATAGGATATCTTGATGCCGTGGATAAATTGAATTAGGAGGATAGGATGAAAGTAGCTTATGTTGCAGGTCCATATCGGGCAGAGACTGAATATGAATTAGTTTCCAATATTAGGGTAGCGGAGAAGGCCGCTGTAGCCCTCTGGCAGATGGGTTACGCTGTTATATGTCCGCATATGAACTCTGCTCATATGGGAGGCGTGTGTCAAGATAAGGTATTTTTAAGAGGTGATCTTGAAATACTTAGGAGGTGCGATTTGATTGTGCTTGTAGATGGATGGGAAAGTAGTGCTGGCGCAAGGGATGAATATATACAAGCCGATTTAATTAGCATGCCAAAATTTGAGTATCCAAGGGACGCTGAAAAGTTAACCGAATTTTCTAGGAGTTAAAATGAACAAACCAGAAAAAATCGGAAAGTCTGGGGCGTTATATAATGGGGATTGCTTAGACGTGTTGAAAACGTTTCCAAGTAATAGTATTACCTCCATAATTTCTGATCCCCCGGCGGGCATAAATTTTATGGGTTCAAAATGGGACCAAGATAAGGGTGGTAGAACTGAATGGATCGCCTGGCTATCAGAGATAATGAAAGAATGTCTTAGGGTAATAAAACCTGGGGGAATGATTGCGATTTGGTCGATCCCCAGAACATCACACTGGACTATGACTGCTATTGAAGATGCTGGATTTACTCTGAGAAGCAAAATTTACCACCATTTCGGTTCAGGTTTTCCAAAAAGCAGTTCCATACCAAAATTTATCGATCGCAAATTAGGAAAAGAACGAAAGATCATTGGGAAAAGAGAACATCCAACATTGAAAGATAAAAGTAAGGTTGATCGGCAAAATTCAATGCAATATCATGGCGAAAATCCCATAGCAGATGAATGGGAATTAACGGAATCGAATTCGGACGAGGCGAAACTCTTTGATGGTTATGGGACTGCCACGAAGCCCTCCACAGAAGAGTGGCTCATAGCTCAGAAAGATTTGACTACTGTTTCAAATTCTGATATAATACCCTTTTTAAATCATCTAGTGGGGGAAATATTATGCCAGTTGCTATCAAATGTGAACAATGTGGAAAGGTTTTTTTTGTTAAGCCAAGCAGAGTGCGAAGGGGTGTCCGTTTTTGCAATAATAAATGCAGGACTGCTTCACAGCGTATCGTCACCAGGATTGTACGAAAAGATGGTTACATCCAACTTACAGGGAGAGGTATTAGTTTGCTTGAACATCGTGTTATTATGGAGCAACATCTTAACCGAATGCTCGCAAATGGAGAACAAGTCCACCACAAAAACGAAAATAGAAGTGATAACAGAATTGAAAATCTTGAGTTGCTTACTATTGGCGATCATACCAGATTACATCACAAAGGAAAGATACCTAGTAAATGGGTCACAGTACAATGTAAAACGTGTGGAAAATGGTTTGAAAGAAATAAAAGAGAGGTTGAAAACCATCCAAAAACATTCTGCTCAAAGAAATGCTATCTCAAATATGGAAAACACTATTTCACATGTAAATGGTGTGGACGCGAATTTACATACAATAGACCAGACCGTTTGTACTGCTCTCAATCATGTTCTGCAAAAGCTAATATGGCAAAACGGAAGAACAGAATTACAAGGAATTGTAAATTTTGTGGAAAAGAATTCGATTCTCCTAAATCAAGACCAGGGGTTTATTGCAGTAAACAATGCATGGCAGAAGGTTATAAAAAATGAGGCTCCATCTACTGAGGAATGGATTTTGGCGATGGCTCCTTTAGATGGAAGTTTCGCTGAAAATGCTCTGAAACATGGGCTTGCAGGAATAAATATAGCCGCTAGTAGGATAGCTGGACCGATGGGACCAGATAGATCATTAGGAAAACCAAGGAGGACGGACAATACAAAGTATGGAAAATCGAACGATACTATAAATCCACAATCCTCAGATGGGAGATGGCCAGCGGATTTAATTTTGCAGCATCACAAAGAGTGCATGTTAGTTGGAAGTAAAAAAGTGAAGGGAATACAAACAACTAATTATGGAAAACATAAAACTCAACCTGGTGCTTCTGGTACGATGGGTGATGGATGGGATGGTGATAAAATAGTACAGGGTTATGCCGATAAAGATGGCAATGAAACAATAGAAGATTGGAAATGTCATCCACAATGCCCGATTAGGATCATAGGGGAACAGAGTGGTGTACGAAAAAGCGGTGATAACTGCGTTCGTACAAAAGAAGGATTCTTCTTTGAGCATGGTGGAATGGGAAAAGCTGGTGATGTTCAAATCACATATGGAGATAAAGGCACTGCGGCAAGGTTCTTTCTAAATCTACCCGCAGATCCTGGATTTCTATATTGTGCCAAACCATCTCCAAAAGAGAGAAATCATGGATGTGAAGATTTACCAGCGGTAGAGTGTCAAACTGGTTGTGGTGGAGCGATGCCTATTGATGACGATGGAAGAGAGCGTGATTGCTTCAAGAAAGTCGCTACTAACTTCCATCCCACCTGTAAACCATTGAAATTAATGAAGTATCTCGCAGTTCTCTTAGCCCCGCCACAAGACCCTTTGATTCTCGACATGTTCGCTGGTTCTGGAACTACCGGCGTTGCTTGTGAACAATTAGGAATCCCTTTTATTTTAATTGAAAAAGAAGCTGTGTACTGTGATATAATAAAGGCAAGAGTGAACGCAGCTAACACGCCTATGCAAAAGAAGAAAACAGAGAAAGTCAAGAGTAAAAAGCAGAAACAACAAGGATTTTTTGACCTTGAAAAAGAAGGTTTCCTTTAAAAATACGTAAAATTCCGCACAAAATATGCTATAATAAGAGTAAAGAAATCGCAATGAGTGCGCCGATTGAAATATTGAAATGATATAGAAGGAGAGACTCAAATGAAGGCGAGAATTGACTTAGATGGTTGTTTATTGCTTGAACGCGCTGGCGAAGAACGCAAAATGTTTTGTTTTCAGACCGATAATACACGTTGTGGCGACTGGTGTCCAATGTTTCGAGAACCCAAAACGCAATATCAAAATGATTTAATCCATTTGGAATTATGCCAGCATACCTGGATACTTAATGAACTAATAGATGAACGAAAGGGGGCTAAATGAAAAAGAGACACGTTGCTTTTACAAAAATCCCACAGTTTCGCACCGTAATCAGAAATGTTGTGCATCAAGCGCAATTCGGTGGAGTTGATGAGAGTACTGGTGACGCAATCCTAAACTCAAATGCACCTAAACCAACCATCGTTTTTGATGGAACTGTCAAGCTACATGGAACGAATGGCTCTTTTTGTATATCAGATGAAGGAGAAATGTGGACACAATCAAGAAGAAAAATTCTTTCAATTGATGCAGATAATCAAGGATTCTGGCAGTTTTGTTATGACCGTACTGATGTTTTCAAAGAATTGCTGGAGCGGGTAGTCCACAGAACATTCACAAACGCAGTAAATCCTGGAATCATCTCTATTTTTGGAGAGTATTGTGGTCAGGGAATAGCCAATGGCACAGCAATAAGTAAACTTCAGAAAATGTTTGTTATTTTCGCTGTGAAAGTAGTCCCAAAAGAAGGTGCTTCGTACTATATTGGTCCTAAAAATCTTAGCGACCCAGATAATCAGATTTATAACATTAATGATTTCCGGACATACCAGATCACGGTAGATTTCAATTATCCAAAATTGGCACAGAATAGATTTGTCGAATTAGTTAATGCTGTTGAAAATGAGTGTCCTGTTGGTAAGGCGTTTGACGTATCCGGAATAGGCGAGGGAATTGTCTGGACTGGCTATTATGATGGCGTTAGACACATCTTGAAAACAAAAGGAAAAAAGCATTCCACATCAAAAGTAAAGGTGCTTGCCGCAGTCAATCCAGAAAAGATAAATTCGATTAGGGAGTTTGTTGAATACTGTGTAACTGAAAATAGAATGAATCAGGCTATATCTGAAGTTTTTGGAGATGAAGAACCGATAATTCAAAAGATGAGTGATTTTCTAAGATGGCTAATGCACGATATTGCCGATGAAGAAGCGGATACTCTGAAAGAAAATAATCTAATTTTGAAAGATGTTGGGAGTTCTGTTGCTAATAAAGCACGCCCATGGTTTCAAAATTTTTTGAATGCAAACGCTGGTTTGAGATAGGAGTACAGTTAAGAATGGAAAGGATAAAATTATGCACGAACGATTTAACAGAATGGTGTGGGTTTTCAAAGAAGATTTTACAGGAGCTTTAGCTAAATGGCTGGTAAAGCAATCACCCTATGTTATCCCTGATAATCTCGAAAAGATTATTGCAGAATTTTACAACCATATCCCCTACGATTTTGACAAGGATGGAATGGCTGAAGTTAGCCTTGCAACAATGACAGAAATGATAAAGGAAGTTCTTGAATCTATGTCAGATGTGATGGCTCTAAATAAACGAAAAAATGGTAGAGAAGGATATGGCTTTGCAAGTCGTTACAGTAAAGGATCTGAACTAGATGATGACTTTATTGACATCTTAGCAGTGGCTCAAAACATTACCTGCGAATTTGCTGATAGAGCTGATGCTGAATGTTGGTTAGATTATGGTGCGGCCCATCGGAAGGGTTGTGAAATGAAAATTTTGAATGCAAACGCTGGTTTGAGATAGGAGATAATATCAAGTATGACAATAGATTGGAATGATTTCAAAGATACCTATAACAAAATGCACAGAACGAATTTTAAGGCTGCTGATGAATGGATTACATCTCTCTATAACAAACACGATAAATTTGTAAGTCCCGTTGCATGCGAACTTGGTATTAGTTTTTATCCGGTAAAAAAGTATTTACGGAAACTTGGGATATGGGAAAGGAAATCGAGAGGAGGTAATAATTATAGGAATAGACCATTGGGAAAGAAAGAGGTTGCATTTCTGAATATCTCAAAAGAGACGATGCATGACTTAACAAAATATCAGATTTGTAAACGCTGCCTATTATCAAAAGATCGTTGTGAACTTTTGATTAGAAAGCACAAAAGAACTTTCATGAAAGGTTATGGAGACACTACTAATGAATGGACGTAAAGTCAAAATTATTGATGGTTCCGCAAATTCAGAGTTGGTTATTAGCATGACTTTTTACGACTATATGGCAGATTCTTAGGATATTTCAAAATACTGAAAGAGGCTGTAATAGCAAGACGGAAAGTGGAAGTGAAATATGGTTTCCCAAAGTGTAATACAACTTCAAGTGTTTATTTATTTCTACAGGAGAATAAATAATGAATAATGGAAGGGAATTAAAAATTATAGATGGATCATCAAATACCCCACTGGTTAATGAAATCTGTACATTTCAAAAATTAAATAGAGCCTGGACAAAAACTACTGTAAATACATTTTCTGATGGAGAAACACAAATTGCCATTAATAAAAATGTCAGAGGTGCTGATGTTTTTGTTGTGCAGCCGACATCACCACCGGTAAATGATCATCTAGTACAGCTCTGTCTAATTCTCGACGCTTTGAAAAGGAGTAATTGTTGGCGTGTTACTGCAGTCATTCCATACCTTGGTTATGCTCGTCAGGATAAGAAGCTCAAACCAAGGGTTCCTATTTCAGCAAAGGCAGTTGCTGACATGGTCCAAGCCGTTGGTGTCGATAGGATTCTCACAATGGATTTGCACTCAAGTCAGATTCAAGGATATTTTAACTGCCCTGTGGATAATTTGTTTGCATCATCTATTTTCCTACCACATATGAGAACTTATGTTGATAGCTCATCTGTAATTGTATCACCAGACGTAGGAGGAGTAGCCAGGGCTGTGCATTACTCAAAGGCGTTAGGTTGTAGCACCGCTATCATTCATAAGTCACGCTATAAAGCAAATGAAGTGGGAAATATGGTTCTACTAGGTTCTGTCAGAGATAAAACTGCAATCATCGTTGATGATATGATAGATACTGCGGGTACTCTTTGTAAAGCTGCTGAGGTTCTGAAGCAGGCTGGTGCCAAAGGAATACTAGCCTATGCCTCACATGGCGTATTTTCAGGTGATGCGTTTTCCAAAATTAAAAGTTCGGAATTCAACACTATTTACGTGACTGACTCTATTCAACAGACGGTGGATAAACCAATAAAGGTACAGACTATTACTTGCGCTGGTTTACTATCCGCAGCAATTCTCAACATTCATAATGAAACATCAATATCCTGTCTTTTCGAATAAAGTGATGTTGGAATGTTTATTCTGGTGCCTTGATATTGAAATTAGAAGACTTTCTATATGATTAAAAAGGATAAAATATGACACGTTCTGATTCAAAAGATGTGCATCCCAGCTATGGAATGGTTGGATTATCAAGGATTACATGTAGCCAAAGTGTTAATTTGTTCGGTAGTTCAATCGAACACAGTAATACTGTTCGACTTAGAATCAAAACAGGGGAGGTTGCTAGGGATCTTAATAGAGATTGGTATCGTGGTCAAAAGGAATTGATAGAAATTGAATTATCTCCCACTCAGTATTCTGAAATGATCACATCTTTTAATATGGGCGATGGAGTGCCATGTACCATTAGACATATTAATCGTAAAAGAGTAGAAGATCCTCCTGAAGTAAAGCAACGTCAAATTTTTGAGGAGGAGTTCAGAAAAGATGTTTATAAAATAAAAGATATGTGCGAAAATGGAGTAGAAGAGATCCAAAATATCCTTTTACGAAAAGGCGGTATTACTGTAGCAGAACGTAGAGAGATAGCAAATAAGATATCTATGCTAATGCGGGATATAAATAGTAACCTCCCGTTTGTTCAAAGGAGTTTCAATGAATCAATTGACAAAACGGTACTTGAGGCAAAAGGTGAAGTGGAAGCTTTTGTTATAAACAAAGTAATATCCCTTGGAATCGAAGGTCTTGAAAAAGAAATGCTGAAATTAGGGGAATAGTATGTATATCTTCAGTTGTTATTTTGCGTTGGTAGTGCATTCGTGATTTTAGACTTCCTATTCACTAAACGGATCGAAAAATAGAGGAGAGATCATGTCTGAGTTTGTTATGAAAATCATACTAGGGCCTTTTGTTTTTGCAGCAATGTTTACAACAATATCCACAATAGCCTGTTTATCAATACGTTCCGATAACTACAAGATCAATGCAATGCTAACATCAATTTGTTGGTCAATCGTTTTCGTAATAATGAAAGGAGGGTGATGCAGAAGAACTATGAAAGTAATCATTACAATGCGATTCCATGGTCTATGATACTTGGATCTGATGTAAATCACCACAATTTGTTACAAACCCATTTTAAAGAATCAATAAACGCAACAGCGCATTACCTTGGTGTTTCATTTACTGGGCTTGAACATAAACTAAACAAGGAAGGAATAACATTTCCAAGTAAAGAGAGCATCATACATAAGATACGTAAATGTGGTCTGCAAGTAGTTGATATGACATCAATGGAAATTGCTATGTTGCTTGATTGTAAGCAAAAAGCAGTATCAGATGTTTGCAGGCGGAATAACATTAAATATAAAAAGGCGAACCCTCTTGATAATTTATTAGGTAAAAAGAAAGGAACACGTGATGAAAAAGGAAAAGAAAGTCACAGATGAAAAGAAGTATTTCTACTATGTGCGTGACAAAAAGAATAGACCGGTCGTTACAGTATGTCTCATCAAAGGTAGCAATGGCATTGGAAAGGGTATAGCCATCTGCTCTTTAGATGATAATCCCATAAAAATTGTTGGTAAAGATATTGCTATGCGAAGAGCTTTAAAAGCATACTGGCAAAAGTGGAATGATGTACCCATATGGTCGGAAAGCGCAATGGATGTACTTGAACCGATTGAGGACAGCTCAATATTGATAGGGAATATGAAAATTGAGTACAATCCAATGTTAAGTGAACGAGAACTTAGAATGTTAAAAGAAGATGGTTATGGCAACTGTACAGACTGTGGTTGGTATAAAGATCCAGGTGGCTGTAATGTTGAACGAGACTCTCCTGCATGTTTACTGAACAGACGTCAACAAGAGGATTAAAAAATGATGAAGCTATATCGCTACGAGAGCGCTAACTATGCAGATGGTATTAAAATTTGTTTACATGAATATCACGTAGCATCTGAAACCCCAAAAGGTCATTGGATATCAACGGCTTTTCATTTTTCCGATGTTCCTGAAGATACAGATATTTGAAAGGATCGATGGGTTCAAAAGGAAGGGGCTAATATTTTTGCAAGAACAACGAGGCAAGCGGCACTTCACGATTTTAGATGTCGCAAAACAAGGTACAAGCAAATAATGGAAGCACGATTGTTTGAATTGGAGACAATCTTTGATCTATTAAATGATGGAGAATTTTGAATTGAGATTATCAGTGCTACTTGGAAAAATTAGATTGGCTTCTGCAGAAAAAGATCCAGAAATCAGGGTAGTGAATCAAGGGGGGTTTTCTGATATTTGTGAAATCCTTAATCGCAATCAATATTACAATGAAAACATTCTCCGGGGAATCACTTTTGAAAAAGGGGATTTTGTTAGTATTGAATTGGTGGAGTAATTATGGCGAAAGTATTCATTTGTGGCGATACACATATGTTTTTGGATACAGAAAAGTTAGAGAAGCGTGTATGGCCTATTGGGCGGAAACTAACAAAAGATGATTATTTAATTGTTCTCGGTGATTTTGGAATAATATGGTACGCTGAATGTACCAATGATGAAAAAGATATCATTAGATGGTACAATAGACAGCCATGGACAACACTATTTATTGATGGAAATCACGAAAATTTCGATAGGCTCTTCTCCGATGAGTTTAAAGAAATAGAGATGTTTGGAAACAAAGCTAAACAAATCTCCGATTTCATTTTTTACTTGCAGCGTGGAAGGGTTTATACTATTCAAGGTAAGACGTTTTTTACATTTGGAGGTGGTGAATCCATTGATAGAAATGCGAGAACACCACATATCTCTTGGTGGTCTCAGGAGATACCAAATTTCTATGAGATAGATAATGGAATTGGGCATCTTAATCAGTACAACAGAGAAGTTGATTTTATCCTAACACATACCTGTTCCAACGAAATGTTTGAAATTATAAGTAGAAAATTCAAGTTTACCTACAAAGAAAATTGTGAAATGACGCTGAGAAATTTCTTTTCTTGGGTAGAAGAGAAAGTATCATTTCGTCAGTGGCATTTTGGACATTTCCATGAGGATCTGAAATTGGATAGCAAACATTCCACACATTATAATAAACAGCCTTTACAAATAGTTTAGAAAGGAGAAATGTGACCTTCGCGACGATTGGTATTTTTATGGGTGGCGCACTCATCGGCATATCGACAATCATACTTATCATTGGTCTGTGTATAGCATCTGGCAGGTCAGCGCTAGAGGTGGAAATAATGGAACTATATGAGATCAACAGTAGGCAACAGCATGAAATTGAAATGCTCAACGATCAATTGGAAAATCGAAAAGAGGAGATCTGTTAATATGAACCTTTCAGAAAACGCCATTAGTTTATTTAAAAAATTGTACTTTAGACGTGATAAAGATGATAATTTTATTGAGGGAAGCCCAGACGATGTTTTTAAAAGAGTTGCTTTCAACGTCAGTTCCTGTCTGCATGACCCAAAATATTGGGAGGATGAATTCAAACGGCTAATGGATCAAAACTACTTTAGACCATGTTCGCCATGTCTCATGAATGTGGGCGCAGCATATTTTCCACAGACAGCCGCGTGTTTTGTTGGTGATCTTCAGGATGATTTAATTTCAATTTTTGATTTTGATAAAGAGAGCGGTATTATTTTCTCTAAAGGAAGTGGGATCGGTGGTAATTTTGGCATACTCAGAGAAACAGGAGCACTGTTAAATACTGGTGGACGTTCCAGCGGCCCTTTCAGTTTCATGAAGAAATGGGCAGCAACGGCGGATGCAGTGAAGAGTGGTGGTGCAAATCGCAGAGCAGCTGAGATGTGTATGTTTGTTGATAATCACCCAGATTTACTTGAATTTATTACCATCAAGAATGGTAAAAACCAACAAGCATTAAAATCAATGAATCTATCTATTGCCATTAGCAATAATTTTATGAACGCTGTAAAAGATGATGCCAGTTGGGATTTATTGGGAGTCGTCGATAGACAGGTAAAGAGTACACACAAGGCAAGGACTATCTTCAATACCATCGCCGAGAATGCACATAAAACTGGTGATCCCGGAGTATGGTTCATTGATAGGGCCAATGAAGACAATGGATTGCAGAGACAATACGGCAGAATGATCAGCACTAATCCATGTGGCGAGATTGGTGGATTACCATATTACGCCTGTGCATTATCGTCTATTAATTTGGTAAAATTCATCAACAATAATAGCTTTAATTATGATGAATTCATACAAGCTGTAATTTCTGGGACAACATTCTTAGACGCAATGATCTCTATCAGTGGCTATCCAACAATGGATTATGATGACATGGCAAGACAAACGCGTCCTCTTGGTTTGGGTATAATGGGTCTTGCTGATATGCTATGCTCCCTTGATATTCCTTATGATAGTCAGGAAGCATATAGCCTCTGTAATAAAATCACATACACACTCACAAAGACTGCGATCGAAACATCAATAAAACTAGGTGGGGAATATGGATCATTTCCATCATTAGAAGATAATATTGGTGATATGGTTAAACTGTGTGCCAAATTTGGTGTTACTATAGATAAAGACACGTCATTGAGAAACTCCAATTGGACCACTATTGCACCAACTGGAAGTATCTCTATTTCGTGCGACTGCTCTCCTGGAATGGAACCTCTTTTTGGGATTACATACACAAAGAATCTCGCGGACTCAAATGAGAAATGGATTTTCGTTAATCCCGTTTTTGAAGAGAAGTACAAGAACGAAAGTTGGTATAAAGAAGCAATAGAAGAAATAGAACTAAGTCATGGATCTTGTCAAGGAATAGCTTGTGTTCCGAAAGATGTTCAAAGAGTTTGGCGAGTTGCTCATGATATCCACTGGAAGGATCGTATCGAGATGCAAGCGGCTCTGCAACGTAACATCTCAAATGCGATATCCTCGACTCTGAATATGCCTAGAGACGCAACTGTAGACGAAATCAAGGCTATATATACCCTAGCGTGGGAGAAGGGCTTGAAGGGCATTACAGTGTACCGTGATGGCTCTCTTGATTCACAGCCTGTGGAGTTTTCAAAGAATCCCGAGAAAGCTAAAGCAATAGAAGAATGTAAGCCAAAAGAGTTTACTCGAAGTAAAGTTCTGAATGGTAAATCATATTGCGTTGTGACTGGACATGGAAAAATTTATCTCTCAATAAACACGGACGCTGATGGTAACGTTGCGGAGCTATTCGTAAATGGTGCGAAGGGTGGTGGCGTTTCATCATCTATGATGGAAGCTATTGGACGCCTATCATCCTTGGCTTTACAAAAAGGCGTCCATATTGAAGCCGTTGCAAAATCACTTCTCGGTATTAGTGATGGCCGAATGGTGTGGGATAGATTGTCAGAGGATGATATAAAATCGACAAGAATTAACAGTGTTCCTGATGCAGTTGCTCAGGTACTCCACCGTTTTTATGTGAATAATAAGGATGACACCATTTCCATTGCACCAACAGAAAGTGTATCGGATTTGCGATGTCCTGAATGTGACGGTCCAGCTGTTTTTAAAGAGGGGTGTATTTTTTGCCCGTCATGCGGATCTAAATGTGGGTGACAGAAATTAGTACATAATCAGATAATGGCCGCAGACGTTAAAGAGGCATTTGAGGATACACAAAATGAAATCGCCTTACATAGATATAAATACAGCACAGAAAATTGTTGAATTGAATAATATTAGGTGTTGCGCAATTTGCAACAATTACCATCAGCTTGTCGGAAATTCAGAAGGAAGGTGGTATTGTGATGAAGCGATTAAAGAGTTTATGGATGAGGATTTTATTAATATTTACAAACGTAATATCTGTGAAAGATGGAAAGGAGAAATATGTAGAAAACCACTGGAGGTGTTAAAGTGATAGCCCTAACGGACTACACATGGCCGAATTCTGATGCAATATATTCTACTGACTGCGAAGATTACAATCCATCAAACTGGACTATTATCACACGCACAAAAGGGCCTGTTGCAAAAATGTCATTCAAGGAGCTTGCGCGTTTGGAGCATATCATTAGAATGAAGCAAGATCAGAAAGAATGGTGGCATGATGGATTGCAGAACAAAGTGGTGCTATATAACAATCAAAAACTACGGCGGCTTTTTTACCGAAAGATGTTGCACTGTAACCGATTCGACTAATTGAGGTGGGATATGAAATGTGATTGCTGGATTGGAATACTGAATGCTTATGACCAAAGTGATATTAATAGTTTACGGTTAAGCAATTTCAAAAATGAATTAATTGAAAAATCCGAAATGTCAAAACGTATATCGGAATTTAATCTACGATCTTTTGAACCTATTGACTATATTGACCGTCGCCGTGGTATGTCCACATTATTTGAATATTGCCCGCTATGTGGTTCGAAAATAAAATGGGGTGATATTAGAAAAATATTGGAGACTCCCTAAAAGACTTATGTAAGTGTCTGCAGGTCCATATTGAAAGATGATTCGAATATTTTGATATAGTGCCGAAAAGGAGGATGCATGATGATGTCACCAAGAGAACGATATTGCAATGATGCGAATTTCCACTCATTTGTTGAGATAATATTGAAGTATGTAGAAGGAGGACGATTCACTCCTACTGAAATGCAGGAAGCGGTTTTGTTAGCACATATCATTTACAATGGGAGACATGTTGGTATGAATATTTTACCATTTGAAATTAAAGATTGGCTTAATGGAGAATCAGACAGTATATTACATTCTGGAAGTGAGGAAACTAAATGACATCAATATCTGCTATTCTTAAATCTATAGAAGATGCTGAAAATAGAGGAACACAAAAGTCATCTCATACCACCAATCCAACATTGTGTGCTGATGTGCGTAGAAGTGGAGATAGTTGTGGAATCTGTGGAAGTTATAATATTGTAGATCAGGGCGTTAGATATTGTGAGACCTGTGGGATTGAGAGAGAATCATTGAAACAACATAACCATTATGGGTGGGGATTTGAAGAAGAACAAAATCCGATATGTAAATGTCCAGATATTAAAAAAGAGATGTCTAGTGAACATTACTATAAAACATCTCCCCGTTCAGACTATCATATAACTAAATGCCTTGATTGTGGTGCAGTAGACAATAGTAGATTCTGTCCTAATTGTTCTACTGCTGGTCAACACAGATGGGCTTTTGCTGGTACTTGGAAGCATTGGGATGGTAGGATTAGATGCAGTGGTTGTGGATTTACTATTGATGAACCTATTTCTTGCAGCATTGGATCTAAAAAAAGTAAAGCGCAAGGAAAGCTAGGGACAAAGAAATCTAAAGAAAAAGCGATGAGTAGAAGGAAGATGAAACGCTTGGAGGCAAAAAATAGGCCTCATCCAAATAAGGTACGATAAGGAGATACTAAAAATGGAGTACAAAAAAGAACGAGAGAACGAAGTAAGTTGTAATACACGAGATTGTGAATTCTTTTCATTGAAAGCTGAACAAAATTGTAATGGTCTTAATCAGTGTGGCAATCCAGCTATAGAAGATTGCACTCAATATACTCCAGATGGCTTTTGGTCTTCCATGGCACGTTTCCGTGCAGTTCTTCCTGAATCAATGGAAAAGAAATTAGGTGATGATCTAAAGATGATGGTAAAAATACCCTACACTAATTACAAAAGTGAGTTGTGTATCAGGTTTATTGTCCCAATGAAGATGTATTTTGGGTCTAATGAATGGCATACAGAAAAACAATGGTTATTGAAAGCATATGATCTTGAGAAGTTAGCTATCAGAACATTTGCCATGAAAGACATCCATTATTGGGATAGTAAGTAAAAGCTATGCAGATATATCACATACTAGAAAGACTTGGTGATACTTGCGGCAATTACACAATTGAGCATCTCACATACATCGTCACAAATAAAAGTATTTCTGAAATAGAAGAGTGGTGCGAGATTACATATCACGAAAGCGGTATATTTCATTCATATATTATAACGGAGCTGGATATAAGATGCATATAACATTTTGGAGTTTTGTCAATGGATAAAAGAGAATTCACTGATGCACAGGAATTAGCATTTGCGTGGGAAAGTGTTGGGATGCCGTTAGATGCTATTGCAGAAATGCATATAAAATTACAGAAGCAGCGATCAAAACCAGATGCTCATGAATTATGGGCTGTAGCCCAACTTCTGCCTGGCGAAGGGATTGAAGATGGAGTAAAACGCATTGAAGAGTTATTAGGGGGAACGGAATGAAGGATCAAAGACTTGAAACTCTGAAACATATTAACCAAGTTAGAAAATTGATTAAACAGTTTAATGAAGAACTTTATTATAGGGGTAGGAGCCATGACACGTCGAAATTAGAAAGTCCTGAACGTGAGATCTTTGATGAATATACTCCTAAGTTGAAAAATACCACATACGGGAGCATCCAATATAAAGAATATCTAAGAGAAATGAAGGTGGCATTAGATCATCACTACGCTGAAAACAGGCATCATCCGGAACACTTTTCAAAGACATACAAATGTGAAGATTGTGGTTCAATATATGCAGGGTTTCAAGATGAGTGTGATACATGCAAGCATCTTGACAGTCTTAAAAAGGTTTGTGACATTTCAAAGATGAATTTAGTAGATATAATTGAAATGATCTGTGATTGGAAAGCTGCTACAATGCGACATGCTGATGGCGATATTAAAAGGAGCATTGAGATTAATAAAAAGCGTTTTGGGTATGGCGATGAACTAAAAGCTATATTACTGAACACAGTTGGATTGTTGGAGGAACGGAATGAGTAAAATGGATGAGATTGTGTATGCTATTAAAATAACAGACTTATTTTCAGACGACAAATATTTCAATGGGTACAAAACTCCCGCAGACCCAGTAATCCTTGACAGGATCTATACAAAAAATATAGAAATGACACGAGGCGAATGCGAAGAGAATCCAGAATTTAAACATATTATTCCATATTGTATACTCACAAATACAAATGGTCAGATTTTTGTTGTGAGAAGGACTGCAAACCAAACTGAAGAGAGGCTTCACGACAAAGCAAGCGTTGGTATTGGGGGCCATGTTGGCCCCGCCGAATTTAGGACACCAAAAGACTCCATTCATGCTGGTATGCTTCGCGAGTTAAAAGAGGAAGTCACCGGAATGGACAACCTTGAAGAAACAGTAGGTTTCACACCAATACTAGCGGGTTTTGTAAATTACGATTATGATGCGGTTGGACAGGTCCATTTTGGACTCGTCTACAATCTGTTAGTAAATTTGGAACAAACAAAGGCAATTAGCGTTAAAGAAACCAAGAATATGTATGGCGATTGGACGCCTATCAAAGAAGCGCTACTCCTAAAGAATTATGAGTCATGGTCACAATGCATTATTGAGGAGTTTTTCAAAAGGGGGAAGGAAGAGTGGGCAAAATAAAAATAGTTGTAGTTAATGGTTTATCGAGATCTGGGAAGGACAGTTTTATTGCCGCTGTCCGCAAGAAAGTTGTTGCGTCCAGAATTCATTCAACGATCGCCACTGTGAAAAACGCATTGCTTATATGTGGAATGATCGCACCGAACAAGAAAGGTCCAGATGAACGTACTTTCCTCACAGCAGTGAAAAAAGCTTGGATTAAGTATAATGATGGCCCGTTGCAGGAGATGATCCAGAAAGTTGTTGAACTCGAAGATAGTTACAAATTATCAAACAATGTTACCGAAGTATTACTGTTTATACAAGTACGTGAGCCACAAGAGATATATAAAATACAACAATATTTCAAGCCAAACTTCGTTTCAGTGCTGGTGACACGCTTAGATGTAAAACCAC
>Ga0208769_1000443_pt1 | contig 20093 bp, 20 predicted proteins | sample AntAceMetag02UKC_FD_184768 | JGI IMG/M metagenome (GOLD analysis project Ga0208769, IMG submission 184768) | Saline lake microbial communities from Ace Lake, Antarctica- Antarctic Ace Lake Metagenome 02UKC (SPAdes) (version 2) | ecosystem: Environmental > Aquatic > Non-marine Saline and Alkaline...
ATGACTCCTAGGTTAGTTGATCCCAGGATAAGCCGTCCCTTAATGCTGTTGATAGTTCCATCTAGGAGGTCTCTAAGCAGTCGTTCCTTAGCACAGGAAGCAGCAAGATGTTTTCCTCTATCAATATCTGTATAGTCCTTGGACTTAGGTAGTAATCTTTGAGCTTCAGCTGTATCTAGGTAACCGTTTGCTCGGTGCAATAAAGAAGATATTCTGTTTCCGTAGACTTCAATATCGTTTAAGGCCGCAGTAAGAGTCACAGGATTCTCATCTAGGCGGATATTTAAGAGCTCTGCTACAACCAAATACTCTTTGTAAGCCGTGACCTTGAATGTGTCAAAGGAATCCAATGAGAAGAAAGTATTAACGTCTACCATTGGTGGTTCCTCTTGTTCTCCACTCGTGTCTTTTCAGCTCTTGGAGTATCGTTGTATTTGCTCCAGTTGAAATACAATCTACATTGGGTGCAGTAAAGAGAAGGTTTGCCAAACTTATCTGTTCTTGGATCTCCCATTCCCTTGTGGCAAATAGGACAAGTGAGATTGTTAATGTCAAACTTAACAGTTACGTTCTTGCCGGTAGCATTTTTGTACCAGAATTCTTTTATCCCTGCACTTGCCTTAGCCTTGTCATTGATTGCAGCTTGTTCTTGGCCAGCTATATGCTTATCAAACTCATTGCTATTCATGGCAAATCCATCTGGACCAGTTGGTGGAGGGGTAGGAGGTGGGGTAGGTGCGAGAGTTGGAGCTGGTTTGTTTGCTAGGTTCTCAAGGTATCCAACCGTTAGCTCTAGCTTTTCTATACGGCCAAGGGCTTCTCTGAAGTTTTGTAACAATGCGATAATCGTGGCGAGGGTATCTGGCTTTCCGTCTTCGGATATGACGACTGAGGTTCGAGGATCTATCTTTCCGTTATTCATAACTATCTCCTTGCGGGGTATTTAATCCCCCTATTATTTTAAGAAACTGTTTTCTCTTCTGGGCTTAACAATATGTTTACCATGCCGACAACCAATGGGTTAAAGGCTTTGTTAATAGTTACTCGAATCATCTTAATTTCTTCAGGGTTAAGATTGATTTCATCTTTACAAGCAACAATCTTTTGAGCCAATGTAAAACGTTTGAGTTTGATTTCGGCGGTAAGACTTTGTGTTTCTTGCGGACTGGTTTCCGTTAAACATCTTGCGAATAATTTTTTAAAAGTTATATCAACTAATTTTCCGCTGATACTTTCTTTTACTGGAATACCGTTTAGATCGGTTAGTGTTCCATCAACTTTTACTTTCATTTCATTCACCTCCCTTTTCTTTATGATGGAATCATAGACCCAATCAATATTACTTGTCAAGCACTTTCTGTAGTTTTATCAAAACTATTTTTTGGCATAATAATTACTTCACTTATTATTTTTTGCTTGGTGTTTTGTCGTCTATTTCTTAAGGATATATTGATTTTATAATTATTTAGATTAAGATTTTCAATCTTAGTTTCATCATAATTTATAATGCCAACTATATCCTTTATGGTTCCATGTTGTATGGAAATAAAACATTTCAATTTTAACTTAATCTATGGATTGAGAGAACGCATTGAGATCTATTGACTCCTAGTAATGTTTCACTTCCAGCTTCATTGTGCCAAACTTTTATTTTCATTGCCTGACTACTAGTGATGTAACAAATTCCACTTATTGTTCCTGATGGATCAACAGAATGTTTGTTGTACATAACAATATCTGTTCCTCCAACATCAATATAAAGCATAAAGGCAAGAGGATTTTGGAATTGTATTGTAGCTGTTATCATGTAATATCCAGTAGTATCCGGAGAGAATTCTCCAGTTGATACGTTGTATTCTGAATCTCCATCAAATATTTCTTCCTCAAAAATAACAGTAGTTACAGTACTTGTGGCTATCGCTTGTGAGGCATCTTGCCAAGCTTGGACTCTTGAAGAAAATCCAGATAGTGATAAGGCAGGACTTCCGTCCGACCCAGTATGTGCATGGTCTGCCCTACTAAGCGTGCTTGTGCTTCCAGCTCCAGAAGTTGCAGTTATGCTTGCAACTCTAAGATAAGCTAAGTCACCAGTTGCGCTCGCTAAGGCCCTATCTGCAGCATGGTAATGCAAGGTTGTATCACCGCTATCAGTTAAGTCTGTATAGTTAGTTGCAGTAAAATGTTTATAGTCTCCATCATCTAGCCCAGTTAAGCTGTTGTGTGTCCAAGATGAGGATGTGGGTGTACCTGTAAGGTCAGAGTAACCAATGGTTCCTCCGCCGGCTGCGTCTGCGTGATCGTGAGTAGCGTTAGTAAAGCTTCCGATAGTTGGGGTGGTTAAGGTTTTATTGGTAAGAACTTGAGATCCACTTAAGGTTACAATCTCTACCTCTGACCCAGCTAAACCACATGACCATACGTCCGATGTTTCATTCCATATTAAGGAAGCATCTGCTCCGGTAGATCCTCTTTGAATTTGGATCCCTCCATCTTGTGAGGCGGCACCTGTGACATTACTATTAAGCAAGAGGATGTTGTCATAGATTTCAACTGTTTCAGTTTGTAGTTTTGTAAAGGTTCCTTCTACTGTGAGGTTCCCGCCGATAACAATATCTCCTGTGGTATCAAAAGAGATAACGGTTGAGCCATCATATTGTAATAAGTAGAAACCATTTTGTTCAAACATTCTAAACTTTCCAAGTTTTGTTTCTCTTATTGTTCCATCTGCTTCTGTTGTCCAAGTATCTGAAGAATCTGCATCATCAATATTGGCGTTTAGAATTGAGGTTACTCCAGCGCCAACAGTTACTTCTGCTAATTTCATGTAGCCAGCTGGTGTAGCAGGGGCTACGCCTGACCCAGGGGTTCCTTCTGCTACCGTTAATGCATAGCCGTGGTCTTCTCTAGTTGCTACCAAAGAAGAAGAAAGGCCTGATCCTGTAGTTCTAAACCAACGATAAGCGTTGTCGGCATCATCGTGATCTAGTTTTATTGATACAGTATCAATCCTTGCTGATCCGGGATCGGCTGCTGCTATGGCAACGGTATCATTTCCTGATAAGTAAATTGTTTCCCCATCATCAGTCATGGCTAACCCATAACCTTTTGTAGTGTCTACCTTTATCGCAACGCTCATACTAGCCGGACTAGACTCTTCAACGTCCATTCCCATACAAACAATATCTCTGTCTGTAACGAATTTGGAGTTTAAGAACTCAGTCCAGGTTTCAACATTGTTATGTAGATCCTGCATGTCGCCTAACGTTGGGACTTCTTTATCATGAAATTTTACTTTATCCATTTTGTTTACACTTCCTTTTTAAATTTTAGCAGGGATGGTCTAATGTTGCAACGACCCCGGCTGGTTTAATTTGATTTAATATATATTGTAAATAAGTCAATGATACATGAGTTCCGGTATATAGATCATCATAGATTGCTCCTGCATAAAGAACTCCAAAGTCTCCTATGCCACTTCCAAATTCTGGTGGTCCACCAACAGTAAAGCAGGTGTCGGCCAATACTAATCCAGCACAACCTAATCCTAATGAAATATTAAACGGAGAGGTTAGCGTCATAGTTGGTCTGTCAAAGGTATACATCTGAATAATATCTAGAATATATTCAGAACCATTCTTTGGCATACCCAAGAAAGCCTTGAAGCGAAGCTTGTAATCGCTTTCTGATTCTCCATAAAATCTATCCCATCCATATCCTCGCGCTATCATATCAAGATATGTTCCGCTTGATAAATATTCTGTTGATAACAATAAGAAGCTATTTATCTGATCATAAAAGCTTTCCATTGAATCGGCCAATGCTTCCATAAATTTATGGATTTCAGATGTATCATCTTCTTTTAACTTGAAAACATCTTGGCAAAGGTTTGATAATAGATTTGATAATGCACTCATATTAACTTACCGTTATTGTTGTACTCTCTGGTCTTGCAATTTGAACATCATTTATTGTGATGTCAGAACCAGATCCATTTATTACTAGCGAACTTACATTAGTTACTCCTGGCACTTCCATTATCAATGAAATAATTTCTGCCCTTAGGACATCTTCTCCCATTTCTTTTATAAGGAGATAGTCATAAACAACTTCCTCACAGGTAGTCATAATGGTTGCTACGTCGTAAATTGATTCTCTAGTTACGGTTGCTGTGATTGTTATCCCCACCCTTACTGCTCCGTAATAAGAGAACGTGACTCCGGCTGGTCTAACGTATCCATCAATTTCAGATCTAACTAAATTGATTTCTGCAGTAGTTGGGGCTCCACCTGAGGTTGCTACATATAGTTTACAGTAGCCAGCAGATGGATCGCTCTCTTGCAATTTAGCAGAGGCAATACCAACAACAGATTTAGCGGCTGACTCTACTGCATCTACAGTTCCTTTAAATACTCCATGAATAGTATCAACAAATCTTTCCCTGTATTCACTATCTACTTCAGCTTCCATCCCACCAACAAAGGCATCATGGTTGTATGTATCATCAATTAAAGGAACGACAGATAGGAGCCGGGTGATTGTTCCTTCTCTAACATTGCCGGCCACACCTGTTTCGGTTGCTGTTGCGGCACCAGAGCAAGCAACCTCTCCGGCTAATAGAGTACAAGCTTCGTCTAGTTCAAATGATATTTGATCTTCGTTCGCCTCTGGCTCTGTTCCAACTTCAGTTCCTTCTGGAATAATAATGTTTGATGTATAGATTGAATCTCTAGTAAAGGTAATTTCTCCATATGCTTTTTGAGCGCCGGATCTCGATACTCCAAAACCAGCGGTAATATTATCAAGATTGTCTCCAGATGAAGTTGGTATTATTAACTGATTAAAAGCATTTTCTAGTTTGTAATAACCTTCATCCATCTCTGCTGCAAAGGCTACTATGATACTACGAACAACTGAACCAACATTAAAATCAGTTATCTTATCACTTAGCGTTGTCAACCGGTTAATAATATCATCTCTTATTTCTGCAAATTCTTTAATTTCTAACGATGTCATTTTCCTTCCTCCTTATAATTGAACGGGATAAATATAGCTTACTCTTTCTGTTTGATTTATTGGGACCACTACACAATCGATATCAAAGCGTGTGTCTGAAACCTTTCTAGTTGTGAGGCTTTCTACCTTGGCGATTCGAGGATCCAATGTTAATGCATCTTGCATATCTCTTGCTGCTGCATACCTTGTAGCGATTGTATTTGGTTGTCCCCAATATTTTTCAAGTCTTGATCCATATTCTGGGTCTTCAAACAACCAACCTTGTGGGCAATCAAGAAGATTTCTTATTGCTTGTTTCAAATTATTTATTCCATAGATAAGGTGGAGGTCTCCGTTGGCTCCGATTAAAATATCTCCGCTATCTTTTAATCGTATATCTGTTCCGTATATTGTATTTTGTTCAGTAGACATATTATTTAGCCTCCGAGTTTTCTGACGTTGCTACTATCTTATCAGTATTACTTAATACAGTTATTGTTCCAGTTATAGGGCCTCCTCCAGGAGGAGCAGTAAGAAGATAGTTAATCGTATGATCATGCCCAGCGGTTGAGTCTTCATGTAATGCAATTTTTTTTGTGCTGGATTCTGCACCAATGTAATGTTTTTTACCAGCAGCAGGAGTGGTGTAGATATCTCCATCAGCTGTTATCTTAATCTTAGCTCCTGATTTATGTTCATAAAGAAATTCCCCAGAAGAAGTATCTGGTGGTGAAACATTTTCAGTCCATAATCGTTTGATTATTATTGGAACATCAATAGATCCTCCAGCGAAAGCAACTAAGACAATGTCTCCAACTGCTATTGGATGAACGATTCCAAATCCGTCACCAGTATAATCACTTCCTATCCAAGCTTTTTTAATGTATTGATTGTTTTGGTAGATGATAATATCTGCACGGTAAGTTCGTTGATATACTTTTTCAACAGATCCAATCATTATTGAATGTGTCTTGTCTTTCATTCCGTGATATATTTGTTTTGCCATATCCATTATGCTGTCACCTTAGAGTTTAACATTGAATCAATAGTTGTTGCCTTCACATAGTTACCAACCTTAACTGTTGTATATGGATTAAGCAATACGTTTGTATCATTTTTTGTTTCAATTAAGTTAGGAAGCCTTGCATTAAATAGTGTTGAGTAGCCTTTCCTGCTAAACAGGTGTGAGGCATGGACGATTAAATAGTTTTGATCCCACTTACCGCATCCTTTAATAGGAACAAGGGACCCTGGGATTATGTCTGTGTTCCCATAGGTTTGCCCACTAACAACTAAGCGTTGTGTAACGATACGATTTATCGCTGCATAAGCTCTTCTATCTGCAGACTCTTTCGTTACCGGTTCGTCGCTTGAGTTTATGATTACTGCAGCATCTTTTTTAGGATTGCCAATAAAGTGTGCAATTCCTTTTTGAAGATTCTGAGTATCAGTTGGTCCAATTAAAGCATGGCTAATGTAATGATCTTTTTCCCAGTTCCAATATTTAATTTCAAATTGTAACCCATTTTCAAAATGTGGAAGCTTCTTAAATTTTATCCAGTTACCCTTATCTTTATTGTCTCCTTCAGAGAATTCTCCTTTGTCCCAGTTTTCTAAAGGAGGTATTGTTTTTTGGTTTGCCCTTACCCACTCTCTAGTAGCTATGTAAAGTTTATTGTAGCCAGGTTCTACCCATGCGTAGTATCCGGTTCGTCCAACAATATCATCTATAACTTCTAATCTGTTTCTATTATTAACTTGATAGTAAGGAACAGATAGTAGGGCTTTTCTTTCTGTTTCGGTTAAACCATCTGGAAAATATTGCGTCTGAGTAACGCCACCTATTGGTTTATACATATCCATGAATGATTGGTGAGCAACTAATTCAATTCCATCAGGGGTCATACACTTAACTCCAGTTGTCCAATTGGCTCGTGTTACTTGTTTTATTATTTCCCAACCACTACCAACTAGGTAGCTATCCTGTAAAGTCTTAGATTTTTTCGCTGGGTTTCTTCTTATCATAAGATCACCAGTATATTGTTTGTTAAACATAAATGAAGCATCTCCACCTTCGAGAGTCATTATCTTTCCTATGCTACCAAAGGTTGCGCTTAGCCTGGCTATCCATCCGTGTATCATTGGTCTTAGGTCTGTAATGTAATCTTTTGATATTCTTGATTCAGCATGCTTTGTATATCCCATATAAATAATAATCTGAAGAGTGTCGATCTCATCCATCATCCAATCATATTCATTGTTTTTATTTTCAATATGAATCTTAAACCAGTCAGAGTTAAGTCCAATAACTTGATCTACTTTCGTATAGAAGCTTGGGATATAGAATCGATCTCCATTTTCCCTAATGACTTCTACTATAAGCTTTGGACTAAATGACATTATACAAGGCTCTCCTTTGACGGAATCTCTATCTCTTCTCCAGAAGTTAATGTTGATATTTGAATATTATTATAGAGGCCAAGGGCTTTCCAGATACTAAAATCTTTGTAATAGTAATAAGCAATACTCCTAAGGGTTTCTCCCTCAGCAACAATGTGGGTTTTGTTTGGGTATTTACTTTTGAGAAGTTCTTGGATTTGATTATCAAGTAAAGTATATGCATCAATAATAGATTGTATTTCTTTTGTTGCTTGTGTAATTAAGATCCCTTGTTCGGTTGTTTTTATTTTTAATAATATACTCATTGGAAAATACCTGCTGCTTCAGGGATCGTTGATTGCCCTATCGCACCCCTATAGTTTCTATAAGTATAGTCTTGATAGCAAGAAGTTTTAACTCCTTGCAAGGAAGCATTCATGCTTCTGATTTCAGACGAAAGATTCTTAAGGCCGGCAGCAGGGATGTTCGCCAGTCCGCCCCATGCGGCGATTTCTCCATCAATTATATTATTAACTCCGAATACTCCTCTTGCTGTATTGCGAATATATCCACCTATTTTACCGGTAACTTTGTTTGCCGTGTTGTATAGTGCTCGATACAACGGTCCAACTATTGGAATTCTAGAAAGAATAGAAAGTCTTTTGGATGAATAGAATGTTGGATCCTCAAGGTTTTGTTCTATGTATACTCCCACTTGATAGGTGATTAAATCAAATCGTTTAACAGAGAAGTTAAAGTATTTTATAATTCCTTTCTTGTAAATAGGACCATACATAATATAAACTTCAACACCAGAATCTCTTACTAGTACTAAGTTGTTTGCATTATCAAAGGCAGCGGGACCCATCAATACTCCTTTCCAAGATATGAAAGATGTATCGGGACCTACTGATTGGTAACTAGGTTTGCCTCCAGGATTTCTGAATACGGCTACGTTTTGCGAACCTGTTATTTTGATTTCGTCTTTTGGTTGAACGTCAAATACAAGTTCAAACGGTTCGTTCTTTCCGGTAACATTTGTTATTGGGCCAACGGTTCTTATCACCATCGTTGGGCGTAGGATAGAACTCCTAGCTGAATCTTGTCCCGTAACTGCCGTTGCAATATCTTGTATAATAGTTGTCATTGTTTTTTATCCTTCATAATATATTTAATCATATTCTCCTGCAAAGACTCCGCCTCCTCTCTTTGGTGATCTAAGATTCCACTCTTGAATAGAGTCAGTCATTGCTGCAAGGACAAGCTCATCTGAAAATGGCATTGAATTATCTCCGCCCATATCAATTGAGATTGGATCTAGCTTGTATGCCTTACTATAGCCACCACTTTTTGATGGCTCTTCTAATTCTAACATCATTAGTTGTGTTACGTCATATGCCTTGCCTTCTTCTTCTGATTCAGTCATTACCATGCTACTTGTTAATGTTGCTCCTGGCATTTTATGCTTGACAACATCTGATATATCTTTAGGGTCCTTTAGAATCTTTCCCCAGAATTTTCTTTCTTCTGGTTTTAATGTTTTAGCAAATTGCCAAGGCTCTGTTCCTCCGGCCGTATGTTTTCTATTGGCAATTTTGGATCCCCAATAAGAATTTGAATCTGTGACATTGTATAATGTTTCCATTCCGTCATATACTTTTCTTGAAACATTTTCACGCCTAAATTTATATACCTCTCCCCATTGTTTTGCTGCTTCATCAATAGGGTAATCAAGAATAAATCCAGGAATGGCCGGAGTTTTGTTCTGCTGGACACTCATTTGATTTTCATACATAGTCCTATGACTACTTACAAATTCTTCTGCAGATCTTCCGAAAGGACTTCCGCCTTCGGAAACAGCTTCTTTCATATATCTGCTTCTCTTCCTCGGATCACTTTCTTGTGCTGCATTTTTTGCCCAGTAGTAACTTGTTGATAGCCCGATTGCATCGGTAGCTATGTCAGTAACAATTTCAGAAGGAAGTTGTGAGCCTATTGTTCTATCTGATATTTGAGATAAGGTAAAGCTTGATGGATAAGATTTCCAGGATGCTCCTTCTTTATAAGGAAGGTTAACTCCTGACCAGTTGGTAGATAGGTTGACATCAATCCCCATTGGAAGATTATATACAGTGCCTTCTTCCCTGGAGGATAATTGATAACTAATCTTTGCTCGTTCTTTTGATGTTAAAGAACCAATAGTTCTGCCTGCGAACATAGACAGCCCATACTTATAAATGGTTGCTTGCTCTGGGCTCATTGTGCTCATAATCATTTTTGCACTTTTAGTTTCAGTTATGTTGTTAGTGCCGCGAGGTCTAAGCATTTGAGTATAATTACTAGCAAGTATTCCTGCTTCTGCTGCGTACCCTACCTTGTTAGCATTACCAGGGGAAAGTCCCATTAGGCCAGCAGTAAAAGACGCTGCAGTTCCTGCAAGAATTGCAGAGGCCATTGGCATGGCAGCTGGGCGAGTAGTCATGTCTCCACGCAAAAGATGGAAGGGACTCTTCCATGATTGTGATTCCCAATAATGACGACCAGCAGATAGGGACCCTCTCATTAAACCTACACCAGCAATTTTGGGTATCTTTAATTTAGATGCCCATCGTGGCATTCCATATATTTCAACTAAAGATTGAGGAAGCATAAACAAAGATGTGGTAGCAAAAGTTTGTATACCACTAGATGTCATATGGCCCACTGCTTCTAGCGGGCTAACCTTTTCTGCTCTTTCTCCAGAGATATATCTTTTATAAATTTCTTTATTATAATAAGGTAATGCATGTGCATAGTAAGAGCTAAGAGCTGCGGGGGCAAGTGTCGCTTGAAAGACAGGATCAGTTGTAAATTCAAGCGGATCTATATCTTGTAGATTTGGAATGAAAGTTTTCCAACGAGGTTGTCCACTTGCCTCAAGGGCATCTGCTCTTAATTCAAATCCTTTCTTTAGAATGGCTGGTGTTCCAATCTTACTTAATTCTTGGCCTAGAAAAGATCGATATGGATTTGCTTCTGGATTTGTCCAGGCTGCATAATTTCTTTTGCCATGCATTAAAGGATCTAGCATTCCAGATGAAAAAATACGAGAAACTGTTGGGCCAATAATATATGCTCCCTTTGCGAATTTCCAAGAAGCAGAATTAAAGACCTTGGTTACTAATGGATTAACATTTTTTCCTAGCGTTGTTAGTACGGCCGGGCCTGTACCACGATGAAGCCCTGCTTCCCATGCAGGACCAGATCCTCCAGCTGCTATATCTCTGGCAGTCTTTGTGCTTTGATTAGCCCAAAAGCTTTCAGACTTTTTAGCTAAGGCTTCGCCAACTTTTCGTTGGGCAGACATAGCTCTTCCTGCGTTCCATGCTCCACCTATTGTTTCAAAAACTTTTCCTGCGATAAGCATTCCAGTCATTGAGGTTGCTGTATTTACAATTCCTTCTCGTCCAATTTCACCAACAACCCCAGCGCCGGCTCCTCTGCTTCCTGCTATTAACATATCGGCAGCAGTAAAGCCTAAGCCTGAGGCAGCAATACCTGTCATGCCTCCAAAGTATGATGCAGTTGTAACTGCATTACGAAGTTTTCCTGACATTGGATCTTCAGGATTATACATCTTGTATGTTGCCAAGGGACTAGATCTATTTGGATCATTGGTTAATTCATATTCAGAATAAGGAGTAGTTTTTCCTGCAAGATCAAAAGCTTCTGCTTCTCCAAAGATATCTGTTGCGATTTGATATGTTAGAGCAGCTGTTCCAAGCATGCCAAGTATTTTTGATTTTGTAAAATGCTTGGCATATTTAGGATCTAGCTTGGCTTCTGCAATGCTTTTAAAGCTACCTTTTGAAAGATCGCTTCCCATTTCTGTTGCTATTCGTAGTTGTGTTTTAGTCCATCGACTTCCTGAAGCTCCCTGGATAATACCTTTTGATCCAATAGGAGCACCTTTATTAAAAAAACCATACACGTCTCTTTCTTTACCAGCAAGGACTTGTTTGACTCTTGTTTTTCTCCAGGTCGCATCCCATTGTGCTTTATTTTTTAGGGATTTTATTGTTGCTTTTGTATTACTTATTGGTTGTGATCCAAATAGATAGTCTTGAGTGTAAGAATTCATAGGGTCTACAATTGGAGGTCTTGGTAATTTTGGCATTTGTCTGTCGACATTGCTATAATATGTTTCTGCTCTAAGAATTTCTCTTTCTCTAATTTCTCTCCATGTAAGTTTAGCGTGAGGGCTTGTTGGATTTTCTGCAAACTTGTCTCGAAAAGCTTGGATAGATTTTTCTGAAGAGGGAAGCATTTGTTTGTTGCGGGCCCATTCTAGGGGACGAGATTTACCGCTAGGCATCTCGCCCCATTTAACAACCGTGGTAGTTTCTTGATCGCGGATAAAGTCATCAAGGGTAAGATTATACGCACTACCCCATTTATAAAAAGAGTTTGCTAATTGTCCTCTGTAAGCTATATCTTTGGCGAAGTTTAACTTTCTTAACCAAGATGTTTCTCCGGGCTGGATTGGCCAATAAGCTGGACTCATTAAACAACTCCTTTAGTACTAGCGCGGTTCTCCTTTAACAACTTCGAGCTTCCCTTCCCCTAGGGTGTCTTTTACTCTTTCGATAAGAGTGGTCCAGCCCTGAAGTTCAGGGAAGCTCATGTTTAAAACTTCATCTTTAGTGAAACCATAATACCTAATTAGTATTGCGGCCTCTAAGACTTCAGGGCTTCGGTGAAAGATTCAAGAATCTTTTTAAAATCTTCTTCTTCTAGATTGTTTAGTTTCATATCACAAGCTCTCATAACTAACAGATCTTTTTCTGGATAGTTCTTTAGCTGTTCATAAACTAATGGACCTGGCTTATCGTTGATTTCTGTGATGATGCTACCAAGATAAGTAAGCTCGAATCGATTAGCTGCTTCTGATTCTTTTGCTTTTGAAGCAGCTTCGGATGCTTTCATCTTATCGTTACGAGTAGCAAATCTCATCTTTCCCTTTTGCCCAGTTACCGGAAGGGTAAAAGAAAATGTTTTTTTTAACACTTCAAATCCTATTGTGTCTCCCATGATTTTTCTCACCTCTTTTGTTTTTTATTTTTGGATCAGTTTATCTATCCTCAACTAATGGTTGAGTATAGCTTTCCATAGATTCTGCCATCCAAGAAACAGATTCCTCAACAAGTCCACGAGCATTGTTTTCTCTGTGGTTGAAGAAGATTATGTTATTGTAAACAGTTACTTCTTCCGTGGCATTGTCGGAGAATTGTTTGACGATTTTCAATTTGGATTTCTTTGGAATCCAATATCCTTTTTCTGACGTCAAGTCAACCTTGTCGCTACTATCGCTTTTCCAAAGTTGCTTAATCAGAATATGGTTTAACTTTCCTTTGGAAAGAAAACCAGTAAAGGAAAAATCTAGTGGAATAAGAAGAGGAGTTAGGTATCCACTCTCTCTGTATTCCATAGTATTCATGGAGTCAACAACACCCCAGTTTTCAAATTGTCCGACTTCAATTTGGGCTTGTGTTGCTTCGTCGAACATATAGACGAAGGCTCGTTTGTTAACTACCGGGTATGTTCTTTCTGCTAATATTTGTTCTGCCATTGTTTACTACCTCCTTTTTACTATGCTAATTGAGACGACGTGAATCCTTCACTAATGTTTTCAGAATATCTGAAGATAACTTTGTCTGCTGGGTAAAAGTATTCAATCCCTATGTCAGCGATTAGGTTGCCGGCTTGAACAGATGCGGCTGGATTATTTTCGGAATCACATTTAACTGTGAACCCTTGTCCAATTTCTCCGCCATCAACAAGCTGTTGTAGGAACCCAGAGATAGATGTTTTAACATTGTCTCTCAATACTCCAGTGTGTGGCTTAGAGATTGCCCATGACATTGCTTCTTCAACTGATTCTTCTATCTTGTCTGTGATTCTACGCTTACAAATCTGCGTCCACTTAGGATTAGAAGAAAGGGTCAATCCGTTTCTAAGACGATAACCACGACCAGTTATTAGAGAGATTGGCATTAGCCGTGCCAGGTGTAAGGTCTCACATTCTGACCTAGTCAATGCTCTTTCCAATCCAATGATTCCTAATACTGATTGATTGGAAGGAGACACATATGCAGGAACCTTAGAAATAATTCCAGCGAGTGCGGCTGAGGCTGGAACATTCTTCTTTGATCCAGTCGTGTAATCATAAATGGTTAGCCATGGATATGGGAAGATGGCTCTCTTGCTATCGTATGCAGATGAAGCAGAGATAGCTTGGCTAGGAGTTAAACCAGATGCAACGTTAAGGATACACATTCTATCTAGAAGGCTTTCGCATTGTGCAATTAACTCTACCCAAACTGCTGTCTCAATACTTTCTGCTACCATTAAAATATTAACGGCATCAACAGTTTCTAATAACTTTAACCCAGTAAGAGGATTGGTTGTTCCAATGATCTGACCTGAACCAACGGTTCCCCCATCAAGACCACCAGCTAAGTCTGTTCCGGCTGCTACTGTGACTGCTGGATTACCAGAGGTATCTTTATCTTCGGCCACTACTATCTGTGATTCTGCATTTATTCTATTGACTAGATAAAAATCAGAATCTTTAACCATGTCTCCGTTCTGATAAAGCTCAGTAATGTTGGCAGTATCATCAGCAATAACAACAGTAACTTTTCCACCAGTTGTGCCTGTGGTAATTTTTACGTTAATGTTGTCGCCAGATACACCGTAATCTTTAGCTTCAATTTCTAACGAGTCAGCTGAAGCCCCATCTTGAAATGTGTAGGAAGATTTGGCTGCACCAGATCCAACAACACGACAAGCACGAATAGTTTGTGCACCATTTTGAAAAGAAGTATTAACGTTTTCCGCTAGGTTGTATCCGGTTTTTATACCACCATATATTCTTTCAAATTCTGAGTAACTACTCACCTGTCTTGCTTCGTCTACTGGTCCCTTGCTTGCTGTTCCAACCATGCCGATTACTCCTGTGGCAATCGAACTAATAGGACGTGGGCCTGAATCATTTTCTTCTGTATATACGCCTGGAAGTATCTTATCTGTCATTGTAATCCTCCTTGTTAATAAAATTTTCTGACCGGTTATTTAAATTCTTAGCGAACGATTCACCTCCCAAAAGATTAGTTTTCTTATGCTGATTCAATTGTCTCTACTCCTTGTCCGGGTCCACCACCAGTCCAATGGACACTAAGCATTGTTTTAATAATGTCAGTATACTCTTCATCTCCGGCCGGTTCAATTTCTGGTCGTTGAGTGGAGAGTTCTATGGTTGCATATTCATCAAATATTTTATCATGTTTCTTGCTTCCATAAGATATGTTATTAACTTCTGAATCGATAAGATAATACTCAGGATCAAACTCATCAAAGACTAAGCGCGGATTCTTCCTTAATGCATTAACAACTTTCCATGTCAATATATCAAGGGCTTTCCTTGCTGCCTCAGGGCTTGACTCATGTCTGGTGTAGACTCTAATGTCAAGCGGCGTGAAGACATGTTGAACTTGTCTTGTATCTCCACGATAGAATATCTTTTCTCCTTGTCCTCGCCCTATCCCTATGGATGGATACTGTGAAATGAAGTCGTCGTAGCCATCAAGGTCGTCTACTTCTTTGACTTCGGCGATATCTTCTAGGTCAGAATCGTTCTTAAGTAGATATATTATTCTTGTTATAAGTCTAAATATCATTTATCTATACCTATTTTCATATGTATATGTTATGTCACAAGTGGCAGGAGAGCAAGTTAATTCTATTTGATTAACCCCTGGTTCTAACGAGAAGAATCCTTCATCTTCGGTTTCAGTTATGTCAACTATTCCATTTTTAGTTATCTCTCGCTCTTCCATATTAAAAACAATTACATCCCCATCTACTACTGTCTTCGCATAGTCAGTAGATTCTCCGGTGGTGTTGTTTTTAAGTTCAATGGTAACGGCTGGAGCCCCTGTGAAGCCAACTCTAAATACCGGGTAAGAATTTTTGATCCCAGTTATATTTATAATGAACGGAGCAGAATACTCAAAGCTAGATGAGATAGGATCTTCTGCCCAGAAAGGATCCTCTGCTTCAAACTTAACTCCCCACGCAGCTTCATGTGGTGGCCAAGCTTCGTATGATTCTGTATGCGTAAGAGGTTCTTTCCTTATAACCGATAAGAACCTATCTTGATCTCCAAAGTAAAATTTACCCTTTGGTTCCCTTACTCCTGATATTATACTGTCAAGTTGCTGTCGCATTGCACCGGTTGTATATGCTCGTATGTATCCGTTTAGCATGACAATCTTCTCACCTTCGTCATTTAATTGAATCCAACATCTTGTAGTCTCAGCATTAAAAACAAAATCATTGTATTTAATATAAGACATCTATTGTTTTTTCCTTAATTCAGAAAATTTTAATTTATACTTTAAATAAAATTTCTCAATTCTATTGGCAATCTTCATTACCTTTATTAGTTCATGGTGGTAGGAATAGATTAGCTTGCTAAGATATTTAATTATTTCCTTATCAGTTGTTCCCATTGGAAATTCTCCCTTAATAAATTCTTTAGCTAATGTTTCGTGACTAACGTTCATCCGTAATTAACCTCCATGGCTTGTTCTTCAAGTGTAGTTGATTCCAAGTCTGTGTTTTTAACAGCATCGAAATTGAAATGCGTGTATGGATCAACGTTTCCTTCTGGTCCAATGTTTGGGATACTAGTTACATAGTCAGCAAGAACACCCCAAGCTTCTTCCCACCATGTTTCAAACATATTTTTAAAGTCAATGTTCTTACGAGAGTCTCTATCTGATTGCCCACCACCTATTCCAGAGGCAATGGAACGATTGAATTTATACAACGTAAACTTTAAAGATAATGATTTGCAGATTAGAGAGGTTGCTAGGGTAGCTTCTCCAATGTTTAAATCATAAGCTTCAGCAACGGTAAGGGTGGCACCATCTACTTTTACTTTGTAAGCTGGCTTTAATAATTTGTAAATCATTCTATAGGCCTGAGATTGTCTAGTAGTTACAAGTGCATCAGGAACCATGCTTGCTTCATCCAATTGACTTACTGCTCTTATTGTAGCTAGATCTGAAAAAACCATTTTTACCTCCAGTTATTCTGCTCCGTGATACCTTCTATTTTCTGCTCGAAAGTCTATGAATTGTTGTATCAATCCTTTAAGGACTCCTGTCTGTTCGATGTTTTTTTCTGTACTAGTTTTAAGATGGTTGTTGATTGTGTGCGTAAAACTATCGGTAAGTTCTTTCCTTTCTATGGTTGTTTGATCAAGGGTCTTTATGATGTGCTTAACTAATACATGAACGATCCATAGTATTACTCCGATACATGATATTGTTATAGCTATCGTCGGTCCAAAATTTCTTACTAATTCAAACATAGTCATGAGTCCTCCTTACTTTTCCTTCACCACAATAGGCTCTGCATTTTCTCCTAGTTGTTACTTCTTGAAATTTCATACCATGTTGATTCTCCGGCGTCCCAAGTAATCATCAAAGTATCTCCCTTTCCAAGAGTCATATCAACACCGCTAGAAAGTTCTACATTGTCCCCATCGTTAATCGTAACCGTATTGGTGTCGTGAGTTCCCTGGATGATACAAGTTTGACCGTCATTCTTTCCGTCATTTATGGCTGGGTCTGTGTCAAGAATAACTGCTCCACCATTCCCAACAACTCTCTCAATCTTGTCACCACAAGTTATTGCTCCATCATTTGCCATTGACTGATCTGCCCCATCACAAAAATAAATGTGATCGCCCATTGCAACCCAACCATCAGCATTTTCATCTGCTACAACAATAGCAGAACCAAACGATTGAGTGATATATAAATCGGCAACCCCGCTTATTAACTTCGTGGCTGGTGATAATGCTATCGGATAAACATCAGCGTCACCATCGTAATCATAAGGAATATATGTCCTTCCGTTATCAATGGTATTGTCGGCAAGAGTAATTGTCCTTGCCCCGGCATCATCTCTTGACCCGATGTAAAAATAAGAACCATCGGTAGTAATACTTCCAGAAGTTGTGTCCATCTCAAAGGCCATGCCCTCACCAAAAGAAATTGGAGCGTCGTTGCTTCCCGACATAATATTAACGTGTGTGGCTTGGAATGCCCCTATATTGATAATGCCACCAATAGAACCTCCCCCGGGAGTTCCAGTATCAAACTCAAGATTTCCCACAGGCCCACCAGAGGGAACATCCCCGCTTGTAATATATACGCTTCTTGTGTCGGTCGAAGATGTCGGCTCTATAACAATGTCCCCATCAGCAGTCAAGGTATAATCAGCAACTCCTGAATCGTGAAATGCTGTAACCTGTGGAACAAAGGCACTAGTGGCTAAAGTATTCTCAAAACCATAAATCAATGACCCTGCATCTGGGTTTCCAGTTTCCCCGCCAGTGGCTTTGAACGAAGCGGCAGTTTCCCCTTCGGCTAAATCCTCGGCATAAACATACCCAGCAAAAGCGGCAGAATTATCAGCCGCAGTATAAAGTATACTTTGCACATTTTCGTAATCATTAGTTGTAATCTCGGCCGCACCAGCTCCAGCAGTAAAAGATCCAATCGCAACCGTGCGAGCAGTTTCATCTTCAACATCAAGTTTAGTGTCTGGCGTGGAATCTCCTATTCCAACATTTCCTGCGTCTGCCTCAACAATTAAGCCATATTCCCACGTTCCCGAAACTGTGATTGCTGCCTGACCTTCAAACGTAAGGCTGGAATTTTCTATATTAAGTCCGAAAGTATCATCTTCAAACCCAGTTATTGTAGGATCTAAAACAATGTTCATTCCAACTAATTCCCCTGACGCTCCTAAAGCGGTAGGTCTTACTGTTAAATCAATACCAGTAATGGTAGGTGCGGCTCCAGAACTTTGAGAAAGTAATGTCATAAGAGTAAACTCATCTGAGGGAGCGTCTACTTGAACATTAACTCCGTTAAACCCAATATCAACGTATGGATTTCCGCCTCCTAAAATTTGAAATGATCCATTTGGGTCGGTTACGTCATATGCTAAATCATATGCACCAAGAGTAGTGGTTCTAGTTTCCGTCAATGTTCCACCTAATCTTACAACTGAGCTTTCCTCGATTACGCCATCTTGAAAAGTTATTGCACCTTGATAGTCCGTTCCTTCGGCTGCTATTACCACGTCACCATTTGGAGCAAACGCCCCTAATATTCCACCAACCGCCCAGCCTGAACTTCTTAACCCACCATTGGCAGCGATAACTCCTACGTCTGATTTTATAGCATAATTTGTTCCTGTGCCTGTTGCACCTGAAACATCAAGATTTATTCCAATGTGATCCTGGTTAGTATGAGTTCCAGCCAATTCTATTTTTGCACCAACCAAATCTTGTGCGGCATCAGTTGCTTCTGGTGTTGCATAAATATATAGCCCTTGAAAGCCCCACGTTCCGTCAGTTGTTCCATAAATTCCTAGCCCTATTCCATCTTTAACTTCGGCAACAATGACGTGTTCGTCTGAATCGGCTTGTCCAGTATCTCCCCTTGTCGCAACAATGTTAGCATTGGAAAAGTCTATTGGGTTAGCGTCTGTTCCAAAAAATGATTCGTTATCAACAAACATTCTATCCTCAACTTCTAAATTACCTCGAAGAAAAGCAGAACCTTCTGATGAAATTGTCTCAAACCTTGCTCCGCCAGAATATTCGCTTTCACCAACTACAAATAATCCGGGTCTTGCCCCATTTTGACCACCACCAATTTCAAAGCAAATATCACCGCCAGGAAAAGCGGCTAGGTCAGAGCTGTTTGTCCTAAACATAAGATCAAAGGCTTCCTCTGTTCCTTCACTAACAGCTTCCATAATAAAATCATCATTGAATCCTAAAAGATGTCCGTTAAAATCTCCAGTAAAGGTTATACCGAAACTGCCCGGATCATCCTCGCTTACTGTTTCAGATATGGCGATATTATCAATGTATTCAGTATGAGTGTTGCCAAACCCTACCGAGAATCCAATGTATATTTGATTTGCTGCCGGAGCTTCAAAAGTCGTAACTGAAAATTGTGTGTATGCTCCAGTTGTTTCTGCATTGAAAATATTATCATTCCCTTCACCGCCCGGAGTATAAGCATCCCATTCTTCGTTTGTGAAGTTATAAATTTCTGTTGCAGTTGCAGGGGGAGCATCCCAAAATATGGCACAAATATTTCCCGGAGCTGATTCTGCACTTCCGTAAAATGTAACTGTATATTCTGCACCTTCTACTACATCTTCTACTAATTGTGCAAGAATAATTGCTTCGTCAGTTGTGCCGAACATCTTTCCTGAATAAGTTCCAGCATAAACATTGACTGATTCTTGCTCAAGAGTAGCAGGTGTAGCCATTGGAGAGCCTACGGTAAAAATATCCCAATCGGTAGGATTGAAAGCATCATCCCAAAGTTCTAGTGTTCCATTTTCTGTAAGGTTAGGAGTAGCAACAGACCATCCATTATCATTAGAAGCAATCGCTAACGCACCTATTGAACTACTTGGTGAATCATCTTCGTTGCGATTTATCAAAAGACTTTGAACAAAGGCTGTTTCACCAGGTGTAAGCCCAGATGACCTATAATTAACTTGAAACAAAGAAGGAACCTCTTCGTCTGGAACCACCTCAGTAACAACCTCGCTTGAACCAATGATAACTGAATCCGTTA
>Ga0208769_1000451_pt1 | contig 19908 bp, 25 predicted proteins | sample AntAceMetag02UKC_FD_184768 | JGI IMG/M metagenome (GOLD analysis project Ga0208769, IMG submission 184768) | Saline lake microbial communities from Ace Lake, Antarctica- Antarctic Ace Lake Metagenome 02UKC (SPAdes) (version 2) | ecosystem: Environmental > Aquatic > Non-marine Saline and Alkaline...
TAACTTTAGTTCCTTTCTCTCCTCTAATTAAACTAACTGCTTCATCTATGGTTAAATCACTTGTCATAGTATCATCTACCTTGAGAATTTTATCTCCTGCTTTTAATCCGGCTTTTTGAGCAGGATTTCCTTCTAATGGAGTGATTACGGTTAAAATATCTTTACGAATACCAACTTCTGCGCCAATCCCTTCAAAGCTACCTTTAATGTCATCTATAAACTTCTTACTGTCTTCTGGCTCCATAAAAATGGAATATGGATCATCTAAAGATGATAATAATCCTGATATTGCTCCATAAATCATTTTTTGACTATTCAAATCTTCTCTATTAACATATTTTTTTTCAATTAATTGCCAAGCATCCCAAAACAAACTAAAATCAGCTTTAATCTCTTGATCTGACTCTTTATTGCTTATGCTATTAATTTTTTCAATAGAAGGTTGATTATATTCTCCAATAAAAAACCCTAAGCTGAAAACAAGCCCTAATACAATCATATAAATTGGAACAGAAATATATTTTTTCATATTTTCTTTTTATTATCTTTTCTCCATTTCCAAAGATATTTTATAAAACTTTTTAAATGTAAACGCGTATATTTATTAAATAGAATATCTAAAAATGCTCCTAATTTTTTACTGGCTCTTCCATAATAATGAAATACTTGAGCAGATGGTAAATAAATTATTTCATAACCATTTTTCCAGAAACGACGACACCAATCAGTATCTTCAAGATACATAAAAAATCTTTCATCCCATAATCCAACTTTATTAACGGCTTCTTTACGAACAAACATTGCTGATCCCTGTACCCAATCAGCTTTTGTATCAGAAGAAAAGCTTTCTCCATTCATCAAAAAATCATCTAATTTTTCTTTACTCCAACGTGTTCTTTTAAAAAAAGTTCTACGGGCTAAAATTGCTCCTATTGTAGGAAAACGAAAACAAGATTTTTGGATTTTATTACTAAAGGTTAATAACTGCGGTCCAATAATACCAACTTTATTATTTTTTTTCATAAAATCAAGCATTTCAGATATAGAGTTCTTTAAAATAATGATATCATGATTAATAATAAAAAGATATTTTCCCTGAGATAATCCGATTCCCTTATTGACCAATTTAGAATAACCAACATTTTTTGAAAAAGAAAAATATTTTACATCTGGAAATTTTTCTTCAATAAAATCTTTAGTTTCTTTTTTTGCTTCACTATCAATAACAATGATTTCATGTTCTATTTCATTAATAGTATTTTTAATTGATTCCAAACAAAGCCTTAGCAATGATGATCTTTTATAATGTGTAATAATAATAGAAATCATAATTAATCAAATATGTTTTTACATGTCTCCTGAATTTTATCAAAATTATCTCCCACTGGCAAAAGCACATATTCTTCATTAATAAATGTATCGTAAAGTAATCCTTCGGGACTTGTATCAAAAAAAACTTTCTTAATATAATCTTTATCTATATCTTTTGCTAAACTAATTAAACTGTTCATATTGTCTAATCCCATGTCTGTTTTGACATTTTTACCTAGCACATCTAATAAATTAAAGATTTTAATTGGATTAGTTAATACGCCTAAAGACAAAGCCTTCTCTTTAATTGCCATTAAAACTTGATTTTGACGTCTCATTCTATCAAAATCATTTGTTGAATAACGAGAACGAACATAATAAAGAGTAGTTTGGCCATCTAATTCATTTGTCCCTGTGGCAACATGAAAAACCCATTTTTCTTCTCCTTCTATTTCTTTAATAAACCAATTATCATTTTCTTCTAATCCTTCGTTAGACCACTGAAAGCTTTCTTCAAATGGTTTTTCTAATTCTATAGTAATACCACCCAATGCATCAACTCCTTCTTCAATGCCCTTAAAATCAATGCTAACAGCATAATCAACATATAGATCAGTAACAAGAGAAACAGTTTTTTTAGCGCAATCTAATCCGCCTTGAGCATAGGCAAAATTTATTTTTCTATCTTCCAATGTGCACCAAATTTTAACATATAGATCTCTTGGTAAAGAAATCAAAGCTATCTCGTCTGTACTTTTTTTTATACTAGCTAAAATCATTGCATCAGAAAGTAATTTTCCATCTCCTTCATCTTCTAGTCCTCTCATTCCTAAAAGTAAAATATTAATTCTATCAGGATCTTCTTCTGGTAAATCTGGTAAATCTTCACTAAAAGGCAAAACATTACTTGCACCAGTCCAATCAATTACCTTACTGATAGTAAAGCTAGTTTTTACAAATAATAAAGAAACAAATCCTATTATTAGTACAATAGACAAAAATAACCAAAAATATCTTTTTTTATTGCATGTTGAATTTTCCATATCTTATTTAAACCATTTATTTATTTCTTTTGAATTTATTCTTTTTCCTTCCATAATGATTTTTCTTTTCTTTATTGCTTTGGGTATTAATTTAAACAAATCTTTAATCGCTCTATATGTATATTTTTCAAACAAAAGCACATATCCCCAGGAACTAATTTCTTTAATTAAGAAATTAGGAAAATATTTAATGAAAGAACCTATTTGTTCATTTTTAATTTGCATTAAACGTTGATTCTTGAAAGCTAAATATTTACCAAATTTATTAATCTTTAATCTCTCTTTAATAATGTTTATATAACTTAAGGCAAAACTATCCCCTGCTGTTCTATCATGATAAGCAATTGACTTTGGTTGATAAAATGATTTCCATCCATATAATCGTAACCGCCAAGCTAAATCAACGTCTTCTTTATATGCAAAGAAATCTTCATCAAAATACTCATTATTCATTTTAATATCTTCTAATGCTTCCCTTCTGTAGATTGGAGTTGCTCCATCGGGTCCAAAAATCTCTTCAATATTTTCAAATTGACCTTCGTCAATATCTCCCTGTCCCTTGTTGATAATCCGTCTATTTTTTAAAACAAGCAATCCAATGGTATCAATAATATGAGTTATTTGATAATCAGAATAATCATTAGAAATTGACAATCCTTTTTGCCAACGCAATAATTTACCTTGAACAGATGATATCTTTTTATCTTTTTTAAATAATTCTATGGCTTCTAAAACAAAATCTTTGTTTAAAACAACATCTTGGTTAAGACAAAGAATAAAATCTCCTTTACTCTTTTTTATAATATCATTATGTCCAGCCGCAAAACCAACATTTTTAGGATTTAAGAAAAATTTTAAATCTTTGTATTTACTCTTTATTTCTCTAATATATTGGATTGTTTTATCATCTGAATTATTGTCCAATACTGTAATCTCTAAATTAGGATATGTTTGATTAAAAACAGAATTTAAACAATCTTTAATGTATCTCTCGCCATTCCAAGTAAGAATATTAATCGAAACTAATGGATGATTTTGTTCCATATAATATACCTAAATTAATAAGAAAAAATAAAAAAACCTTATCATTAAGAATAACGACATCAAATAAACTATATCCTAAAATCCAAATCAAAGCAATAATAAAAAATCCAGCCCAAGCTTGTAAAAACGGCTTATTAGCTTTAATAAAAACATACCAAGTATCTTTAAGGACATACCAAAACATAGTCAATAAAATTAACAAACCAAATATACCTATCTCAGAAGCAAAATCTAAATAAAGACTATGAGCCGAAGAACCTCTTTTAATAGTAGATAAATCTTCGTTTAAAACTAAAGGATAGTTCCCAATACCAACGCCAAGAAAAGGACGTATAATAATTGAATCAATTGTCCTTTGCCAAATTTCTAAACGACTTTTAACAGAAGTTTCCATAAAATCAAACATACTTCTAGTTCTTTCAAAAAATGAAAAACCCATAGTCGCTTCTCCTCCTAATTGAATATATTGAGGTAAGAAAAGAATAGCCGATGCAATTGGAAAAAGAATAACAAAGATAAGAAAACTTCCTAAAATTAACTGCACTTGTTTTCTATGGTTTTTATATAATTTAAAAATAAAAAATAAAATCATTAACAAAGAACAAATTGCACTAATCCATGCTCCACGGGATCCAGAAAAAATAATACCTAAAAAACAAAAAATTAATAATAGATAAGATAAAACTGCTTTCACCTTATTTCCTTGTTTGCGAAAAAAGATTAAAATCCAAAGAAAAGGTAAAGATAAAATACAAAACATAGCAAAAGAATGAGAATCAGGAAAAACAGAAAACATTCTTAAAGTTGGCAATTGATAAGAATAATAAGAGAACCAAGTATTGCTATAAGATAAAAGATTGCTTAGAGCCTCTCCATAGTAAACATTGATTAAGTGCCTATCCCAAATATACCAAAATTGATGAAGATTAATAAAAAAAATAATTATTAATTGTAAAAAACCGATTCCCAAGATTATTCCTATGGCTACTTTAACTGCATTAATAATTTTATGAAGAACTTCTTTATCTCTAAATACTAAATTTCTAATAATTATATAGATTAAAACAGCATTTACTAAAAATATTATTTTTTTTAAACCAATCCAGGCATTTCCAGCAACAAAAAGAGACGCTAAAGATATTATAAGAAATATTAAACTTAAATGTTCCATTCTATAATATTCAAATTTTTCTTTTAATTTCCATTTTCCAAAATTATTCTTTATTAATTTAATTGAAATACCATATTTAAAAAAAAGAACCAGAAATAAAACAATTGATAGAATTCTCCAATTAGCCAAGGTATCAAAACCTTCTTTGACAGGTAAAGCAACAAACAAAGGGATAGAAACAATAAAAACCCAGAGAGATTCTTCTATGGGGCTAAAAATAAAATAAAAAATTAATAATCCAGTCAAAAATAAACTTGCTTCTCTAGGTAAAATATTAAAAACCATTAATAAAATGGTTGCTATTTCTGTAAATAAAATAACTAAATTTTTTGATTGATTTGTATTAAATTCCATTTAATATCCTTTTAATTTTTCGGATTTTTCATGTTGACGCATTCTTTCTAATGCTTTAGCTTCAATTTGTCGAATTCGTTCTCTCGTAACACCAAATTCTTGACCAACTTCTTCTAATGTATGGTTTACACCATCTTTTAATCCAAAACGCATTTCTAGAATTTTTTGTTCACGAGGAGATAAGTCAATTAAAATTTCTTCTAATCTTTTTTCAAGCAATTTTCTAGCTGCAGATTGAGAAGGTGAAATAGTCTTTTTATCTTCAATAAATTCTCCTAATCTACTTTCTTCTTCGTCATCTCCTACAGGAGCTTCTAGAGAAATTGTTTCTTGAGAAATTTTAATAATATGTCTAATTTTATCAATACTCTCATCCATTTCTACTGCAATTTCTTCTGGCAACGGATCTCTTCCTAAAGCCAATAATAATTGTCGTTTAACTTGTGTGTATTTGCTTATCGTTTCAACCATATGAACAGGAATTCTAATTGTTCTTGATTGATCTGCAAGCGCCCTAGTAATTGCTTGTCTAATCCACCAAGTTGCATAGGTAGAAAATTTATATCCTCTATGATAATCAAATTTTTCTACAGCTTTAAAAAGACCAATATTTCCTTCTTGTATTAAATCAAGTAGATTAAGATTACGGCTACGACCAACATACCTTTTAGCGATACTGACCACTAATCTTAAATTAGCTTGAGTTAATTTCTGTCTTGCTTCTTGATCATCCTGTTCAATTAATTTAGCTAATTTAATTTCTTCTTGAGCTGTTAATAGTGGGATTCTACCAATTTCTTTTAAATACATCTGAACATTATCAAATTTTTCTGAGCGAAGAGATTTTTTTTCTTTAACTATTTTTTTATTATTTTCAGAAACTGTTTCTAGAAATTCAATTGATTCAATTATTTTAATATTGTTTTCTTTTAATTCGTCGTAAACTCTTTCTAGTCCAGCAATATCTTCTTCTATTCTAGGAATTAATCTAATCAATTCTGCTTCAGTAACAAATCCCCTTTCTCTGCCACGATTAATTAACTCTTTAATCTTTTCTTCATTAATTAAATTCTTTTTACTTCTTCTTACTACAGGCTTAGTTTTATTCTTTTTAATTGTTTTTTTAACAGCTATTTTCTTTTTAGGAGTTACTTTTCTTTTTGGAACTACTTTCTTCTTAGAAACTATTTTCTTTTTAGGAGTTACTTTTCTTTTTGGAACTACTTTCTTCTTAGGAGTTATTTTTTTTGGCATAATTTTATTATTTTTTTTAAAATTAAGATTGACTAATAAACATTTGTTTAGATAATTTATTAAATTCTGCAGTTAATTTTTTGATAGAAGATTTATCTTGTTTCTCTTCTGCTTCCTTAATAGCTAAATTCAAATAATTTAATTTATTATGAAAATATCGTTTTTTTAATTGATTAAAACAAAATTTAATTTCCTTATTAAGATCAAATTCATCCGTTAAACTCATCTGGGCTTCTATTCTAAAACTAAGTTCATCTAAACTACTTGCTAAATCCTTAGATATTTTCTTTTTTAAATCTTTTAAATTAACCTTTTTCCCTTTGCTCTTCTTTAAAATCTTAAATATCTCTTCTAATCCAGTATCTGTAAATAAATATGAATCTTCTTTTTTACACTCTTTAAAATTATCATTTTTCATTAAAAGCAATCCAATAAGATATTCTTCTAATTCATCTATCTTGTTTCTTGAAGATATAACTTCTAAATTTTTACCTGGACTTAAAAATCTTTCTTCTAAACCAGAATCTTTTATCTTCTCCATTTCTTCAATCAAAACTGATTCTTGAACCTTTAATTTTGAAGCTGTTTTCTGTAACCAGTGAGCTTGTTCTACTTTATTAAAAATTTTTTTAATCATTGGTAAAACAGATTTGCTAATTTCTTTCTTCCCTTCAACTGTTTCTGGATCATTCCTTAAAATCGCATTATTTAAATAAAATTCTATTAAATCTTGAGCTTTTCCAACAGCTTTTTCCCAAAGAGAAGGATTCTTTTGAATATATCCAGCTGGATCTTGATTGTCAGGTAAACTAATTACTTTAGTATTAAAACCAAATTTAAAAGCTAAATCAATTCCTCTTTTAGTAGCCATTTCTCCTGCTAAGTCAGTATCAAATGCCATTAATAGATTTTCTGTATAACGTTTAATTATTGTTAATTGTTGATCTGTTAATGCCGTTCCAGAACTAGCTATTGTATTAACAAATCCTGTTTGATGAGACATAATTACATCTGTTTGTCCCTCAACTAAAATACAAAAATTTTTCTTCTTAATATCTAATTTAGCTTTATCTATACCGTATATAACTCTACTTTTATCGTAAAGCAATGTATTAGGTATATTCATATACTTACCCATACGATCATCTGGATTATTGGGATTTTCACGACCAGTAAAACCAATTACTATTCCATTAATATCACGAATAGGGAATATTATTCTATCACGAAATCTATCATAATATCTATCATTAGATATTTTTTTTTCAGTTTCTATAACTAAGCCAGTTTTTAAAATTTCTTGATTAGGATATCCTTGTTTATTTAAAAAATCCCTTAAAGATCTCCATTGATTGGGCGCATAACCAATTTGCCAGTCCTTAATTGTCTTTGCTTTTAGGCCACGATTAATTAAGTATTTTTGCATTTCCTTTCCAGCACTACTAGCTTCCATCTGCTTTATGAAAAAACGATTAGCTAATTCACAAATTTCATAAAGTCGTGTTCGTTCAGTCTTTAATTTAGGATCTATCTTTTTTAATTCTATACCAGCTCTTTGTGCTAATATTTTTAATGCATCACCGAATTCAATCCCCTCCATCTCCATAACAAAGTCAAAAATGCTTCCTCCTTTGCCACAACCAAAGCATTTCCATAACTGTCTTTCGGGAGAAACCATAAAAGAAGGAGATTTTTCAGAATGAAAAGGACACGGCGCTTTATAGTTCCGCCCTGCTTTTTGTAAATGGATATAGCCACCAATTACATCAACTATATCTAATTTATTCTTAATATCATCAACCGGCGAACTAGTCATATTTATTTAAACATAGCTTTTTCTACAATAGCCATGGTTTTATTAGCATTTTCTGTAGCTATTTTAGTTCCTCTCTCAAGAACTGATTTAATCATTTTATCATCTTTAGCAATTTTCTTTTTACGTTCTTGAAAATCAATAAGAAACTCTGAAACTATTTTTGTAAGCATATTTTTGAAATCACCCATTACTTTCTTTCCAGCCATATGCTCAGAAACTATTTTATCAATAGAAATTTTATCTTCTTCTCTTTTAGCTAGCTCTTTGGCTAAAAGAATATTACTTTCAAGTCCTTTTGTCATTTTACCTTCAATTGATGTAATTGCTCCTTTAATTTTTTTAGTTACACCTTTAATATCATCATTTAAAAATATTGCTCCATCAGGAATAGATTTACTCATTTTTCCTTCTCCTTTAAGAGATAAAATGTTTAAAGCTTCTATCTCATATGGTTTTGGGATGGGAAAAATATTACCATAGCGATCATTAAACCTTCTGGCAAGCAAACGAGAAATCTCTAGGTGAGATTCTTGATCCTTACCTACTGGAACCTGTTCTGCTCTTTGAATTAGAATATCAGCAGCCATAAGAACTGGGTATAAAAAAAGAAAAGAATTTGCAGTTTCTCTCCTCGCATTTTTAAGTTTATCTTTTAAGGTAGGAACCCTTAAAAGCTCTGCAACCGTTATGTGACGAGTTAAATAACTCATTAATGTAAAAACTTGAGATTTAATTGTTGATTGAATAAAAATTACAGATTTATTAGGATTAAGTCCCAATGCTAAATAATCAACAACAACCTCGTTGATGAACTTTTTAATTACCGATGGTTCTTCGTCGGTAATTGCATGTAAGTCCGCCACAAAAACCATTGGCTCAATTCCTTTTTTTGTTAGACTAAGGATTGGCTCAACTGCGCCTAAATAATTAGCAACCGTTAAGCTACCAGTTGGCCTTATTCCTGTAAAAACTTTTATTTTATATTCTTTTTTCATAATTTTGTTATTTTAATTTACTATTATGATTACGAAGTTCATCTAAATTAAACTCGCCTAATAACCAGAAAACTCCCTGCATAAATCCAAGCCAACGAAAAAATTTTTCTCTCTGTTTTTCTTTGATAAATTTTTCCATTTTTGGCAACATTGAAAGAAGATGTTCTAAATCAACTTTTTTATTATAACTGTTTTCCGCTGTTTTACTTTTAAGCTTTTCTAATCGTTCTCTGTATTTCTGTAATAAAGATAGAAAATTTTTATCATTCATTTTTTTTATTTTATTGATTTATATGAATGCGGAGAGGGAGGGATTCGAACCCTCGATACCTTGCGATATACCTGCTTTCCAAGCAGGCGCACTAGACCACTATGCGACCTCTCCTTGCAACCTATCTTAAAGTAAATCTCCTAATTTTTTCTTTAATTTTTCTACTTCATTAGAGTCTAAAGGATCATTAGAATTTCGTTTTAATCTATAAATTTCTTTTTTTAATTCTTCTTTGCTAATCCCATCTTTCAAAGAATCTTGGAATATACCCTCTGTATAGGAACGCTCTATATCAGATAATTCAGGAATACTATGCAAAACCTTTTTAAATTCATCTCTATTTATTTTTTTACCACTTGAAGAAAATAATCCCATAATTTTATAAATCCATTCCGCGAAGAGCCTTTAACCGCTCTTCAACCGGAGGATGAGTTAAAAACATTTTTCTGACTTTTTTGCCCTTAAAAGGATTAGAAATATACATATGAGCCATTGCCTTATTCGCTACTTTAAGTTTTGTTGTATCTTGAGAAATTTTTTCTAATGCCTTGGCTAGTCCTTCTGGATAACGAGTTAATAAAGCACCATCAGCATCAGCTAAAAACTCTCTTTTACGAGAGATAGCCAATTGAATTAATAATGCAATAAAAGGAGAAAGTATTGCTAAAATTAAACCTATTAACATCATAATTGCAGCTATCTGTCCTCCTCCTTTATCGCTGTTTCTTCGTCCACCAAAAATTGTCCAACGTAAAAACCAATCGGACAACAAGGCAACCATACCCACTAAAATTACAACAACTGTTTGTAAGAGAATGTCTCTATTACCGATATGACTTATCTCATGAGCAATCACTCCTTCCAGTTCAGAACGATCTAACTTATTTAAAAGACCCCTGGTTACTGCCACAACTGCACGTTGAGGATCTCTACCAGTAGCAAAAGCATTAGGAGCCATCTCTTCAATAATATATATTTTTGGCAATGGCAATCCAGCCGTAATACAAAGATTTTCAACAAGACGATAAAGTTCTGGATTTTCATTACGTTTAACTTCTTTAGCTTTACTCATGGCTAAAACAATCTTATCTGAATACCAATATGAAGTTAAACTCATTGAAGAACTAAAAATAACTGCAATGAGTAAAATAATCGGACTATTAAATTGATAAGAAAAAACCCAACCTAATCCAATAATAAAAATTAGAAATATACTAATCAATATCCATGTTTTACGGATATTTTCATCCTTATGAGTATATAATGTAGCCATTTACTAAAAATCAACTTTAACTGGTTCTTTTTCTTCTTCATCTAACTCAAAAAAATCATATTCCTTAAAATTAAGAAATCCAGCAATCATATTATTTGGGAATATTTGAATTTTTGTATTGAAGTCACGAACATTTCCATTATAGAACCTACGAGCAGCTTGAATCTTATTCTCTGTATCACTTAATTCTCTTTGTAGCTCTAAAAAGTTTTCATTAGCTTTTAAATCTGGATAATTCTCAGCAACAGCAAATAAAGACTTTAGGGTCCCTGAAAGCATATTTTCTGCTTTAGCTTTTTCACCTGGATCTTGAGCTCCCATAGCAGCAGTTCTAGCTTTAGTAACATTCTCAAAAAGTTCTCTTTCATGTTTTGCATATCCCTTAACTGCATTAACTAAATTAGGGATCAGATCATAACGTCTTTTTAATTGAACATCTATGTCTGACCATGCTTCATCAGTTCTGTTTCTAAATTTGATTAATCCATTATAAATAGTGATTAACCAAATAACAAAAACAGCTAGAACACCAATAATAATCCATAAAAATATATTCATAATTAAATCTCCTTTCTAAAAATATTATACTCTTTCAAACCCAATTTTGCAACTTAATAAAAACCAAAAGCAGCCCCGATAAAAATCAGGGCTGCTTCCTTTTGTAAAATCAATTTTACATCATGCCTGGCATTCCACCACCCATACCACCACCCATTGGAGGCATTTGCATAGATTCTTTCTTGTCTGGCAAATCAGTTACAACTGCTTCTGTTGTAAGTAACATAGCTGCTGCAGAAGCAGCATTTTCTAGTGCTGAACGAGTTACTTTGGTAGGATCGATAATGCCAGCTTCAAATAAATCTTGATATTTGTTCTTAGCTGCATTATATCCATAGCCATCTTTATGTTTTTTAACTTCATCAACTACAACTGCTCCGTCTTGACCGGCATTAGCAGCAATTTGTCTTAATGGCTCTTCTAATGCTCTTTTAAGAATATTAATACCAATTTTTTGTTCTCCTGAAACCTTAAGATTATCAAATCCTTTTAAAGCCCTTACTAAAGCAACGCCACCGCCAGGAACAATTCCTTCGTCAGTAGCTGCTTTAGTTGCATTCAAAGCATCTTCAATCTTTGCTTGCTTATACTTCTGTTCTGCTTCAGTAGCAGCTCCAACTTTAATTACAGCAACACCACCAGCTAATTTAGCTAAACGCTCTTTTAATTTTTCTTTATCAAAATCAGAATCACTATTTTCTAATTCTGTTTTAATTTGATTAACACGAGCTTCGATGTCTGCTTTATTTCCTTTTCCTTCAACAATAGTTGTATTTTCTTTATCAGATATAATTTTACGAGCATGACCAAGCATTTTAATGTCCATATTCTCTAATTTAAGACCTAATTCTTCAGAAATAACTTGACCACCAGTTAAAATAGCAATATCTTCTAACATTTCTTTTCTTCTATCACCAAATCCAGGAGCTTTAATAGCTAAAGCATTAAATGTCCCTCTTAGCTTATTAACAACCAAGGTAGTTAAAGCATCACCATCAACATCTTCAGCAATTAAAATAATATCTTTTTTACCACTTTTAGTTATGTTTTCCAAAAGAGGAAGAATTTCTTGAATGCTAGAAATTTTCTTATCAGTAATCAATATATATGGATCTTCGTATTCAGCCTGCATTTTTTCTGTATTATTAATCATATATGGAGAAATATATCCTTTATCAAAACGCATTCCCTTAACTGTTTCTTTTGATAATCCAAAAGTTTGAGATTCTTCAACCGTAATCACTCCATTTTTACCAACCGTTTGAATTGCTTCTGCAATTAAATCACCTACTTCAGCATCTTCTGCTGATATAGTAGCTACTTGAGCAGTTTCTGCTTTACTAGAAACATCTTTAGACATTTTCTTCAAGGATTCAATTACTGCCTTAACTCCTTTTTCAATACCTTTTTTGATTGCTAATGGATTAGCTCCAGCTGTAACATTTTTTAACCCTTCAGTTACAATAGCTTGAGTCAAAATTGTTGCTGTAGTTGTTCCATCACCAGCTAAATCATTAGTCTTTTCAGCTGCTTCTCTAACTAAAGAAGCACCAATATTTTCAAATTTATTTTCTAATTCAATTTCTTTAGCAATAGTAACTCCGTCATTAGTAATTTCAGGAGAACCAAAACCCTTATCTAAAACAACGTTACGTCCCTTGGGACCTAATGTTACTTTAACTACATTAGCTAATTTATCAACGCCTTTTTTAAGCTGACTCCTAGCTTGTTCATCAAATTTGATTTGTTTTGCCATAATTTTTTATTAGAATTTATTCTAAAATTGCTAAAATATCTTCTTCTTTAGCAATTAAATATTCTTTATTATTAATTTTAATTTCACTTGGACCATATTTAGTAAATAAAACAACATCTCCCTTTTTAACTGTCATTTGTTTTTTTGAAGTACCAGGCCCAACTTCAACAACCTTACCTTGTTCAGGTTTTTCCTTATCAGCTGTATCAGGTAAAATTATACCTGATTCAGTTTTTTCTTCAACAGCCATTGGTTCAATTAGAACCCTGTCTGCTAATGGTTTTATTTTCATAATTTTAATAAACAAAAACTATAGATAATGAATAATAAAAGACCATGTTCATCGTCCATCGCCTCTGTTTCCTTTAGTATTATTTTAATAGTAATCCAAATCCCCTAGATTGTCAAACCCGAATCTTCTTCTGTCCCTAATCCTTTAAATCCTAATTTTATCATCTTCCTATTATATTTTTCTAAAATCTTTTTTTCTGGAGAATCAGGATGGAATTCTAATTGTTTATCATTAAAAGTCACCCTACCTCCTGATTTATATGTTAATGGCTCTCTTTTTATTTTTCCTTCTTGAATCTTTTTTAAAAAATATTCTAAAATATTACCAAACCAAGTGTTAAAAAATTTTTCTCTAAGTTTCCTAATGGATTCAAAAAACTTATTAGATTCAATAGTTGTTAAATATCCTTTTTCAATAATTGGATAATTAACTAAACATTCATTAACCCATTGATTAGCTTTTTGAAATTTCTTATATAATCCTTTTCTTTCCCAAACTAATACTAAATGAGCGTATGTTTGTGCATTATACAAACTTTGCCAAGGAATTTTTAAACTCTGATCTGTAATATAGTGATTCAAACAAAATCTATTTTTAGTTAAATTTCCATGTCTACGTTGTCCGATTATATGTATAAACAATGTAGTAAAGGCTCTACAAGTCCAAATACGGCCTGATTTAGCAATAATTAGCAAATCTATATCAGACTCCTCTTTAGCATTGTTCATAGCCAAAGAGCCACTTACGGCTACCATACGAATATATGGAATTAACTGTAAAAATCTAATTATCCGTTTTGCTTTTTTCCATTTTTTATCAGAAATTATTTGTCTTTGAATTCTTTGTTTAACAATTTTTTGTCGCCCTTTTAAAAAATATATTCCATTCTTCTGATTAATAAATTTAGATAATTCAGAACTATTATCTAAAATATTTAAAATCTTATTTAAATCAACTTCAAAATCACCTTTTTTATTTAAATATTTAAAAACTTCCCAACCAGTTAATGGACATCCTAGAACATCATAATAAACTAAAGTGGATAAAATAGATTTTTCTAAATCATTCATGTGCTTTAATCTTTAATCCCAAGGCGACTGCTTTAGCAATCCTAGTCCCAACCATTGATTCTTCGCTAGGGATAACTTCTGTTTTCTTAATATCATCTAATTTAATTTTATTTTTCTTTAAGAACTTATCAATTTTAGGAATTAAAGTTTCGCTTAGATTATAAAGACCAGCCCATTTATGACTGGCTATATTTCTATTCCCCTTTTTTAAAACTAATTCAACCTGTTCTTTAGATAAATCAATAATTAAAATCATTTTATTTCAAATATTTTATTTCTAGTTTTCCCTCCTTTAATTAATCTAATTTCTGTTCTATCAATATTCAAATATTTTACCAAAACACTAATTACTGCTCTATTAGCTTGTCCTTGAATTGGCTTTTCTTTAACCCAAATTTCAAAACTATCTTCTGATTTTTTAAATATTTCTTCTTTTCCTGCCTGAGGAAAGACTTTTACTTTAATCAACATTTTGATTTAACTTTTCAAAAAAATATTCTCTTTTTTTAAAAAATAATTTAGCTCTTTTGACTACTTCTTTTTCCGAATCTTCTGGAGTCAACTTTCCATTATCATGAAAAAAAGAAGCTATTCTTCCATAATAGAGACAGCTTAAAGTATGAATTAGCGCTGGCTTGTTTTTGCTTGTTTGATAAGCTAATAAGAAATCATAAACAATTTTGAACCAAATGTCAGAATGGATTTCTCCTTCTTTGTTTTTATAAATAATCTCTAATTTTTTTCTTACAGACGGACCTACTGTTTTTTTGATAACTGGCCAATAAAGACCTATATTATCTAAAAATATTTTTTTGAAAAGTTCTTCTTCTGGATGTGAATTAGCCAAAATTCTTAATTTTCGACCACCAAGAACAGGAATCTTTCTCGCTTCAACTACATTTTCAAATTGATGAATATTTTTACTTATAATCTCAAAAAAAGTTCCAATAACCTGAAAAAACATTGGCCCTAATTTAGGCGTTGATAAATTATGTTCCTTAGAACCTAAATTTACCTGAGCTATTTTCATCTTTTTTAGAATAGCCGTCATGGTCATAAAAATATCTATACCAAATTGATATGTTGTTTCTACCCATTCTTCTTTAAGCCAAACTTTAACCATTTTATTAGAAAAAGAAAAATCACCACCAATTGGCTGACGAATATCCCAACCCAACAAACCATAGGTCAAAGGATATATTAAATGATTAGTAATAGTTGCATCTGTTTTGCAACGAATGTAATAAGGGGTTATAAAGTCATGACCATCTAAAATGGGATCAGCCATTTTTTTAACCCAATCACCGCGAATACTTCTCAAATCTGCGTCAAAAACAATTCCAGCCTTAGCTTCTAATTTTTTAACCATTAAAAAAAGGTTATGAAAATTATAACCCTTGCCTCTAAGACCATTAGGAGTGCTAATATATATTCTTGGAATATTAGTTCGTGCTTGAAAAAAAACTTTTTTAGTATTATCGCTTGAATTATTATCTAGATTAATTATAACAGATTTTTTATTTGGAAAATATTTTTTTAAACCCGCTCCTATCTGCTCAACTACAAAACCGATAGTTTCTTCTTCATTATATGAAGGAATACCCACCACTATTTCTGCTTGTTTAATTTTTTGCGGATTATCAATTCTCATTAAGATTTATTTTCTACACTATCTCTAGCCTTCTTATAATCACAATAATCACAATCTTCATTGGCTTTAGGAATTTTATCATCCATCAAACATTGATGAGCTTTAACAATTGTATCATCTATCCATGAACTGTCACCTTCATAGGGTAATACATGAATATCAAATTCTAATTTCTTATCAAAAGCTTCTTTATCTTTTTTGCCATTAGCATAAACAAAGTATCCTGTATTAGAAACTTTAAAATCATTTTTTTTAAAAAGCCATTGATAAATTTCCATTTGTCTTTTATATCCTATTTGCCAATCAGCATCTAAATTTATTTCACCATCCTTAGAAGTAGATTTATAATCAACAATAATTAATTCTTTATCTGGATTAATCCAAACATCATCAATTGCTCCAAAAATTAATAAATTTGTTGATTTATGTAAGTATTGTATTCCAGTAAAATTATTACGCCATTCATCAATTTTTTCATGTTCAAAAGGAATTGCATCAATTTCATAGTGTTTCATCATTGGATGGGCTTCTCCTTTAGCTCTATGAATATCAAATTCTTTTTTAAGCAAAGCATCAACTGCTGAATTAAGAGTATAAGGAAACATAGGAGGCCTACCAACTCCTAATCTACGATCTAAATAAAAACAACGAGGACAATTTAAAAATAAGTCGATTTTAGAACGACTTAACTTAAAAATTCCCTTATCGTCAGGGTTAAAAAGACCATAAGTTCTTTTCGCGTTATAATAATCTGACATTAATTTGATTTTTTAGGAATAACAATAACAGCCAAGAAATATGCTACTAATCCAGGCACAAAAGCAGTAAAAACCCAAACAAAAATCCAGACTAATCTTAAAAGGACTGGATCAACATTAAAATGTTCTCCTAATCCTCCAAATACACCAGCCACTACTTTATTATTATTGCTTCTGTAAAGTCTTTTTGTTTCCATATATATATTCTACCAAATTTTTTAAAAAAGAAAAAGTATTAATTTACTTTTTATTAAATATTTCGTTTAAAAGTTCGTCTCGTCCTTTTTTTGTTTTAGCCGAATAAGGAATAGCTATGTTCTCACCCACTTCTTTTTGAATAATTTCTAATTGTTTATTTAATACATTCTTTTTTAATTTATCTGTCTTATTCACTGCTATTACAACTGAAAATTCTTTTTCATTTAACAAATCTAACATTTCTTTATCAAATTTATTTAATCCAATTTTAGCATCAATAATTAAAACTACTTTTTTAAAATGAATTTCAGAACGAAATAAATACCAGAAAATCATTTTCCTAATTTTTTCTTTTTCTTTAAGAGATGCCTTTAAAAATCCATAGCCAGGCAAATCTACAAAATATACTTTTCCATTAATTAAAAAGAAATTAATCTGCCTTGTTTTCCCTGGCCTAGACCCTGATTTAACTAAATCTCTTCTATTAACCAATGAATTAATAACGCTTGACTTACCTACGTTAGATCTTCCAATGAAGGCAACCTGAAGTCTTTGATCTTCAAGTAATTCATTTGTTCCAAGAATACCTTTAATAAACTCTGCTGATTTAATTTCCATATTATTTATCTAAAATAGCACAAATTATTTTAACATTCTTATCAGTAGTCTTTGGCTCATATAATTTATCATCTGGATCAAAATCACTATAGATACCAATCAAAGTACAAACTAAGCTAAGACTATCCTTTCTATAGGAACCAAATTCTCCTAAAATACCATCCCTGACATTGTATTTATCATTTTCAAATCCATTTTCTTTAATTATGCCTTCAATCTTTTGAAATCTTTGATTATTTACTTCATCAGCGTTTATCATCAATGCCTGAAGATTTAATTCTTCTACGCCTTCTTCACTCTCTACTTGCCAAACTAATTCAACATCACTTACTTCAGAAAAATCAACATTGCTTCCTATATCAATAGTTGTAAAAAGTTGTGTTATATAGTCCTCACAACCTTCTTCCCATGGCCTAATACATTTTTGTTCTGCATCACACCAACTATAGCCAGCCATAAGCATACAACCATGCTCATCTTGATCTCCACCAATTATTTGTTGTTGTTGATCCTCTTCTTCTTGCTCTGCTAAATAAATCTTAACAAAAGAATAAGCACCTGCAAGAACAATAATCAAGATAAAAACTAAAAATATTATAATATTTTTTTTATCCATATTCTTATCATTTAATTAATTATTAACTAATTTAATTATTTTCCCTCTGCTTCTCTCTCCATTTTTTCCAATCGTGTATAATAATCTGAGAATTCATTGAGATGAGCTAATGCAATTTTACCAGTTATTATTTCGTCATCATCAGTAACATTCGTATTAGGATCAACTAAGCCATGTTCTAATTCAATATCCAATCCCATTCTAAACTGATCTATATCAAATTTACTCCAATCAATTCCTATCGTTTCGCCAATTCTTTTGGCGTCTTCGTTTGTAAAATATTTTTTTGTAGTCATGTTATTTATTTAATTGATTAACTAACTATCGACTATTACATTATATCAAAAAATTGTTTTATTTCCTATTTTAATATCTATTTTATCTGCTATTCCTGCTTTTATTTCTAAAACATATTTAGATTTTTTATCTGGTTTAATAGTTAGACAGTGTTCTTCTATGCAAGGCTGAAAATCTTTTTTAATAAAAACAACTTCTTTATTATCGTCAATCCAAATAATATCAATAGGAAAAGACATATCTTTCGTATAAAAAGAATAAAATCCTGGTTCATTAAATACAAAAAGCGCGCCTTGATTTTCTTTAATTTCATTTCTATCTGAAAGACCATTTCTTATTTCTTCGTTTATATCAAATGTTTCTATATTAAATACCATATCATTTATTTCTAAACTATCTCTGGGTTGAATAAAAAATTGTAGAACAAAGATAGATGCTATGAGAATTATTATTAAAAGTAGTATTTTTATAATTTCTTTCATATTTATATTATACTTCTTCAATCTATTCAGGACAAGCAAAAAACCGCTTTTTAGGCGATTTTTATAACAGATATCTTAATCTTATCTCTTTTTATAAGTATTACTTCCTCTTCGCTCTATTGTCAAAATTTTTATAGAATTATTTATCTTACAGAAAATAATACGAAGATCACCTTTGCGAACACGAAAAACATTATTCCTTCCTTTTAACTTTTTTGTATCTAAATTATTCAAATTACTCTTATCTATTTGAAGTAAAATTTCTTTTACTTTTCGTTTCTCTCTAGAATTCAATTTATCAAGCGCTTTCTCAATCTTATCCATAATTATAAACGCTTTAATAAATCCTTGATATCAACTCCTTGTTTTTTAATTTTGGTAAAATCAATTACTTCTTCCCAAGATCCATCATTAATTTGAGTAATTTTAAATAATGGTTTAGATTTTTTAAAAACAATAAAAGAATCGCCTTTTTGAACTTTTTTAGCGTATTCTTGCATGTGTTCTCTTAAATTTTTGAGATTTATAATATTATCCATATTTTTAAGTTAATCTTATGATTATCTTAAGTTTAACTTATTTAAAATACTTGTCAATAGCTAATATTCTTAATTTCTTTATCTTCTATTTAAGAATATCAAAAAAAACCGCCTCTTAGGTGATTTTTTTTATTTTTCTTTCATAATAAACCTCCATGGCCAATTAGCAGATTCTCCTGCATAATCAACACCTATTCTTTTATTAGATAAAATATTTGGTTTAATCCCCCTGTATTCTATCCATAAAACATTTCCAGTTAAATCAATACCATTGTGTATTTGTTTAGTAATTTCAAATTCTCTGCATAGCTTACCAGGACCATCTGAATTAGGATAATCTAACGCTCTAATTAATACAGCTGAAGGATAACCATTCTTCTCAGTAACCACATTTAAACAATGATACATTCCATAAATAAGATAGACATAAGCACATCCTCCTTGTCTAAACATAATTTCATTTCTTTTTGTTTTTTTCTTAGCAGCATGAGAAGCCATATCATCAAAACCAGAATAAGCTTCTGTTTCAATAATTTGCGCT
>Ga0208769_1000457_pt1 | contig 19826 bp, 33 predicted proteins | sample AntAceMetag02UKC_FD_184768 | JGI IMG/M metagenome (GOLD analysis project Ga0208769, IMG submission 184768) | Saline lake microbial communities from Ace Lake, Antarctica- Antarctic Ace Lake Metagenome 02UKC (SPAdes) (version 2) | ecosystem: Environmental > Aquatic > Non-marine Saline and Alkaline...
TGGCTGTATTCCTTCGCTGCCCTGCGGTCCTATGTAGACGGCTTCTATCTTTGAAGTCGCTACAAGGTCGTCTGCATATTTTGGTAGCGCGTCTCCGGGGTCGAGAGTAAAAATGACGCTCGTGAGGTAGATGAAACCAAAGACTCCAGGTGCGCTTCCTCCGTCTGCCGTTAGACAAAATGGATGGGCAAGATAGAGCTTCGTTCTGCCGGTCAGAACCATGGGCGGCGTTCCGTTCCCTCGGATTCGCTTGTTGAACCCGTGCTTGATTCCTTCCTGCCAGAATTCTGCCGGGGTCTTGTAATTCTCTTTGCCAACCCACATAAGCAAATCGGAGGCCCACAGTTCGTCTGAGTGCCCTATATCGGGCTCACCCTTGCCAATGCCGTGAGCGGCGACTGCGAGGCGAGCAATGTGCCTTTGCAACTCTGTGGGGGGGGGCTGTCTGCCCTCCGCTATACTGCGCCCACCTCTTATCGTAGAGGTCATCGTAATTCTCGAATCCCTGCTTCTTCGCTTGTGTGTGTACAGCTACCGGGTAGAACGTCTCCGGGTGAAGTGCCTGCTCCCATTGAAGTCCGTTCACCTGTACTGGTCCTCTGAAATGAAGCTCGTTGCAGGGAATCGGTTCTTTGAACAAGACTATCGCGGGTAGTATGCCTTCCTGCGCTGCGTCAGAGCGTAGGTACATGGACTGCGGTTTGAGATGTCCGCACCCGCGTTTGGGATTGCTGATCGTCTTGGTAGTCATAGTAGCTCTCCCTTGGCTTCTCTCTCTTCTTCCTGTGCCTTACGCTTGCGGAACGCTTCGATCTTTTCTACAACGTCCTCGCCACACTTGGGGCAACCGAACTCGTATTCCTCGAAACACTCATCGCACATAACTGCCTCGCAGGATGTGCAAATCACGGTTGCTGGTCTTCCGCACTCTTCGCAATTCTCGATTTCAAACGGGTCTATCGTCATCGTCCTGCCTCCCTTCCTGCGTTGCTATCGTCGCCGTTCTTCGTTATTCATTGCTCGAACTTCGCATCCTGCTACTTCATCGCGTTCTCCATCCTCGAAGACCACTGTGAATGTATCGAAGCTCTCGCATGTGCATTCTGTAACTTCTGCCTGCGCCCAGCCGTCATCGTCTGTTCCGAACCATTCGACAGCTACCATGACTTGATCTCCGACGGACCAATCGCGTTCGCTCATTCGCTGTTCGTGGTGGGTCATCTGTGCTGTTTGCTGTGTCATTTTGGTGTCTCCCTTTTGGCTCATGACAGAACTATAGCGTCTCTTGAAGCAGATGTCAAGCCCTTAACACTACGCGACGCCGATAAGTAGCTGCGCGTCTGCGCTTGGGATCACGTCATAGACCTCTCCTGCGGTGCGAACTTCGAGGAGGGTTCCGGTGTTAATGATGCGGAAGGCTGCCTTATCCATATCAAAGACGACACACATCCCACGTGCTTCGGGGTCCCACTTCATGCCGTCTCCTGTGACGCCCTTCGATACTCCGACACGAGCCGTCATCCTGCGGAGGCTGCCGTCCTTCTTGACGAACTTGGCGAAGAAGATTCTGCCGTTAGTCTCTCGTAGAAGTCTCATGCCCTGCGATTGCGTGATGAGTCGTTGCCTCTTCATTCTCCCTGCCTCCCTTATCGCCACTATGCGATAGTGACGAATCCTCGTGCGTGACGGAGTGCTGTCTCCGCTTCTTCCAAAGATGCTGTATTGGGGTCTACTGACAGACGCGTTCCTGCATCTCGAAGATCGGCAGTGACTACGATGATTTGTTCGCTGGCTGTGAAGCCAATGATCTTCGCTCGGAGTGCTCCGTGCTCTCCGATTGTGAAGGTGATGTAGTCTTCGATCCTGAATACTTGGAAGACACCGTTGATGTCTTTGAGCATGTCGAACGTCTTAGCTGCCATTCTTCCTGCCTCCCTATTCCGTGACTGCGCGAAACTCTGCTTCATGGAACCCTTCGTCGTTGTCTCCGAACATTAAGTTTCGGTTGTACTCTGCTATTGCTGTCTGCGTCATTCCCTCGTAGGCATAACGTCCGTTGAGGCAGTTCGACTTCACTTGCTGTCGGGCCAGTTCGAGTGCTGTTTTCGGTGTCGAGTTCATGTTTGTTGTCTCCCCTTTCGCTTCCATGGCACAACCATATCCGCACTGTCGCAGGATGTCAAGCCCTTAACATTACGAGAGGGCTGGAGTTGCTTGCTGGTCTGCAATTACTTGACTTTCTGTGAACGGTTTGATCTTGCCGTTCAATGCGTACCAATCGAAGAAGCTATCTGATGGGGCGCAAGCGTGTAGGCGTTCGTGGTCTGCCATGCACAGTCCGAAGCAGTTGAACACCGTGACGTATTTATTGTCGTTTATCAGGCTTCGCTTCTGAGCTTCCTTTTTTGCTGTCGCTTCGTCTCGTGCCTTCATCTCGATCATGTTCCCTGCCTCCCTTACGCGTAAGCCAATGCCAAGGATTCTTTCATCTCTTCCTGCTCGCAGTAGGCCTTGTATTCTTCTTCTATTTCGCCGTCTTTGACTTCATCGCGTTCCCAGGCGACGACAGCTTCATTCAGCATGGAGATGACTTCGCTCGTGCTGATGTTGTATTCGGCTGCCCATTCGTCCAGGCGCATTGCTGCCGGATCGCTGGTGACTAGGTTGTTGCGGCGACCGCGGTTGATGCCTTCCTCGAATTCAGTTCGAGCGTCCGAACCGTTAGGGATGAAAACCTTGCGGTCGATCATTTCGTCGAGAAGGTGATCGGCTGCGGATTCGATATAGAAGTTGTAGGTTTGGTTCCGGTTTTGGTGGGCGGTGTTTGTTTTCATACTTGAACCATAGCGCGTTCTATAGTAGATGTCAAGCCCTTAACACCAAGAAGGGGCTGTAACCTGAATGTGGTAATGTGATCGGTTTTTCTGCGAGCTGACTAAGGTGTATTATTATGCTTAGTACAAGTACGTTCAAGGTACGTGTCGAGATCGCTTCGACGTACCCTGTATTGCTGGCCTATCTTGTAGGCTATGAGTGTTCCCTCGTGGATAAGGTTGTAGACGGTTTGAGTTGTGACTCCAAGCTCGTTCGCTACAGCCTTCGGTGCAAGGAATCTATCTCTCTGCATCTCCCTCCTCAACTACGTCATTCGTCCTGCGATAGCCTGTTCCCTGGATGCTCCATCCTGTGTAGGTTCCGTCCTCGATCTTCTGAAATTCTTCGGGGTCGTAAATCTTGGCTACCAATACCCACGATCCCTTGCGAACAAGATGGTCGTCATCCTGCGGGGTTCCCTCGAACCAGAAGTCAACCGGGGCGATGTAGCTCTCTACCGGTGCGGCTGCGATTGGGTAGTCGTGGCTGGCTCCGATGGCGTCTTCATCAAGGAACTGGCTTTTGAGAAGGAAGCGATGAGCAGTCATCTCGATCTCGTGCTCCTCTTCCCAGTCGCCGTATGTATCGAGCATCCGGGGTTCGAGCGCGACGCCGTAGACTAGCTGTTGCTTCTTCTCTGCCTTCGCAATTCGTACTTGCGTGACAGTCTCGGCTCCCTTCACGATACGAATGATTCGCTTCTCTTCCTTAGTTTCTTTCTCTGACGCAGGCTCGAACTCTCCACTACACGCAGATCTCGCTTCCGTCTCTGTCCAATCCTTTGTCGGGAATCTGTAGCTTTGCAGATGCCAGTGTCCATCGGTATCTGTTCCGTAGATTACGCCAACAGGTTTCCCGTCGATCTTGCTCTCGCCTCTTCGGAAGTCTGTGAATTGTCCGGGGTTAGCTTGTCGACAAGCATGTTCATTCGGGTACGGCTTCATAATGGATGAAACTGTCTGCTTCACAAGAGACGACAAGGCAATATCCTTGGCGACTATATCCTCTTCACATTCCAGGAGGAATCCAGTACCGTCTCTCGCTTCTACGATATATCTATTCATGGTTCCACTCCCTTTCGAGCGTTTTGACTATCAGGCTCGATGCTGTTCCCTGCCCGTACGGGCATTCGGCTGCCGACATTTCGTGTCGCTTGGTTGCGTCCCTGAGTAGTGATCGTGTCGTTTCTAAAATCCGTATGGGGTCCGTGCCTGTCAAGATCGCGCATCCTGCGTCAATGCCTTCCTGCCTCTCCGTCTCATTCCGAAGCACGAGTACGGGTGTTCCGTATGCCGCTGCATTCTCTTGGATTCCACCTGAGTCTGTCAATATGAGCCGTGCTCGTTGGATCGCTGCCATACAGTCCATGTATTCCAGTGGCTTGCAAACTGTCACGAGATTCTTCCCTGCGCTCGTTGAGTTTGCCCAATCCCTCTGGACATTCGGATTCGGGTGCAACGGCAATAGGAACTGATGGTCTTCGTTCTCGAATGCTGCCTCTCCGATAGCATCGAAGATTCCTTCTAGCTCTGCTCCGTGACTCTCCCTCCGGTGCGCTGTAACAAGGACTAACGGGCGTCCGTCGAGAGAAGGTACTTCTCTCTTGATGATCTTAGATATAACGAATGCGGCTGCGTCGATCTCGGTGTTCCCTGTGACGACTACGCTGGGGGAGGAGTCGGTCGTCTTGCCTAAACGTATGTCGCTCCAAACATTATGTTCTGCTCTCGCTGTCGGGGGGAAGTGAATGTCTGCAATCTGGGTAATGAGCCTGCGATTCATTTCCTCCGGGAATGGCGAATACTTGTTCTCCGTTCGTAGCCCTGCCTCGATATGGGCTACTGGTAGCTTGAGGTAAAAGGCTGCCAACGCTCCGACGAACGCGCTATGGGCGTCTCCCTGTACAACGACGCTATCGACTCCTAGCTGTGTGAAAGTCGCAACCAACGCTGGGAGGGCTGCGCTTACTATCCCTGCCAACGTCTGTCCGGGCTTCCCTATATCGAGGCTGATGTCCGTCTTGATGTCTAACGCCTCTCCGATTCCCCTCGTCAAGTGTTCGTGCTGTCCGGTCGCAATCACGTAAGGTCTTGCCCATTCTGTCTCTCTGAGCGTCGCTGCCGGTCGTGCTATCTTGATAAACTCCGGTCGAGTGCCATAGACGAACGCGATTTTCTTCTTCATTTCTTCCTCCGAAATATCCTGCGGGGTGCTCGTACCTCCGACTCGAAGATGCACTCGAATTCCCACCATTCGTAAGGGAGCCCCATGTCGTGGCAGATTGTTCTTATGTTTGTTGGTCGAGGAGTGCAGTTCATCGTAGCTTCTGATGTTCCGTAGTCCATTAGGTATCGGTTCTCTTGGTGTTCGCCTAGTGCGCTCAGTTCTCCGGCTCTGATCCCTATAACGTCTCCGATGTGTAGTCCTTCGCCTGTGAAGTCTCTGCGGACCTTGACGGTTGTTGGGGTCAAGTCTTCCTGCTCTGGCTCGAAGCCTCTTGCGAAGGTCCAATACTTCGGGTCGAACTGGCCTCCCCAATTCTGTTCGACGGAATTCCAAATCATTTCGAAGTCGGATTCGTCGAGAGTTCTTCCACCTACTCGAACTGGAAGTAGCTTGTCGTCTCCTGCTTCGATGGCGAATGTCGCTTCCATGTATTTCCCGACTTTGAAGAGTCGGTCTTGGCTTGCTGCTGCTGAATGGATTCCCCAGTGCTCGCCTTCGGGCTTATCTGCTGGAAGGTTCCTTACTCCCGTGACGATTGCTGTGAACTGATTCTTATGTTTGAGCGCGAATAGTTGTTCTCCATCGGATGCCGTGGTCCCTCCGTGCAAAGGCAAGAACCAGTATCCTACCGGGCGAGTGTTCTTCTCTTCTAAGACAAGCTGCCCTATCTGCTCTGTGATGTCTGAGGATGTCGCTCCATCGTGAAGAACCTTGGTCGCCATCATCTCCAATTCGCAATCGTGCGTTCGCTTTCCTTCCCCAATAAGAATAGACAATCGCGTGAGACTGTCGATAAGAGGCTCGTCAACGTATGGCTTGCCGTCTTGCTCTATAAGTCTCGTAGCATAGAGATAGGTGCTCTCAATCGCTGTGACGTTATCTCTGCGCCATAAGCCATGCGCCGGGTGGATAGGACCTGCCTTGCTTCGGTCGAAGGCTGTAGCAGTAAAGATGCAGCTATCGCATTCGAGAGAGCGTAGAAGCGGTTGTAGCTTGCTGAATGCTGCCTTCCGGCTGAACCCGTCTTGATCGAAAACGTCGTAGCGGTTCTCCGCTGCGTCCCAATGAACCTGGACAGATGAGCCGCGGATCATAGGGTGGATAGCTACGTCAATTCCGGTTGCAAGAAGCGGTGCTATGGCTGTCTCCCATAGCTTCTTGAGTCCGTCAGGTCCGTATTCTACGCTGATGGTCTGTCCTCGTTTGAATGGCAATCCGAAGGCTATCTCTTCGGGCGTCGATGCAAATGTCTTGCATGGAATGATGTAACTGCAATTCTCTCTTGTTTGAACGGCTACTCCGATCCTTCCTAGGGATTCGATGAGAGCGTCATCGACCTGGGATGCGGCGAACCTCTCGACCTCCAACATACGGCAAATCTCAACGATGAATCGTTCTGCCTTCGTCTCCCAATCAGGGTGGTCTACCTCGATAAACTTCGATTCGTCCCTGGCATCGTCAACTAGCTCGAACCGTTCTGCGTCGAACGCTGCGACTGTCTTCGTGCCTTCTGCGTTTCGTGCGATAAGTAACTTCATCGTGCCTCCCTACAAGCGTTCTAGGATCGCGTTTGCTGCTACCTCTCCTGAATTCCCTCGAAGCTCTGCCGGGAAGTATTCGTCAATGAACTTTGTCTCCTCTGGCGTAATGCCTTGCTCCGCTGCGAGGTCGATTATTGATCGGAAATGTTCTGCCTTGTCTACATGGTATCCGATCTCCTGCGTGTAGATCTGCTGTAGCGGTGCTCCGGGCTTGAATCTTGGTGATCCGAAGGCCCACGTTGGGAACACGACAGGTACTCCGAAAGTCCATGCCTCGAAGATGGTCCCAGACTTCTCGGATAGCACTACCGCTGCCCCCTTGATGTAATCTCGCGACATCCTCCATCCGAAAGCCGGGTGCGTCACTTCAATGACGTTGTACTTCTCGCGTAGGGATTCCTTGAATGAGGGGTCCATGCGATTCCAGTAATTAATGAACTCGGTGTGGGTGAAGGCTACAACGAGGCGAGGCTTCCCTCCGTCGTTGATCGGGGGGGTGTGCCACCCGTTGATCGTATCATCCATTCCGGGGTGTCCGACTGTTACGATCTTCTGTCGCTTCATTCCTTCGCTAACAAGAAACTCCTCGACCATTGGGCCTGGAACTCCTGCGTAGCGGAATGAGTCCATTGCTTGATAGTGGGATGCGCCTAGCTTCTGACACCATCCATGAGCGATGTAGAGATCCGGGTGTTTGCGTGGCTGTCTCGTTTCTGCGTCAATCCGCTCTCGAAAGAAGTGGACGTTGAATGAGCCTTCGCTAGGGGTGTTCTCTACGATGACAGAAGGAAGGTGTCTCTGAATCGCGCTCGTAAACCGGGCAACTACCTGCGCGTAGAATCCTCCGGGGTTGATAAGAACTACGTCTCTCTTATTCACTGTCCCTCCGTACGATGTCGTCTTTCATCCCGGCTGCATAGAGTCTGTAATGCTCTGCCAGATCCTCCATTGTGTCGATCTCGGAGATCTCATGGATGCTGAGAGGGACAGCGATTTCTCCGAAACTTTTCGCGCTGGAATGGCCTGGAAAACAATATTGATCCTGCTCCGTCTTCTTCTCTCCTCTGTCTCGGAAGAAGACATCCCAATGTCCGAAGGCGTCCCACTTCGCTTGCCCTGCGGAGCAGGCTCGCATCAATTCATCGACGCGCTCTTCTACCTTCGCTCGTGCTTCCTCTGATACGACACAAGCTACGCCTGCGTAGTCGTGCTTCGTGAGTGGAGTCTTCATCGTCTCGAAAATACCGGCTGCCTCTCCAAGTTCCATGGCCTTCGTGAGGAGGCGCGATAGCCCTCCCTGCGAAACGATGGTGTCGCTATTTATGATGATGTACGGTTTGTCTCCTGCTCCTGCGAGCAACGCTGTCCATAGAGATACGAAGTTGCCTGACATGCTCCAGAAGGGGTTGCGAATCCGTCTCGTGGATACGCTCGGCAAATGGTCGTAGGCTGCGTCGTAGGTGCAGTTGTACTTGCCCGTAATGATCCAAACTTCGTCAATGAAGTCTTGTGCGTTCCTGGCTGCGTGAAACATGAGCGGTCTGCCGTCGCCTGCGTCGATCAATCCCTTGCGAATTCCGTCCTTGTTGATCCGCGTTCCTGCTCCACCTGCCAATACGATCAGTCTCATCAAATCTCCTTTATGCCTCCGAGTGCCTTCCCTCGTATCCATGTGACGACTGTATCCATGACAAGAACGATAGCCATAATCGTTAGGAGAATCGCCGTGACATCCTTCGTCTTGAAGAGTCTAAGGGCTGTCATCAATGGCCTGCCGATACCTCCTGCTCCGACCAAGCCAAGCATCGTGCTCTGTCGGATGCAATACTCAAAGTAGTATAACGAATATCCGAGAATCCATGGAAATCTGTCTGGGAGAATTATCGAGACGACGATCCTGAGCTTGCCTGCTCCGTCGAGTTGTGCTGCCTCGATCTGATCTGCTGGAACAGTCTCGATGGCTTCTGCGAAGTACCTTCCCAAGGCTCCGCTCGTGTGGAACACCAACCCCAAAACCCCCGCGAACGGTCCCAGCCCAACAGCCGATACGAACACAAGCGCGTAAACCATCGGGTGTGTGGCTCGGAACATGCTGATGAGGCTCTGAAAGAACTTCCGGCTGGCTCGGTTGCTGTTCACGTTCCTGGCTGCGAGAAGTCCCAACACAAGAGACAGGGCAATAGACCAGAAGATGCTCGCTACTGCGATCCATAGGGATTCTAATAGGTAGCTGCTCAGTTGTGGAATCTTTGCCCAGTTCGGCGGGAAGCCTGAGCCTATGTAATCGACAAGGTTCGGGATACCTCTTACAAGGGCGACCGGATCGGCCTCCGTCTTGATAATGCCTGTAGCAAAGACGAAGGCCAATCCGACAAATAAGAGTGCCTTAATTGTCCGACTTCTATTCTCCTGAGAGATCACGGATCGGGTCGTATGCTGCGTCGTTGGTCGGCAAGAAGCCTAAGAGCTTGTATGGCAAGGCCAACTCTTCTGGAACTGCTTCCCATGCCTCTTCGAGAAGATCCATCGGAACTGCATCGAAATCTGGTGAGACTGCGATGAGGCTCGTGGGGATCGCGTCTGATACGAGAATGATTCGAAGCTCGTTCATTTCAAACGCTCCACCCTCAAGGGCTGTGTAGTACCTGTTGTAAGTTGTGGCCCCAATATCAGTGTGGCCTTCTGCTACAGAGACAATGACCCCCTGATGGCTTCCTGCGAAGTAAATCTGCTTGAAGGCATCGTCGGTAATTCCCATCTGGCGGAAGATCGCCTGCGGGATTGCGTACCCTGATGTAGAAGTCTCGGTGACGTATGCGAATGTGTACTGGCTCCAATCAGTGCAAGTCGATAGGCCCCAAATATCGCTGTCCGAACGAACGATGATAATTCCGTGGTAATAGGCTTCCCCTGTCGTTGACTTGATTTCGTTGACCACCGGGATTGCTCCTGCCTGCTCTCGTGCGACGACATACGATTCTGGGCCGAAGCGCGCCATCTGAACGTCTCCGTATTTCATGGCAAGGATAACGGCTTCGTAGCTATCCACTGCGACGAACTCGATTGTCAGTTCCTCGTCGAGGCGTCCGCTGTCGTTGATATAGTCCGCAACGAACTGAACTATCTCTCCGAAAACTTCAATGTCAGCGGCTGCGGTTCCTGCTGGGATGTTGGCAAATCGGATTGTCTCCGCTGCCCCTGTGAGTGTGATGGCGAAGAGAATCGCCACGAGAATTGATACTGCGCGTTTCATATTTCCTCCCTCGATTCGTACCTGCCTCGTTTGGTCAGGTTAAGAATTCTAGCACGAAACGCGCTGTTTGCAAAGGTGAGAGGGAGCGCGGCCCGTGGACGCTCCCTCTCGTGTTGTTGTTGGTCTTCCAACTTTGATCTAGTTTGATTTCGGGCCTAGGGTGCATCTGTTACTGCTTTCCCGTTACTTCTTCACCCCCTCGCGGTCGAGGAATTCAATGATTGCTTTGACCACTAGGTAGTTTACACTCCGGTCTAGCTCGCCGCCTAATTTGATAAGGCGTTCGACGGGCTTCTCTTCCAACTTGCTCTGAGGAATATATATTGACAACTTATCCAATATTTGCTTTTCAGTCATTTCGTTCTCCTTGTAATTCCTGTTAGGTGAGACCATGTATTCCCTGTCATAATGGAAGATACATTGGCCTGCGTAATGTTCCTTCTGCTTGCTGCGGAGTATTGGGAAATCCCGCTTGAAACTTCGCGTACGATATCCAATACCTCTTTATCAGTCAGCTTCGCTTGGTGGTGACTTTGCCCTAGATGTTTGAGACCAATTCTATAGGCGTGGCTATTGTTCGCCGACGCCGTAACGTACTCGATATTTTCCGAATTGTTGTTGGTCTTGTCACCGTCGATGTGGTTTACCTGTAGACCATCTGGGCACAGGCCATGGAATGCCGACGCGATAACCCTGTGTAGCAAAAACATAGTTGGAATCCCGTTTTTGTATAGAGTGACAGTCTGATAGCCAGTGTGCTGATGAATCGGTTTTAAGATTCTCCCTGCATATGATCTGGCTTGTGTTGCGTCAGTAATGCGACGAACTCTCCCATCCGAGCTTGCCTCATAGATGGCTTCGTAGCCTGGAATTCCCATCCATTTTTCTTGCATTTGTTCCTCCGCTCGCTGTCGTATCCCGTCTTCTTATCTGTCCAGCCTCTATTCCTTCTTCATCCTGCCTCCCTACCTGCTGTGTTGGCTAACTACAAGCGAATGTTTGATCTCGATTTGATTGTTCCCTAATGGAAGAACGCTCAGTCTGGAATTCTTCTTCGACTCTCCTGGCTTGATTTCTGGGTAGTGGCCTCGGATTCCGAATCCTTCATTCTCCCGGTTCGTGAATATCTCAATGCCTGCTCCGTGCCCGTCTGTGATGACAACGATATTCGCGTCTTCGAGTTTGACCGGCTTGCCTGTCTTGCTGTCTATCGTGTGGATTGCGAGCATTAGTGACTCCCTTCAACGTCGATCTCGATTACGTTGCCGACGTGCGGCTTGATGGTAGTGGTCCCTGGCATAGTCCTGACTGTGAAGCCCTCTCTGCCCTCATAACCGGGGGCGTGGATGTATAGCGTCTTTCCGTCCGCAGCTTTGATAACGATGCTCTGAACGCCTGTGAATTTACTGGCTTCGTGTGTCGTGTTTATCGTGGCTGTCATAGGCTGTTCTTTCATGCTGGCATCTCCTGAAGGCACTCGCCGCACTCGCACTTCTCGATTGGGACGTCGTATGCCTCGCTTCGTGTGTCTTCGTGTATCGTGTGGCAACCGGGTTCGAAGGCGTTACACCATCCTGGCTTCAACGCTATCCAGTATCCATCGCTGTCGCTCCATTCCTCTTGGATCTGTGCCGTCCGTACCTTCCTAGTGGCTTCCATGTTGTCTGCCTCCCTTCCTAGAATCGAATCTCGGTGCAACGAACGAGTGCTGCGAGGGCGGCTGTCTTCGTCTCCCACGACCTCGGTTTACACTTCGCGATTGTCGGGCCGACTAGGTGTACGTTCCGAATATCCTGCTCCGTGAGCGTCTTGCCGTCCTTGCGTTCGAGGGCAAGGGCTCATCGGGACTTTTCCTGAGAATCCGAAGCGGCCTGTCGGTAGCTCTCGAAGCCTGCATGACTTTGCTTGCATCGTCTTCATTACGAGGCGACCTTGACGGTGAAAGATCCTGCGGAGGCTGCGACCTTCACTGCTTCGCGCTTTGCTTCTGAGTAGAGGCCATTGAATGAGAATGTTCGCAGGCAGCTACCTTCGCTGTAGAAGAACATCCATAGCCCTCGACCCTTCGGCATTCCGCCGTGTGTGAACTTATATTGTGAGGTGATGACTGTCACGCTGCTTGCTGCGATCCTTGTTGCGTTCATGGTTTGTTCTCCCTTTGCTTTCATATTTGAACTATAGCGTCAAGATGGGAGGATGTCAAGCCCTTTACACTTGGCTACACGTCGCCATTGATTGCATTTGAGGCTTCGTCTCGTGTCATGATGATGTCTGTGTCGATGTTGAGGTATGCGTGTCGGCTGTATGCGGGGTTGAAGCAGTATAGCATTCTGACTCCGCTTCGTGAGGTGAAAGCTGTTTCGGTTCCTCCGCTTCCTGGGAGCCAGATGTCCGTCATATTCTTGCAAGCCTCTGAAAAGATTCTCTCCATTGCTTCCTGCCGTGTCTCGCTCTTAGTGGTTGCGCTCATTTGGTTTCCTCTTCTAGGATTTCGCTCTTGAGTTCGCAAAGGAGTTCAAGTGTTGCCTCTCCGTCGTCGAGCTTCGCTGCCCCAGCTTGAAGAGAGGAGATCGTGTCTATCATCGTCTCGTTCCTGTCGTCTGCTAAGGCTTGGATTGCTTCTCTCATTTCTGTTGAGGCCATGGTTGTTTTCTCCCTTTGCGCTTTCATGGGTCAACCATAGCCTCAACCGATGTAGATGTCAAGCCCTTTATATTTTGACGGGGGTTGCATCGAGGAGATCCTTGTTGAAGAGTTCGCGATGGAGCCACGTTCCCATCCATTCGCCGTGGATCATTTGCTCGTTGGTCCAATCGAGGGAAACAACTCCGCTCTTGTAACGTCTAACTGTTGGTCGCTCGGTGTTGCCTTCAAGCCCGAACCGTTTGAACACATCTTCGACGGCGGCAAGCTGGACGGCTTCTGAGAAGTCTCGATTGGCGAAGATGTAATCTGCTCCGAAGGATACTGTGCGTCCTTCAAACTGCTGTGAGTGGTAGTTCTTGCAGTCAGTCATTCCGTCGAACGTGGCCCCGGTGAAGGAATCAACAACAGCGTTGACAGCTGCGGTTGTTGGTCCGTCTGTCCAACCTACGCTAATCGAAGACCCTCCGGAATAAGTCTTCGAGCGGACTGAGAATTTAATGCCTGGGAATGATTCCTTGAGTGAGGCTCGAACGAACTTTGCTGTTTCGGCGCAAGTGTAATTATCTTTCTGTGCGTTCATGGTTTGTTCCTCCCTTTTGAGTTCCATACTTGAACTATATCGTCAAAAGGGAGGGATGTCAAGCCCTTTATGCTTCGAAGGTATAAGGATTTTCCCATACATCTTATATGGCGAGGCCCCGGAGTCGGGGTGGTTCCAAGTCCAACGAATGAAGTCTGCCATAGTCATTCCGGCGAACTCCGCTCTTCGCTTTGCGCTGCCGGTGTTGTATAGAGTTGCCCTTCCCCACTCGAAGCCTCCGAACAGATGCTCGATACGTCCGTTGATGTCTGTCCACTTAACCTCTCCGTGCTTCTGCGCTATAAGGACTGCCCCTCCGAAGTGTGCATTCTGGCTATTCCATGAAGGGGGAACACCACAGCAGTTGACGTGATCGCAAAGATGTCTACCGCCTGCGTCGCTGGCGTAGAAGATCATTCCAAGCTCATGCGCTCTCTCCCTAATAGCTTCCATGATTGGACGCTTTATGCCTGCTCTCAGTCGCTTGTAGCCGTGCTGTGGAGAGTTCTTTGTGTAGAAGTCCCAGAGGTCGAAGCCTGCCACCCTGCTCATAGCCGCATAGCGATTCTTGAGTGCTGCGTCTGCGCGTCCTTCTAGGCAAAGAAACTCTGTCGTTACGCTGTCTGCTCCTGCGTCCTTGGCTGCGGCAAGAAGGTCTTTCCAATCGTCCGATATTCCGATCATGTAAGGTCGGAGTCGAAGTGTGACGTGGATACCGATGCTCGTCAGCCGGCGTATTGCCTCGACGCGCTCCTGCGGTGTTGGTACGCCTGCCTCGATTATCTTTGCCTTCGCTGCGTCCCATGTGATGATCGAGATTTTGACGTGCCAGTTGTGCGCGTGTCGGGCGAAGATTTCCATGTAGCGTTCATCCTTCGTCCATGCTGTTCCCTTTGTGCTGAAACTCAACGGGTAGTCGATCTTGTCGAAGTAGCGAAGCATCTTGAGAGTGACGCCGTGCTTCTCTTCGTAGGGGTCGAATTGGTCCGCCATAGCTCCCCACTGCATTACGTGGTTCGATCTGATGTAGGGGCCGAACTGCTTCATGGCTTTGGTGTGTTTCGTGGTCTGCGCTCGTAGTGCGCCGTCGAATAGCCGCTCGATGTTTGCCGGGTTGACAGAACGGACATTATCCGTCTGGTATCCGTGGAGTGTGTGTTCCTTCTGAAAGAACGCAAAACAATAAAGGCAGCCGAATGCACAATGTGAATACGTGTCGAACGTCATTGGCATCGAGCAATCCATAATCTCCATGCTCCATCGGGGGCTTCCATACGTCTGCTTGATCGCGGCCATTCTATGCTCCTTTGATTATAGATCCTGTGTACTTCGCTCCGATATTGAATATTGCGTCAATGGTAGAAAGGTTCGGCTCGAAGTCTCCGTGCTGTTGAATGTATGTAATCGGTTCGTACTCTTGCCATACGACTGTAATTCCTTCTTCCAAGAACAGGTCTTCATCGAGGTAGTCCCTGCCTCCGCTCCCCGATAGATACTCCGTTGCTCCGAACGCTTCGCACAAGCCTACTAGGGCTTCTGTGCCGCTGCTTGGGATATGGTCTTTCCGGCTGCTTGCAATCTCGATCCCGGTGTTGGGGTAGATCCCGATAGCTCGTGCGATCATTTGAATGCCGTAGATTCCCAGCCCTGCCATAGTTCGGTGCTCTGGCAAGAAGATCGTTCGCATGAGGCTCATGCCTTCCTCGAAGCAGTGTGCTCCGCGATAGGCTGCTTTGATCTTGCGAAGTTGTTCTTCCTTCCAATCATCTCCAACGATATGTGCGTCCTTGAAGGCTATGCCGTGCTTCCTCCCTGCTTCTATTGGGACTGTAAGCCACTTGATTCCGTCTGCCGTCTTGATGCGGTTCCTGTTCTCGTGGTTGTTGCTTCCTGTGGATCGCTTCATATTGCATGTATCGAGGATAATGAACTTGTCGCACTGGCTCATCTTGTGAAAGAATCCTGGGTATGCCATGTAATTTGGCTGGTGAATTGCTATTCGCATTATTGCACCAAGCCTCTTACTCCATCTTCGAGTTCAATCCGCGGAATGAAGCCGAGAATGGAGCGAACCTTGCTATTATCTGCTTCCGACATCTTGATGTCTCCAGGCCTCGCCTCTTCGTGGATCGGGGTTGCCTCCTCTCCATCATTCCCTCGTGCTCTCTGCGTGATGTCGAAGACCTCGTTGACTGTGTAGGCTCGTGGTCCGCCTGCGTTGAATGTCTCGCCAGCCGCTCGTGGATTCGTCGCCAAGAGAATGAGCAAATCAACCATGTCGTCTACGTGTAAGAATGACCTTGATTGCTCTCCGTCTCCATAGATAGTCGGGGTTTCCTCGAACATGAAACTGCTAACAACGGAAGCGTACGGGCCTTCCTTCTGCTGTCGGGGGCCATAGACGTTGAACGGTCGAACTGTAGTGACTTCGGTGTTGCCTATGAAGTCTTTGCATAGCAATTCCGATGCTGCCTTACTCGCTCCGTAGGGAGAGATAGGTGCGATGCGTGTTCCCTCTGCCAGTCTGCCCCTCGCGTCTCCGTACACCGCGCTAGAAGAGACGTTCACGAATCTTCGGACACCGACTGCGCTCGCGCATAGCAACGCGATGGCTGTCCCGAACACGTTGTTCTCGTAGGTTCCTAGTGGGAGCCGCATGGATTTATCTACAGAAATATCGGCTGCAAGATGAAAGACGACATCTATCCCTTCCATGGACGGGCGGATTCGCTCTATCTTCCGAACGTCGAACATCCCTTGAATGAATCTTCCTGCCCCCTGCAAGTTTTCCCATGACGCTCTGCGGTCTACAACAGTCACGGCGTAGCCATCGTCTATCAGCTTTGTTACGAGATGAGATCCGATGAATCCTGCTCCACCTGTTACAAGTGCTTTCATATCACTCTCCTCTCAAGGACGTAGGCTTCTGCGTAGGTCTTCCGAACGGGTAAGCCGTATGCGATGGCTGCCCCTTTGATGGCGTCCCATGTTGCCCACTTCTGTCCTTCCGCGATCTTGTATTCCCTCAACGCTTCGTACTTCGCTCTGACGTCTGAGACCGATAATGAAACGAAGTAGTTTGGCCTTGGTAATCCGCCTCGGTTTAGCGGTCTGAAAGCGAGTCCGTTCAAGCCTTCTCCAACATAAACCAAGGCTGCTCTTCGTACTACTCCGTGGTCCTCATGGTAGTCATCAGATGCTGGGTAGACCAACCAATCTGGTTTGCTGTCTCTAAATGCCCTTCGGATATGTGCTCTGACGGCGAGTTCGTTCTGAGAGAATGTAAGATCGTCTGCCACATTAGCGTCGATGCGCTCTATCTTCGATCCGGTTTCGCGTTGCTGCAAGATGTTGGTTGCTCTCACGACCTCCATGCCTTGGTCGGTGTGTGTGAATTTGCATAGGCTTAGGATTGTTACCTGCTTCCCTTCTCTCGATAGCCGGTGGATCAATCCTCCGCACCCGGCTTCTGCATCGTCGATGTGCGGTGCTATGACTAGGACTCTGTTCATGGTCTTGTCTCCCTTGCCTTGCTAATTAGGATCTCGCCTTCCCTGCGCGGATTCCTCCGTGCGTTCTTCGGCCATCGCTTGAGAATCGTTTGCACGGCTTGTGCGTTCTTTGCCTCGTATGTGTCCCTCTGCTCGACGCAACCCCCGTGGCTGACCTTTGCTTCCTTCATGGCGACGCCCTCGAAGCGAACGATTCCTCCGTATCTCTTAGAGGCTCGTAGCACTAGGTCGTAGTCTTCCTTGAACCACAATTCTTCGTCGTACCTCAAGCTCCTATCTGTGATAACTCCGAACACGCCTCCGCTGACAAAGTACACTCCGAAGCGAACTTCCTTCTTCATGTAGAACGCATTGGCGACTGGGTATACGCCCCAGATTCGTGTCGAGTTGATAGACATATGGGCTTCTGCGCTCCCGACCAGCTTGGCAAAGTCTCCTACTGCAAAGGGAATGAGTTTGCCCTTCTTCAGCTTCTCTAGCCCAATAATGTCGTCATCTATGGTGACAACGTGAACCCCGTCTCCGAAGTAGTCGAAGACTGCGTTCCGGGCTGCCGGTCCATTCTTCCCATTGTGAAAAATGATGTCATCGACGCGGTCGTTCCAATTCGCTTCGTATGAGTGCCTTGTCGGGTCGTCTGCGTGAAGAAACAAGAAGGAAGGAAGTCCCTCCCTGTTCAGCCAATCTAATGCAGGCTGATGGTCGGGCCTTCCTCGTGATATGACTGCGAAGATAGGTTGCATAGTTACTCCATGATTACGACCATCGTGTGGCTGTTCGGGCCGAAGTCGTTGTCTCCCAATCCGTGCTCTGACAACCAAACTTCTACACGGGCTTTCTCTTCTGAGACGACAGACACGATGAAGTTCTTTGTCTTCTGTGCTCCGGGGGCTGCCTGCGGTGCTTCTGGGAGGTCTTCATCTCCACCGCCGAACTCATCGTCGGACATCATCAGTGCTGCTTCGGCTGCGGTGAATCCCATTGCCGGAATAGGAACTTCTGATTCCATGATCTGCCCTATCTGCTCTGCAAGAACGTCGAAGTCCCACTGGGCCAACTCCGCTGTCCGATTGTCTGCGATAGCAAGCATGTCTCGCTTCGGGTCACCGGGTGTAAGGTCGTCTCGAACAACGACAACAAGCTCGCTGCCGTCCGTCTCGATTTCCTTCGTCTTGATTCCAAGGACTTCTGCCTTCTCGAAGACGGTGTTCCCCGCTACAACGACATCATCGTTATCGACCACAATGCTTCGGCCTGCTCCGAGATCGTTCAAACTCTTCTGAACGGATTCCTCGTTTCTCGGTGTGTGCTTCCTCGCGTTGTTCGGGTCTAGTGTGTACTTGCTCATATCGCGATCACCACTCCTTTCCCTACTCCGAAGTTGTGGTCCGGGTAGCCGTTGTTTGCGAGCCACGATTCTGCGTCAAGCTGGCTGTCGAATGTGAGATAGACCTCGAATCTTTTCGGTACTGATCCGCCGCCGCCGCTTCCGCCGCCATCTTCGGGTCCGTCGCTTGTCTCCTGTTCGCTAAGTTCCGCGAGGTCGATCTCGTTGAAGCCTGTCGCCTCTATGTCGAGGCCTGCTCCTGCGAGTTGAGTGAGAGCCTTCGGGAGGGCATCGTAATCCCAGTCGGAGTGCTCTGCTATGCGGTTGTCTGCGATAGCGAGAGCGATTCGCTTCATGTCTGTCGTTGACAGGTCTGTGCGCTTGACTACGATTAGCTCGGTTCCGTCTGTGTGCACGAACCGAAGCGGCAATCCGAGTGTCTTCGCTTCCTCCAAGATTTCATTGCCGCCGATGATCCTGCCTGTCTTATCGACAACGATGCTGCGACCGGCTCCAAGCTCTTGAAGGCTCATGCCAGCCGCCTCGCGTCCCGAGTCCCTGTGTATGCGGAGGTTATCTGGATCGAGCGTTACCTCCGGGTCTTTCTTAGCTTTTTTCTGATCTGCCATCTGTCTCTCCCCCTGATAGCTTCCGTGGTAGTTGTGCATCCGCTCTTGCCTTTGCGATTTCGTAGATGGTTGTGAGGTGTTCTTTCGCATAAGCGATCAACCATTCAGGCGTATTGGGTTCCGGGTCATGGAAGTGCTTCTCGATGACGTGCTCTGCTACTCGCCTGCTGAATGGTGCTGCTGTGATGTTGAACGGCGAATAGAGCTTCTTGATGTACGCCTTCGTGTCCTCTATCTCCGTCTGGTCTACCCAAAGAACGTTGCCGTCGTGAAGCCTGTCCATCTGCCAAAGCATCGTGTATGCCTGCCGTGCCTGCATCACCAATCTCTTCGCTCGTGGTTCGTCTCCGTTGTAGCGAGTCCATCCCCGGAACGCCTCTCCGGGTTCCCTGATACTTGCGATAACGAATGCGTCTGGGAACAGTTTGAACATGAGCGGAAGATGCGCGGCTGTGAACTGGGAACAGAAGCCCCAGAATGGCGACACCTTGCATGTCTTCTCAATGAATGTCCTGAGATTCGAGTTGACGACTTCTACTGTCGGTGAAAGCTCTGCGATCCAATCATCTGCAATGTTCGTGCCGTCTCTCATCGCCTTGTGGAGCGTCTTCGTCCGGGGGTCGAATCCCATCTGGAAGTCTCCGTACTCTTGATGGAAATGTGCGAGTGAAGCGATGCTTTGTCCTGTGTCGTCCCAGTTGCCCCAGATATGTACGCTGTCGTGCGCTGTGAGCGTCCTCTGTGCCTGCGTAAGCCCTGACGCGGGTGTTGGGCTAACAAGAAAGATCGGGCGTCCTTTAAGCCTCATTCGCTGCCTCCCTTCAACACGAACCCTGCAACTGGATTCTTCCCTCGTGGCGTCCTCAATACGTCCTCCGGTGCTTTCTCCGGGTTATCCAAGAATCCCTCAACCATGTTGCAGGCGTCTTCGAGAGATAGGATTTCGAAGCTAACTTCGTCCGTGAAGACAAGGAGCAGCGGGGCCTTCTTTCCAATGCTGATGAAGTAACGCTTCCAGTAATCCATCATCGCCGCGACTGATTGCGGTGACATCATGTTCGGTTTGACGCGAACGATTACGACGTCGCCTGCTTTGAGGTCGCGGATGTTGACGCTGGTTTTGAGTGCTTCCTTCAAGTCATCCTGCTCCTGCGTTGTTGTCGGCTTGCCGTCTGCTCCTACGATCTTGCCCATTGCCTTCCTCCATTCGTTCTAGTACGACCAGACTTTCTCTAGCT
>Ga0208769_1000461_pt1 | contig 19690 bp, 37 predicted proteins | sample AntAceMetag02UKC_FD_184768 | JGI IMG/M metagenome (GOLD analysis project Ga0208769, IMG submission 184768) | Saline lake microbial communities from Ace Lake, Antarctica- Antarctic Ace Lake Metagenome 02UKC (SPAdes) (version 2) | ecosystem: Environmental > Aquatic > Non-marine Saline and Alkaline...
AACACTGGTGATCCACAACATTTATATAAATTTATTCAGGGTAGTAATTTCATGACCGAAGCAGGTGCTAATGCCGAAATAAACCATAACTATATCGATTTAAATACTGAAAAAAACACTATTTTAGCTGCGGTTGATGTCAGAGACGATTACGATAGCATCACATATAGTGTTACTAATAATAATTATGGTTATGGTTATGATGCCGATGAAGCCGAATACATGCATGGTGGTCTTAATACACAAAATATCAACATGATCAAAAAAATTGCTACAAGGCTAGGATTTACAAAAGAGAATTTAAAAGGTTTCGATAATAATGAAGGCGCAATAAAAGAATTCTTAGAAAAATACGATATGGAAGAAATCGTATCCACATATAATAGTGAATATGGAAACGCAAGGAATGACGCTGAAAGCATGGTAGCACAAGAACAACTGGATAAATTTCCTATTGATATCGATAATGCTCAATTATATATTCCAAAAGTGTTAAAATTTTTATATGATAATGACCTAAATGATGTTAAATCTTTTGATGATTTTTTAACCAGAGTTGAAGACAATTCTCAATTGAATGCTGAAGCCGTAAATCAAGCAGGATATGAAGAAATGAATCTTGATGAATTAGACCGAACTATTAGTAGTGAATTGGAAACGATTTGGGATAATTTAAACGATCCAGAAAATAAATATTATGGACGTGCCGAAGCCGTTAGAGAAGTAGAAGCTGCTGTGAAAAAATTTGGGTTCAAAACATCATCACAACACTACATCATTGCAACACGAGATCAAAGGGATAAAGTTATTAATATATTAGACTATGGTTATGCTGCCGATAGTGATATACTACAATTAAAAATACAATTAGACTATAAAGGAGTTGAGAAAAAAAGAACTGGTTGGATACCATATAAAAAATTGGGTGATTATATTGATCAACAGGAATTACCACGATTACGTGAGGAATTAAATCAGATAATAAAAACTGAGATTAAAAATTTTAGAAATGGATAATAAAGAAAAATTAAAAAGATTATTATTCTTATCGGAATACAAAAACAGCAGCAACGATAAAAAACTTATTACCGAAAACATTGATGCTATTTTGGAATCAAAACAAACCGAACAACAAGCTGTTGCTGTGTTAAAAAGAAATAACCCAGCTATTGAAGATGCTGTACATCAAATAACAATTGACAAACTCAAACCTCTTGATAGAACTCAAAACCAAGTGCTTTTACCTGCACTTGCAAATGCATCGATACAACATCAGAACATAAATGATCTCAGAGCATTATTCAATACTGTCGGGGAATTTGTTACCACAAATAAAATATCTCCACCACAAATAGATAGAGACGGTAATTACGTAATTAAGGATAAAGTCTTTAGAGATTATCTTAAATTCAGTGAATATATTCATGGTTTGGAATCTATGGGAAAGGGACTTCAACAATGGAAAGGCGAAATTAATGTAGAAACTAATGAGAAGCCATTATTTGACCAAAACGGCATCAAAATCTATGACGGTAATGATGTGGGTAAATGTATTAAATATACCACTGGTGGTCTTACGGGTCAACACTATGGGTTTTGTATTGGTCAACCAGCAAATACCATGTGGCAAAGCTATCGTGACACCAAAACCAGCACATTCCATTATGTGGTTGACGAGAATCGTGATCTAAGTGACCCACTTCACATCGTTGTCGTAGATGCAACGCAACACGGTATCGAATTAACAGATGCAAACAACAGCACTAATAATATTGCTGAATACGGAAACGATACTAATGCATATCTTAAATATTTGGGTTCAAAAGGCGTTCCTGTTGAACAAATATTCCAAAATAAACTAAAAACTCCTGAAGAAGAAGCTGAAACAGCTAAATTGGGTTCACGAAATACCGATTTGCAATGGCTCAAAGATTTATCTTTCCAAGAAAAATCAAAATATATTGGTCGTGGACATTTATTAAATGATGAACAGTTCAATTATCTTTGGAATTTTAAAAACGATAAGGGTGGTTTCCATTTATTAAAACAATATGTTAGTACTGGACAAGCAATACCCGAAGAACAATTTAATATATTAATTGGAAAGGATGAAACTATGGCAGCAGCAGCCGAATAAAGCAGCTTTTCTTATGACGGCATTTCATCTGGTGTATGAAAAGCATTGTCTTCGATTTCTTCCAACATGTCTTCACCGCCTCCAGTTAGGTTCGAAAACATGTATCTGCCGTTACGCAGTGCCTGTATTTGTACTCCAGCGAGTTCCTGATACATTTTAATAACCCCAGCATCTCCACCAGTTTTATAGACATTCAATAACATGCGTTGAATCACTTGTTGACCATTTGGGTCAACTCCAAGGCGTTCCAGTGTTTTCGCCAAATCAGATATTGTGTGTACTTGTTGTTCGAAGAGTCGTTGTACTTCTTCACTGATGACAGTTTGAATATCCATGTTTATAAATACTATTGTATTTCAAAACATCATAATCTCTCATTGCCTTCGAAATAACTGACTTCACCAATGACATAGTTTCCCTTGGGTTTATCTACATGTAGATATTTTCTGTCAAAATCTTTGATTCTGATGTGCTGCATGAATTCATCGCACAGCATGGCTTTGTCTTTAGCGTGTTCCATATCCTCGGCTTCAACTGTTAAAAATACAGAGCATCCCTTGTCGCCAATAACAATGTTGTCATTGGTAACACCAACTGTCCAGACAGGAATCAATGTGTTTTCATCAAAGAATTTCTCTGTTTTATTGGTTTTGGGATTGTGGTAAGTTAAAGGGTTTTCATTAAGACTGTCCCTCATGTTTCCTAACCATTCTTTGGTTTTGGGGTCATCGAAGTCAACATTACCTTTATGCGTGGATTTCTTATTGATTTCTTCCTGAGTCAGTATAATAAGTTTGCCATTGCTATCCATGATATACACATTATCTGTTATTGTGAGTCTGAGTTCATTGCCTTGACCCGCTTCATAGAAAAAGTGCTGAGTAACAACTGCGTTACCTGCGGGATCAAGGACTTCGAGTCCGAGTTTCTTTTTCATTATATCGGTTCTATAATTTGTCCCAATAATTTTTTTCTCACCCCGCTATGTTTCTGTAGTTCGGCTTTCACATAATCTCTGTTCTTTCTAAATCTCAGGATTCTTTCCTCACTACTATTTTTGATGCCATAAATAATTCCTTCGGGATCATCTTGGTACTCCCAGATACCGCCAAGTCTTTCATTGCCATTATCGTCTATTTTGACTTCCAATGCCAGTCCCAGAGGATGTAGGAATTGTCTATTGAGTTCTTGAAGAAAACCTGCTTCTCTAAACACTTTGACATCAATATATTTTACTTCAGTACTTTCTTTTTCTTCTACACGACATTCAACACAGGCAATTTCTGGTTGTCCTTGGTGTTTTGGGCATTCTGCGTGAACCGAATCATTTTTTTCTTTTTCCATAATTACATTTTATTTATTTCTGATTGTACAACTATTATTTGTTCAGAATTGCCGAATACCAAATCAACATAACTGATTTCCATTGCCTTGTTTATCCATTCCACTCTGGCGACTGCCACACATGCCTCGATGATATTCACGGAATTCAGAGTTTCATCGCATTTGATTTTGCAATGCGGTAAGTCCAGTTCTAAACGGTCTTTAATTAACTTTCTGGTCTTGGGGTCATTGACTGTCATGTCATTTACCAATTCCGTATTCAGTGCTTCATAGGTCTCAATTACTTTCTTTATCATGATTTTCGTTATAACTATTTATTGCAATTTCATATATACTCAGGTCTTTGGTATTGCCGACAACAAATCTGATATCAGTACCTCCTTTTTTACCGAAGAGAAATTTATTATCTTCTTGGTATTGGTCGTAGTACACATCGACCCCCAATACTTTTCCCAGACTTTGTATTCCTTCCATTACGATTGATTTGTTGTACTTGGAAACACATCAGGAGCATCACCAGTTCTTTTGATATCGGTGATATTAAGTGGTGGATTACCAGTACTATCATAATCGATAGGTGGTTGACTATCGTAGTCAATAATTGGTTCAGTTATTCCTATATCCTCGACATGACGTTCTCTGCCATACCATTGTTCTCTATCCATTACTGCTGCATTGAAGTTATCAAGAACAGCATTCAAATACCTTGCCAGAATAAAGTCTGGGGTATCGCTGTCATTTTCTTTTGAGTATTCGTTAATCAGTGCTGCAAGATCTTTTTGAAACTGGCTTTCCATGATATCTATTATTAATAAAATTATTTATAATCCATTACTTATTTCCTTTAAGTATACCTACTACCATTGCATCGGTTTCGGGGGTTCTTAGTTCTGCTGGCATGTTATTGAGAAAACTACTGATGTTCAGGCTCTCCGTCACCTTGACAAGAACCAGTGCGTCATCATAACACAATTCTTTTCCAATAATTTTATGATGTTCATTGTTTTCATAGGTCTTACCTTTAGTAAAATTTGTCATGAATCTCGTGCCGTTATGCAAATTTTCCCAAACCACATTTTTACTATTATCTTCTTGATCTTCAGTACTCATATCCTTGTTATTTAAAGTTATTTATAGTCTTCAAAGTTTTCAATATATTTAATGCAGTCATCGAGGTCTTGGAATCCCAAGGCATCACAACTCGCTACTATATCTTTGCCATTGGTTTCTGTTTTTTATTTTCTTCTTTATCGGGATGGTCATTATCATCACCAAGCATTTCTTCAAGATATTCGGGTGTGCCCATCATGATACCACGGACTTCTTCGTCATCGTTGCCTTCGGGAATTGCCATACCCCAATTCATATCCATAGCAGCCATACTTGCCACCATAAGGGGATGCAGTTCCTCACCATCATTGAACCTGAGTTTGTCATAGGTCTTGACGTGTCCTTCAAGGAGTTTCATTAACGCTTCTTCGGGACTCAGGTGCTTGGTGATATGGTCATAAAATTCTTTTACATTCATAATTTTTATTTATTTATATCACGTTCATGTGCAATGTTTCTTCTTCTAACTAAGTCATTCATATATTCATCAAATTCCTTATGATCCATATCAATGATTGCATCTCCATCGATATCAAGAGAACTATGAAATTCATCTTTTCTTACCCATAATCTGTTCCAAAACAATTTTATTCCCATATTCCATATTTTTCTTTTATCCATATAATTTATTTTTCAAATCTTCAATTGTTAATATAGGTAAATTGCCAAGGGTTGCTCGTGCGCATAGATTATTATAATTTATTGCATCAACCATTTGCTGTAATCTCTGATCTTCTGTTAGTTCAACACTTTCACAAGATTCTGTGGTGTGGTGTGGATATTTCACTCTGAAAGTCTGTGTATATTCACAACCAGCATCACATTTATGTGGGTATTGCGCAGGATAGGTTGTTAAAATTCTTCCAGTTGATATTAAGTAACCCGTTTCGCAATTCGGACACTTATATCTTATCCTGTAAGTTTTGACTTCCTGACGTTCTTCCATGATTATTTCTTATTTTTTGTACAATATATTAATTCTGCATCCCCAAGTTCTCTACAAATAGCAATGGTTTCTTTGCCCTCGATATTACTTTTCTCGCCATCGTGAAAATCATGCCATCTACATACAATATAATCATTGGCGAAAATAGTGTTAAAGAACTGACTATTGATTTCAAACCAATGTTTTGCCTTGACAATAGCAACTATTTCAGTATCACTAATTTTTTTGGATTTAATTGTTTCCATGACTTATTTATTTTTTTCCTAATTTTCTTTTTTTCAACTCGAAGTCAGAGCACGGATACTTTGATAACAATCTTGCAGCAGGAGAATCATAAGGACAAGCCATACATCTGGCTTCAGCCAAGTGTGCATTACAGTTGTAAACCCCTTCCTCTATTGCCTCTTTTGATAAACCCTGTTGTTCACAGAATTTCTCATACTTCATCACAGGTTCTGATTCATCGTTTTGGTCTTCGAGATACCATTCTGCAAATTTTGTGAATATGGTCATTGGTATTTTTATTTTTCCATAATGCCTGTGTTCTATTCCCACTGTTACTGGTGTAACACTAAGACTCCAATCATTTATTCCGATGCCATGTTCTGTCATTGACTTCGCATCTACTTCATCTTTGCAATCGCAGGGTTTCATATTTCTTTTTTAATATTGTTAGTTTGCGTTTCAGGACGGTATTCTCTTTCTTTAATTGCGTTAATCTACAGGCTTCGGCATAATGTTCGCTTTCTCCCAAACCCAGAATCATTTCAGCATCGGTTGGTTCAACATAAGGTGGTGGCTTATACGGTACATATTCTTTAGGTGGTACGTTAATTACAACCTCATCTAATTTCTTATATCTCCAACGCCAACCCATGTTAATATTTATTTATTTTATTACTGGCTCTCCTTAACACATTAATTTTTCCTCTGATTTGCGTGTTCCTATTTTTTACTGGTGGTAATGTACCTATTCCCACATTACCATTAGATGTCATTGTATATGCAGTTCCCATTGGGTCAAACAACTGTTGTTTTGCCTTCTGATACTTGGTGTCGAGAGTCGTGTCATAATCTAATCCACCGTCTTTACTTTTTTTCCACGCCATAATTATTCTAATTTTTTCTTAATTTTCTTCAGCACAGTAACAATACTACTGTCGGTTACGCTTTCATTCATTGATTTCATTTCGTCACCACCAGTAAGATATTCAATTTCTTTATTTAGGATATCAAGTACACTTTCTTGAGCCGATTGAGCCGATTTTGAGCCGATCCATTCTATGGTAAAAAGACTGGCGGTGTCCCATTTTTTAATAATAAATCCGATATGCCAGATACCTGTGCGCTCATCCATTACTTTACAAATGTCATCGATTTCTTCATTGCCTTCGAGTTCCCTGATTGGAACTATGCCCACGAAATTATTGAGATCAATACTAAAGACTGGATGATTGTCTTCAGTGTATTTTAATTCGTCATCCATTAGTTATCTGACATTATGTTTAATAGTGATTCGAGTTCCAGTTTCAATTGTCGTCTACCCACTAATTTCAGGGCATCTCCCATGTGTTCCAGAATCTCGTCATCACTCATTTTCTGACCATCGATACTGAAACGCTGACCATTGACACCATCGAATACCACGAAGTCTCTCTCTAAGTGGTCTGGGTAACATCTCTCCTCATCGAAACCTAAACCCATTATTGTGCCAATTCTAATTATTTCGTCTTTTTTCATTGACGTAAAGATATATCATTTCGGTTAGATATGCAAGAAATGTTATAAAAAAAGTGGATACCCATTGGATACCCACTTACTTTCTGTTTAGCATCAATTATAATTCCTTACTTAGAATCTGTGCAGCGTTATGTAGTTTACGAACTAAACTATTTTCATACAGTTTTTCAACAACGGCATTTCCAAACATCTGGTCAATCATGCTGTCGCCATACATTTCCAGAACTTTAGAGTCTTCATCCATGAAATTAATTCTGGCGTTGTCAAACATTTTCTCAACGACTGACCAATCCCACATTTCTTCAATAGTACTGTGTCCATGCATTTCATCGACTCCCGACATGTGCTTGAGTCTATCGGCTTGTGAATCTTCGTGCATTTCCTTGATATTAGCATCACCTTTTAAGACCGAGATTCTTGCGTGATCGTGCATCTCTCCGACTTTTGCCTGTCCGTACATCTTAGTGATTTTACTATAGTCTCGCATTTCTTTGACTTTGGAGTAGCCATACATTTCAACAACTTTACTACCGTCACGCATTTCTTGAATCACGGCATCATCTGTCATAATTTGGACTTCTGAAGTCTGGTCGAGTATGTTTATTCTGGCTTCGTCATACATGCCGAAAATTATGGAATGCTTGACTTCATCAACAACCGTCATCTTTGACAAGATAACGCCTTCGTGAAGCAACAACTTCTTTCTGCCTTTCACAATCATATTACTAATAATTGCCTTGAGATCAAGCATTACTTGCTTTCTGAATTCACCAGTAAACCAATCGGGATAATAGATTCCAGCATTGATAAGCACGTAATTATCTATATCATCAAGTCTATGATTTTCTTTGGGACTATAAACTGCTGAGAAGTAGTTATTTTCTTTGACATCGACAACGCTAATATATTTACCCTTCAAATCATCATGACTTGTAGCAAATATGTCATGAATAATTGTTCCGTCTTTCTTTATGAGTACTAAATAAAAATTTTCCATGTCATTATTTTATTATAAATACTCAGAAAGAATTGTTATTCTTCGGTTTCGACTTCTTTTTTAGCTTCCTTTTCCATTTTCTTAATATCGTAATCCTCTGCCTTCAATACTATTGCAAGAATCATGTAAAAAATGATCATTGGTATTGCTGCGAAAATCGTAAGGATTACCCATAAAATTCTGAGTCCAACAGGGTCAACATCTGGGTCAATATATTTACTGATACCACCAATGACACCAAATAATTTTTTTTCTTTGCCTGTTACTTTTCTAAGTCTATACATAATTGTTTATTTTAAGAATTAAGTGTTATAAATGGTTCAGTCATCCATGCTTCAAGTTCAATTGGGTCTTCGATAAGTATATCTTCTGCTGGTATTGTTGTTACGTGTGCACTAACTGATAGCATTAAAAATGCAATTACTGTGAGGATTATTACCCAAAATTTTCTATGTGTTTCTTTTTTCATGTTTTCCATTTTCACATAATATTACAATTGTTATGCCAAAGGATATAAATTATTGTGTTATAGATATTTACGAGAATTATCTGTAGTAATTATTGTTCGGAATCGGACGATTAGTGGACGATTATCACACTTTTTTGGACAACTCTTGCTTTTTCGAGAAAATAATGCTACTTTGTAGCATTAAAAATTTCAAGATGATAGATTATAATGATGAAGACAAGAGAACATTTGTGGTTGAGTCCGCAATTAAAAACAATCTCGGTACTCCCGAAGAAATAAATTTATATAATGGATTGAGTCTGGCAATGGAATTAATGGAAGACCAAGATTTTAATATCGTTGATAGTGGAATAGGTGATGGAATAAATTTCGGAATCACGACAAAATTCCCACACCCACTACCAGAAAGCGTTGGTATATTAATGTTTAATATTGATTCCAATTTCGATGTTAGTATCAAGGAAACCAGTCAGTATGTGTATGCAGGTGAAAGATATTTTGCAATTAGTATAAAAAAAGACTGATTTTTTGTAACAAAAATTCCCAAATTTCGTATAATATGAAAAATGTTGATATGCCGAATGGGAAAACACATGATAAAATTACTTTTGTAATAGCACCAGTTGTTGCTGGTATTTCTTATTTAATTACGAAGGACATAAAAACCACCATCATCATTTTTGGTTGTTATTTATTTGCTTCATTGATGTTTAATGGTGATTTGGATACAAATAGCCGACCATATAATCGTTGGTGGTTATTCAAAATGATTTGGATTCCGTATCAATTAATGTTTACACATAGAAGTATTTTTACACATGGATTGATTATCGGTACAATTGTAAGACTTTTGTACTTGGGTCTGATTCCAATTATTATTTTATTAGTTAAAGGAAATCTTCAACTAATTACCAGTATTGATTTGAGTATGTTGTTGTTAATCTTTATTGGTTTGGAATCGGGGTCTGCGGTTCATACAATTAGTGATAAAATATTTTAATTTTTTGTAACATATTCAAATTTTTTTCGTATAATTGTATATTGTTTGGGGTCTGCTTCGGCAGATAAGTGGTTAAACAAATAGAACGCTTAACAGACCCAGAGATGTTGGAATCTGGTTTAAAATATAGAATGCTTAACAGACCGACAAACTCCAACATCTCCCCAAACTTTTAAACTAAAACTATGGACAAAAGAGAACAAGCAATTGAAGACCTCGCATGGCAACTGTTTCAAAACAGGTTAGGTATTGGATTCAAGAACGAGCTTTCGGTTGAACAGAAGAAGACAGTCACCGATGTCAAAGAATATCAACAATACCGAGAGCAAGCCACGAGACTCTATGAGGATAGAGAGAAGAAAAAACTGAAAGCAATCAACAATAAAAAATATTCAGTCATTGATATCCCTGCTACTGGAAAACAGGATTGGTGTGATGGTGCATTCACGCTTTGTTTCGTGTATTCCAAACACAAAGGCAATGTCGTTCTTCGTGGTTACATGAGGGAAGTCAAGGAATATCTGAAGAAAAACTACACCCATTATTTCTACAACATGTCTTTATGGAGTAATGGTATGAATAGAGACATCTGGGGATTCTGGAAAGACGGTATTGGTATCTTCGAACCCCATAGGAACTCTAAAATCTTTAAAGGCAGGGAGAGATGGAAATTTCAAGTCAGACCGTATAGTCATTGGTGGGATGAAGAAGAGGTAAAGGTGAGTGAAGTTGAAACACTTTATTTCAAGCGCATGCCACATCGATGGATTCCAGAATTCGATAAATTATAAGTTCCTAATTTTTAGTTAGATATAAACAAAAATTAGAATAAATAAGCTGCATTCCTGCTTATAGTATGTCGCTTTGACTTTTGCTACCGATAATAGTTATGAAAAGTATATTAACGTCTTTAATTGTCTCATTATAATGAATGATTTTCCAACCATCAGTTGTTATTTCATCCAAGAAATTCTGAATTTCATCATCGGTGTTAAGTTCTATTGTAAATCTTTTATATTTTTCCATAATAAATATTTAAACAAATATAATTTAATCTGATTAAAAATGCAACAGTTTTAGTATTTATATTAAAATTTAATGTTATGACAAAAAAGACAAAACATGAAAGAGATTTAGAAATTTTAGATTATAAAATTAATAAAGAAAAACAATTAGTTAAAGATTGGAAGAAATATGATATTAATCAAAAAAAGATTGATGCATTAGAAGCTAAACAAGCAAAGCATGAAGCAGAAAAAATTGCTCATGAAGCGTAAATATTATTAATTTTTTCTCACAAATTCATACACAAACCCAAGTTCTAAATAATATTGACTCACGGCAATGTGATTATTTTCGTATGTCTGGAATTCATCATCAAAATATTTAAAAAAATAGTCAATGGTTCTGAGGATGTCTGATTCTTTTTTTATCTGACCTGCGATGTACAGGTTTTTAACTGCGATGACCGCCCAACTTTTTTTATCGACATCTCGTTTGACATGAAATTCTTTAATATGGTCAACGCAAATATTAATAATGTATGCGAGATAAGTAATTTGTTTCTGGTCATTTATTAATTCAAGAACACTACTGTATTTCGTTACAATGGTTTGAAGTGATTGTATATCATCTTGGAATATCTTATCAACCTTATTTATTAAATCTGTCATATGCTTTAGTTGTAATCTGGCAAATCCCCACATTGCCCACAAATTCACTCAAGTCTCTGGCATTGCTATAACTCATTGCATTTCTTAAATAATGCTCAAAATTTTCAATCCAACCACTGAGATGATATTCTACCTTCCTATATCTCACAACGCCTTCAGATGTCCTAAAAACAGTCTTACCCATCGCTTTTTGAGCACCCTTGGTACTCATACCTCTGAAATACTTCTTCACTGGATAATTTTTCTTAAAGAAATATTTTGCCAGTTTTTTGTTTATTTTAATCTTATATAAATGGTTCTTGGCACAACTTTCTAATGCTTTATTAAAAATACTTCCAATCATAACGTAATCAGCACCGAGTGCCAGTGCTTTAATTATATCTGAATGGTCTTTCATTCCACCATCAGCAATTATTGCTGGTGGTTTAAAATTTTTTTCATCTACATGATCATATACAACCAATAATTTTTCCTGATGAATTTCATGTATTAGAGATGCCATTGGATATCCAACACCACTTTGCTTTGTGGTTAAACAACCCGAATTATGGACAATTATATTGTTAACACAATAAGAATTATCGTTAATCACTGAAAAATCATAAACATCAATTGATTTAGTGTTTTCAATTTTTTTAATACTTTCAATTTTTTTTAGTCTATATTTCATTATTATTTATTATTTCATTTATAAATTTATTTTCCCCACCCTCCCAAATTATAACAAATTTACAGTTTAAATGTTTTTTTATTTCATTTTCTCTTTTTAAATCTTTCTTAGTTTTATATTTGTGGAATCTTTCATAATATTCATAAATAACATTATTGATTTTATCATACCCATCAACCCAATAACCTAAATCTTTTATGTGATATTCACCACCATTTAATGCGTGCTGTATATTAACATTTAAAATTTCCGATATTTTATCGAATAGTTCACAAGCATTAATATTAAAGGCTGGTGTATGAATATCACCATTTAATTCTAATCTTTTTCTTATGTGATTTATTGTTGATATTCTTAAATTTTTTCTATGTTCATTTGTGAATTTTCTACCTTTCAACACATCACTAAGATGTTTTTTCATTTCAGGATGATTTTCATAATATTTTTTACTACCATCACTATTATTTTTTACCCAATTATTGTATTTTTTTTTAGCAATACTATAACCATATTTTTTAATCCATATTTCCAAAATAGATTTACCATACATCGGATTTTTTTCACCTCGTCTTAATTCCGATTGTTTTTCGTATTTTTTTTCCCATAACTTAATTGCTTTATCATAACCATATTTTTTAATCCATATTTCCAAAAGAGATTTACCATACATCGGGTTTTTTTCACCAGAAAATAAACCCCTTTTTGATAAACTTTGTTTTTCTCTACTTTCAATTGTATGTTTTTTACCGTAAAACCCATTATTTTTGCCAGCATTGCCATTACTTAATTTTTTTCTGGATTCTATTGTATGTTTTTTACCGTACATACCATTAAGCTCACCCTGATTACGACAAGAACAACAAAGATATTTTTTATTTTTTGAAACTTGTTGTTGTAATGATTTAACTTGTGTTTTTTTTGTGCATTCATCACAAATTAATATTATTTTGTGATTATTTTTTTTTAATGATGTTATTGTTATTAATTTTTCATTTAATTCCACAAATAAATTTCTACCATTTTTTATAATATGATTTATTTGTTCATTATCAACTTCTAAATTAAAATTTAAATCAATTTTCATTGTTCTCAACATTATTTTCTAATAATAAATACTGAGTATTATTTAATAGTTCCAATGCCGTAACCCATTCACACAAAGTTTCAATATTATCATCATTAACAATATTTAAATGTTTTTTATTTAAAACATAAAATTCGTGATTCGGTGTACACACAATATTATTAATTTTTATAAGTTCCTCAGAATGAAATCTTTTTTTTGTGTCAATTACTTCTTTATAATCACCTGAATGCGTCAACACCTCATCACCAACGACAATATTTTCAATATTTTTGAATCCGTTTTTTGTGTTTATTTTAGTTCCTTTCGTAAAACAACCATTACCAATCCCAACCCTAATATAATCAACACAGTTTCCTTCAGCATACCAACGATACGTTTCGGGATTGGCGATGTTCCCAATCATTAATATAATATCAGGTCTTAGTCTTTTTATTTCTCGGCAGTAGTCAAAAAGTTTTTGCATGTGACCATTAGCCACATCAATAAGGATATGCATGTCTTGACGAATATTCCTGAGACTTGTTTTCAGATGATAATCAATATCTTCAAATCCCATACTTACAAAAACACCTGTTGGTATCAAATGATATTCATTTTCTTTCACAGTTCTGGGAAGGGTGACACCAATACCATTTTCCATAAAATTAAACGTGTTTTCGATATCCACAACAGTATCCATTGGTGCTGTAAATAATGGCAATGATCTTGGAAGGATGATGTCTTTATATCGACTTGCAATATATGATTTCTTTTTTGGAATAATCAAAATGTCATCGAAATCAAACAATGGTTTTAGGTTCTTCATAATGTTTTGAAAAAAGAAGCGTGCGTCTTTTATGAAGAAAATTTGTGAAGATAATGAGGCTTAACTCTTTATCTTAAATCTTTACAATATGAATAACAGGACTCTTGAACATTCCAATCTCTATCATTACCATATATGTATAATCACGTTTTTCTAAATTACTCAACACACACCTCAGTACTCTTATTTGGCATTAGTGTCGTTATGACCTTCACAACCTTCTTTTTCGCTGTCTTTTGTTGTTGCTACACTGGCTTCCAATGTATCCAATTCACCTTCAGTCATGTCGCCCCAAGGAATTTCGGTATTGAAATTATATTCATCGAGTTCTTCCTGAATAGCATCAACCTTTGTCTGAAATGACTTCACGAGAAGATTTCGTTTTTCTTCATCGAATTGTGCTACGTAGTTCTGGACATTATCACTATAACGAATGACTTGACTTCCTTCAACAACACTTACTTCGTTTAAAAAGGCAATAAGTGCTTTGTATTCTCCAAGTAAATATATTTGTGCTTGAATTTCACGATTGGCTTCATTGATGATGTACTTTAAACTGGTGAGTTCTTTGATTTTATCCAGAAGTTCAAGATATGCTGTCTCAACACTGAACTTCTCTCCGTTTTTTGAACCCTTGAGATATGAGTTCTTTTCTTTGATTTGTGTTTTTAATTTGGTGATTTCACCAATTAGACTCTTTCTAAGTTTTAATGCTTTGTATAATTTCATACCATAATATATTTATCTCACAATATTATGAATAAATTACCAGAAATGCAAGTGTTTTAAATATTAGTTTTTATCCTGAAATCAACAGACCAGCCATTAGGCATGAATTGGGGTTGCATGATGTCAATAAAATGATTTCTCCAGAGTTTTACGAAGTTCATAATTTTTTTCTCCGTATCGAGTTTCTGTACTACGTGGTAGCCGTGGTCATATTCGTGACGATGTTTTTGTTTGAATTTATGTTGTTCCTTAACGTGTTCTTCTTTTAATAAGAGATACATTTTATAGAATTGGATATAATTATAACCACACATGGTTTCAAATGGAATTCCAGTACCATCAGAAATCGCCCGAATTTTTTCGAGTTTCATTTCATAACTAACTTTTCCATAGGTTTTAAACAAAGAATGAATTGTGTTTAATAGAATAGCATTCCCTTTACCGATTTCACGTAGTTTGAGTGTGTAGTCCTTATTGGCTTCGGTGATTGTTTTCACATCAAACATCTTGGCAATCACATCTTTATATTGGATTGCAATTGTTTCGTATTCCGAATGTTTTTCATAATTCATTAACACCACGTCATGGTGATTTTTAGATTTATATTGTTCGGAAAAATATGTGCGATAGCAATAGGGAACGATATGATGCCGTTGCAAACCATCAGCAATGCCTGTCACGACACATATCGCTTCTCTATGACTTTTTCCAAAAACTTCATTGGTTTCAAAACCATTACCTTTGGGTTCGAAATTCAACATAATTTTATCATCAGTAGTTCTGACTGCCAGATTTCTTTCAAGATACCAGTTGGCTTTTTTCTCACCACATGTGAACATATGTGTTCCGTTCGGATGATAGACTTCCCAATTCTCTGCATTGAGATTCTTACTTCCGAGTTTCAATATGTTATTTCGTTCCCTACCTTTACTTAATTCAGTCATTATGTGTATTCATAAACCGTTCCTGAATCGCATCGTAACCCGCATTCAGAATAAATTCTCTATAATCTTCATCGTTTTCAAAAGATTCTTTGAACTTACCGATTACCCGTCCCAACTCTTTACCCATGAGGTTGGGAAGCCAAGACATTACGATATCTCCATTGAATTTCTGAGAAAGAATTTTGTCTTCAGTATCTTTCATTCTCAATTCATAAAGTTGTCCCAATAAATCATTTTCAGGAAAAAATTCATCAACCATTGAAAGATACAATTCCTTATCTTTGTGAAAGTCGTATCTGATGTTGATACTATTCTTTTCTAAATACTTCAAGAAAAGATGGTATGAACCACGTTTACGATTTCTTTTCTTATCGATACTTTTCAAGTTTTCCATTTGAAAAATTTCAGTATCGAAATATTTACAGGCTATCGTAAATTCAAAAATTTCTTCAAGTTCATCGAAACCTTTTAAATATCTTCCATAATTATATCCACCAAGTTTGAAAATTCTTCCAGCATCGGTAGTAAGTAGAATATTTTGAGAATTTCTACCGTTAAAGTTCCTGAATTTATAAAACAACCCATCCCAGCCATATGACAAGCCAAACTTGTGGAATGTCTTACCCATGATATTTCCCAGAGGATCATAAGAATAATAAACCTTTGCGGTTTCCCACTTGTATTCCTTAATTGGAATGAAATCAACCTGAAAATTTTGGTAATCAAATGAATATACACCGCCATTGTTGTGAATGACTTGTGGAAGATATGACAACTGAATTACCGTTCTTAAATCAATGTTCTTGCTTTCGATTTCTGGAGTCATTTTAATCAACAGGTCTAAATCCCCGTGGTCTGACTTCTGATGATAGCAAGTAACAATAGCCGTTTCAAGATTAACACCATATTTTCTTAAAAACATAAATGATAATGTTTCTCGAACCGACTTTCCAATTCTCTGGAATTCTTCTGTGTTTTTTCTCTCGGTGTTAACACCGTACTTATTTAATGCTTTTCCACCCATTTTGTTTTCTCTATACAATTATACGAAAACAAATTGAATTTGTTACGCATTTTTTAGAAAATTTTGAAAACAATTACGTCATCAACAATTTCACTGTCAGAAAACGTCCAATTATCTGTTTCTTCTATGCCGTCAAGAAATTGCTGTAGTTTATCGAAATCCTCTTGATATGCTTCTTGTAGTAGTTCTTCAGAACTCATGGCTTCGAAACTTAACATTTCTTCATCATCATCTAAGAAAAGTAAATCTTCGCTGTCATCACTAAGATTATATGACCAAATTATGGTGTTTCCATGTAATAAAAATTCCCCATTTAATTCTTCGGAGAGAAATTCGTCTTGAATTACTTCTGATAATTCATTGATATTCATATATTCATGATATTATAAAATTTTACCATAAATAGGAGAAAAATCTCAAAAAGTCGTGTTTGTCGGGAAAAAGTCGTGTTTTTAGCGGTAGTCGCCCATGTTATATCTTCCAGAAATAGCACTTTTGGTGTCATATCCACCTGCTTCTTCGTCTGGGATTTCGTAACCACTTAAATCAGATAATGAGTTCGATCCACCTTGAATGAACCAAGATGTCAAATCACTGCGTTGATAAACTAAAGAAATATTTTATTTTGGGATGGATAGATGCTGATGGTTGTTTTTATTGGAACGAAAAACATAAACTACGACAATTTTATATTTCTGGTTCATATGAACAAAAATGGGATGTGTTTGAAAAACTCTTGGCTTCTTTAGGGATTCAATATAGGGTGATTCGTATCAATAAAAAAATAAAATATTCAAATATTAGAGTTACTGGCAGAGAGAATATTAATAAATTAGGTAAATATATTTTTGATGACATTATACCGTTTCAAAGAAAATACGATAAATATAAATTAATTATCGCTTAATACACTCACCTTTCCTCCAATCAATTCAACGAGAATTGGGTCATTGACGCACATGTAGTCACCATCCAAGACAGATGCATTAATAAATGTGGTATTTTCAATTACTTTTATACCATAACCCTCGTGTATGTGTCCGAACAAAGAAATTTTCGGTTTGATTCTTTCCACAACTTCCTTATATAATGAAGGAGAACCATGACATTCACCCTGCCAAGGCACTAAGTCCAATATTGAATATGGTGGACTATGCGTAATCAGTACATCGGTGTCATCAGGAATTGCTGCCCAATGTTGTGCCATCTTAGATTCATCACGATTGAATGCCCAATTACAGAAGTGTTTCTGCACTGGTGTGCCATAGAACTTTATGTTGTCAATAACAACTTCTTCATCTTCGAGATAAATTACGTTATCTGGTACTAAGTTTCTTCCTTGTACATTATTTCTTTCGAAAATCCAGTCATGGTTTCCCGCAATACAGATTTTATTTTTGAACTGGTCAAGCGCACCAAACCAATCGAAGAATTGTTGCATAGCTCCGCTACCTCCATTATCAGTCAAATCACCGCAATGCACGAGTACATCAGCTTCATAGTTTTTTAGACTAAGAAACTTATGTTTCATATGAGTGTCAGAAATAATGCAAATTTTCATGACTCGTCTTCTTTAATATGTTTATTATTAATCAATTCACATTGTAAATAATTAATACTAAGTTCAACATCATTAAATACCTTAAAACTAAAAAGATATTCAATAAGTTCCTCTGAATAATAATTTAATTCAAAATTATAGAATGTGTTACCAATACTATACAACGTTGAATTAACGTCTAATTTAAAAGTATTATCATTATGTTCTATAGTTTTTGGTAATTTCAGAAATTTACTAATAATTATGTCACTAATGTTATTCTTTTCAAGAAATTTTAAAAATTCTTCTTTAGAATACTTTTTCGGATATACTCCCATATGTTTTATTTATTGCGATATGATAGGTCATATAAATCGGAGTAGATTGAATTTTCGATAATCGCACCTACCTCGTATTTCTTTCTATCAATTTTATTTATAAAATCTTTGGTTGCGCCAGTTAAATTAAAAATAGTGTCATTGCTTTCCATATCAATAAAATGCGCTATCTCAACATAATTTTTTGAGTTAGATGGTTTTACACCAATTGAAAATTCTGATTTTTTCATAACAACGGGTACTGTCATTGCTTGATATAATTGACTTTCAACACTTTTTGTTTTTTCCTGCATATTAAGATCAAGCATTTCTTTTAATAATTCTTTATTGGTTTGACCGTAATCCAAAACCAATATTAATTGTTTTTTATTAAACTGTTGATAATCATCAAACGCTTCGAATCCATCGGTATACATCTTGTTAATTCTCAAATCAACTCTTTCGAACCCATCAATCATTTTCCTTTCCATTTGTTCAACAGTTGTGGTGTTTTTATCTAATGAGTTTTCAAACCCATCTATTCTATTAAAGAAAGATGATTTGATTTGACCGAATAAAAATGCGAGTACGATTAAACTACTGGCAACACTAATCAGCAATTTAATAATAAGTTTTGATTTCTTTGGTTTAATGTTGATGTCATCAACAATATCATTTACGATATTTCCCATTACTTCACGTTTTTGTTGTTTCTACAGTTATAAATACTTAGAATGATTATTTATTCTATTCAAATAATAATACACATACCAATATTTATGTTAGTAATGGTAAGTCTTTCAATGAATTAAGTCTCATATTTCCAACATCATAACTTATGTTCCAAGGTGCTGAATATAAGTATGTAAAAATACCTGCCTTGTTCAATTCAACAAAGTTGTTGTAGAAGTCATCAATAAAGATTTCAATACCAGTTTCTTCCATCACATTAACTTTACTTATACCAGTTGGGACAGTAAATATTTTTTTTCTTGGAAATCCATTTGTTTTAATCCATTGTTCAGTAATTTTACTATCCACTGGTCTTGCTGTCACATAACATTTAGGTTCGAACGGCAAGTCTTCAGGTTTAATAAGTGGTTTAATATTAAGATAGAAATCATCCAGAATTCCTACTTTTCTCATATCATCAAATCT
>Ga0208769_1000462_pt1 | contig 19665 bp, 24 predicted proteins | sample AntAceMetag02UKC_FD_184768 | JGI IMG/M metagenome (GOLD analysis project Ga0208769, IMG submission 184768) | Saline lake microbial communities from Ace Lake, Antarctica- Antarctic Ace Lake Metagenome 02UKC (SPAdes) (version 2) | ecosystem: Environmental > Aquatic > Non-marine Saline and Alkaline...
AAATCGTTATCTTGGTACATGTCTCACGGCTGGCAATTCGCGTGCGACCGGATGGACTTGAACTTGTACGGGAAGCACATCGCTTTCTCTCACAAGCCGCTTCCAGACGACGGGTCTTTTGATCTGAACATTCACGGTCACTTCCACAACGCCGACCATCATCGTTGGGAACCCGAGTTTCAGGGAAGGACTGGAGAGAAATACAAGCTCTTATATCAGGAGCATCATTACCGGCCGCTCTCTCTGCAAAAGATCGTTGAGAATCATAAACTAGCAAAGGACGCCGACTGATGGACTACTTCGCCGCAGGCTTGTTCCGCGAGCAGGATCACGACATTCGACGTGAGCTTTCCAACCGAGAGCAGGACCGGATCTGGAAGCACATCGACCGTCGCCGGCTAAGTCTCACAGCGAAGATGATCAAGCACATCCGGAAGCAACGCGCAGAGCTAGGGACATTGGCCGCCAAGCGGACAAGGTACATTCTACGCAACTGGGATTGTCCGGATACAGCGCGGTTCATTTGGAATAGGTTTCACCCCGAGTCACAAATCGAAGAGGAGGATATATGCACATCGACAAAGTAATGGACATCACAACACCAGCCCCGCTGGACGTGATACAGGACCGACTGTTTGCTTCAGACGGCAGGGCAGTGGTAGCGCAATGCCTAGCTTACTCCGACGATCCTTACTCCGACAAATCAACGCCTAATGCCGCGTTGCTAGGCCACTGCTACAATCACTTCGAGGACGCAATCAAAGCTATTGAAATGGCACGCGACAACGCCGGTCCTGATGATCCTGATGTATGGGGATCTGTAGAGGCAGTGCTAGCCGAGTTGAAGGAGGTAACTGGAATATGACCACCAAGCCACACGGTAAGAACTTCAACAGAGGATTCGACTTCTTCACGTCGTATCAGGACCGGGAGCTTGCGCTCAGGATAGCCGAGGATGCCCTCAGTGGCGTCGACAAGGCCAATGCCATAGCCAAGCGCCTCGGTGTACCCGTACAGGACGTGATGGGGCTGACAGAGCGCTTATATCGCTGGATTTGGGAGGATTAGATTATGCCAGTACTGAATTTGCCAGAAATAAATACAGAGAAATACGAAGTGTGCGACAAATGCGGAATGAACGTGTTCAACTGGACGGCTCACAACCAGCATTGCACCGGCCGTGCTCGGATTGCGCGACTGGAAGAGGACATCAAGACGCTACACGAACTACTGACAAAGTGCTGGGATCTTGTGCCGGACGGTACGGAGCACCCCGACTGTGTGCCAATCAAGAAATGTGTCTACTACTGGAAGGTCTGACAATGCTCGACTCACACAGCCATAGGGAAGTCGTCGAGGATCTCAACAACCTCAACAGGCTCAGGCTCAGGCGCGGGCGACGCAACAGGCGCTGGCTTGATCTTCTCGCCAGCAATGTTCATCTGCACAGGACCGTTGAACGTCAATCCCTTGTCGTTATCCCCGCCCTCACCAAACTTCTTGTTGTCCAGAGCAACAGCCCGCGCGGAGATGTCGCTACCGGTCTTGGCACTCCGCGCCAGAAGATGCGTGATCTTCGCGTAGTTCTCCATGTCTTCAGGAGTCAGTGTAGCCTTGCCCTTAGTGTTCTCCTGGAACTGCTCAAGCATATTCGTGAGCTGCTCATCGAGACCGTTGTAAATACGATCAGACATCTCGATATCACGCTTGATGACGCGAGCCCTATGCTCTTGCTGGAGCTGGATGGACGTGCGATCAGACTTCTCGGCCATCCGCTGAAGCAGCTCCTTCTTGCGAGTGACCCACTTGTATTTGACGGACCAGGCTTTGAGGGTGTGCTTGGGAACGGCCAAGGCTTCAGAGACTTCTTGGTAGGTCTTGGTAGTATGGGCGTACAGGTTGAACGCTTCATCTATTGTCTCAGGCGGGTGAATCCTCATGTGGGGAATGTACCGCCGCGACACTCACAGCGCAAGTCAAATGTCACTTTAAGGTGACGAGTTGAAAGGAGTATTATGAAGACTAATGAAAGTACCAATATTGATCTGTTTGGCCCGATAGACGAGGTTATCGACCGGTTAATCCAGTTCAAGTTTGAACACGCATCGGCCGACGCCATCGTCATAGAGCAGCAATGGAGCAGCTACGAGGACTGCGATGAAGTAGTTACCGTCACGCGGGATGCCACTCAGGAAGAAGAGAAGGAGGAACGCGAGAAAGAAAAACGAGAAGAACAACGCCAGAAGGATATCGCAAAGGAGAAGGAGAAGAAACAGAAGAAGCGCGCGCGGATCAACGATCTGAGAAGCGAATATGAATCACTAACCGGAAGGTCGATATGATCACAGACAGCGACAAAGCAACAGCGAAGAAGATACTGGAGTTCGTGGGTTCATGTGAATGCGCGATCTGCACAATGCGCATCGCCAAGATCATCGCGGATCATCGAGGCGAAGCCGAGGAAGCCCGCTCCGTCTTGGTTGTCTGTGAAGGAGCCGCCAAATGCAGCAGTAAAAGCTGCCATCACAAGGAGCCGCACAAAAGAGACAACCGATGCGCCTGCGTAGGTTGCTATCACGTTGGCTACCCGATGCAATGCACCTAGACAAAAAGATGGGAGACCGCGGGTGCGGCCCCCCAAGATTCAACCGTCAGGGACGGCGCTGAGAGAATCCAGAGATATACTCGCAAAGGAGGCCAGATCACGCAAGGCTAAATAAACCGAAATTAGTCGTTGACTATCACCACGAATTCAAGCAAAGTCACAACTGCCCCGAGAGGAGCTCGGAGCACAACGCTGAGAGGAGACCCACCCAATGCCGAATTACATAAATCCTAGCAACCTACCCGCCCCGATTATGCAGGCTGTAATCAACTACGAAACCCGCGAGACTGACAGCCGAACGGCCTTTGATACATCGGCCACCAAGTTGATAAAGCCAGCTCGTATCTCTCTCCTGGAGGACCGACACGACAGCGAGATTGAGGTCGACGTTGCCGACTGTCTAGCTTCACTGGACGGCACAGCGATGCACGCGATACTGGAGAAGGCAGAAGAGAACGTTGCCGGATCCAAGGCACTTCTAGAGCATCGTATGGTCATCGACATCGACGGCATGACTGTCGGACTGAAACCCGATCGGCTTGTGCCAACAGTGAGCAAGCAAGAGACGTGGAGACTCGAAGATTGGAAGCGATGCGGAACGCGCGAGTGGGGAGTCATTGACTCACGCGGACCAAAGATGGAATGGACGCAGCAGGGAAACATCTACAGGCTTGGCGCGTACATGACACTGAAGATCGACATCGTCGAGATCCGGTTCTGCATGTTCTTCAAGGACTGGCATCAGGTCGAGACTTGCAAACACGGGTATCCGTCGAAGGCCATCAAGGAAGTACAGATTCCGCTATGGGATCTTCAGAGCACGCGCAAGTATCTCGGTGAACGTGTCGCGGTCTACAGACAGGCAGAGAAGATGTCGGATGCTGATCTTCCGTTGTGTACCCCGCATGAGAAATGGGCCCGCCCTGAGTTGTTCAAGGTGATGAAGCCGGGGGCCAAGCGCGCGATCGCCAGCAAGACCTCATTCACCGATGCTGAGAAATTCCGTTTGTCGAAGAAGAAGCCGAACGACTACCAGATTAAGCGCTTCCCCGGCGAGGATGTTCGCTGCCAGAATTGGTGTCGTGCGAAACCCTTCTGCTCGCAATATCTACTCGAGAACCCCGCATTCTGAGATGCGTATCAATCAACAAGTGAACATCGGGCTAAACAAGCGTGAGAGGGAAGGTCTAAAAACCTTGGTGTTGACCCTAAATGATCGGTGGTTCGAAACCACCCGCGCTGGGAGATATCGCCCTGATGCCCGCTGTTCGCTCTTTACCAGCACAGGAGAACGATTATGACAATGCAGTGGATTAAAGACATGAGTGATTCAGAACTCATTGCTACTAAGAACGAACGGCAATCATGGATTGATGGTGATGAAAATGATGGGCGTTTGTCAACAAGCTCTTCCGCTCATCTCGACATGTGTGGAGACGATATTGAATCCATTGACAAGGAGCTAGAGAAGCGCAAGGCAGCACAGGCGACAAAACCCAAAGGGCTGTACGGCAAATATTCGTTGAAGAAAGCGGACGGCAGGGAAGTTGACTCGGACGGAGAGTATTTCGTGTTGAAGTTGAACAGCAAGGATAAGGTTCACGGCTTGGCATCACGCAGGGCGCTGTTGGCCTATGCAAGAACGCTGCAGTCGTTCAGGCACCTACCAGAACTTCAACAAGACTTGCTAGACTGCCTAGAGAGGCACGACATGGATACATCGTCAACCCCATTGTAACCCATCACGTAACGACAACATACGAAAAGCAACTCAACCCCGCAGCATAGGAGGACGCACCATGTCAATAGCACCGCAGCATAAGCAGATGGTAGATGCACTCAGGCCTTTCATCCCTCAGATGGAGGCAGGTTTCCAACAGGACTTCATGGTCGGAGCGATTCGTTGCGCTGACAATGACTACGATATGGCCAAGAACAAGGACGGGTCCACAAGCAAGCGTCCTGCAGCACTACTGAAGCTGTATAATCAGTATGTGATGGGTGTTGAACCGCCCGCACGTGATGCAGGCGACGATGCTCCTGTTGGGTCCGGCCGGTTCATTGGTCAGAAGACAGCAACAGGTTGGCAGGTATTCGTTGACACGATACCTTTCGGGGTAACACGCACACGCCGCGAATGTGAAACGATCGTGACATGGATTGCTGAGGTCCAGGTTGCGATTCAGTTCTTGCAGCAGACAGCGCAGCCGAATCCACTTGCGGCCGCGGACTTCCCGCAGGCAGCTCCCGTTGCTCCGCTTGCGCCAGCCGTTCCTGTTGCGCCAGTGGTCCCTGTAGCAGCTCCAGTGGCTCCGGTAGCACCAGCACCAGTAGGAGGCTTTCCTGTGGCTCCTGTGGCTCCTGTGGCTCCGGTAGCGCCTATGGCGGGGAGTCCTACAGTGACTGAGGACGGCCTGCCTTTTTGATCTAGGAAGGCACCGCAACTAACGCAGCATAACCAGTGAGGAGTACCATCATGGATACAGAAGGCGACAAGAGAGCAGAACAGATGAAGGCAGCGCCAGCACTGTTGGCGAAGCTCTTGCTCATCATGGGCGAGATCGATCGTATCGGGAAGGACAAGACGAATCCCGACAAGCATTACGATTATGCGTCCGAGAAGATCATCAAGGAAGTGCTTCATCAGCAGTTCGTGAAGCATGGAGTCTTGTTGCTCTTGGACACAGCCAACGTCCGTACGATGGAAACATCATCGGGCGGCAAGCCGGGACTGATCACGGTGATCGACGTTCGGTATACATGGGTGGACGTTGAGAGCGGTCAGAGTTTCACCGGATCGTTCAATGGTACGGGCAATGGCCGCGACGACAAGGGGTTCTATGCGGCCGTCACGGGCGTGATCAAGTACATCATCACCAGCACGCTCTTGATCCCGACCGGCAACGATCCAGAGGTAGACGGGGTAATTCTGCCACCAGTAGCACCGGCATTGCCAGCGCCAGTGATACCGACAGTCGTTCCCACGCCGCCTCCGGTTGCTCCTGTTGCTCCTGTTGCGGCAACAACACTGAACCAAATGCCATTGCCTGCAGCTCCACCAGCTCCACCAGCTCCGGTGGCTCCACCGCCACCCGTGGCACCGCCACCCATGGCACCGCCACCCGTGGCTACAATACCAGCGACACCTGTAGCACCGCCTCCGGCAGCTCCCGTAGCTCCGGTTGCACCGGTTGCACCGCCAGCGCCAGTAGCACCGGTTGCACCGGTAGCAACTCAGCCAGTGTTGCCGCCTGCAGGTGACGAGAAGTATGCGCTCGGTAAGCCCGAAGGTCAGACGATCAGCAAGCAGGACGTGAAGAATGTCATCCAAGCGTTCGAAGCTCTGACCGAACCGATCACGCAAGAGGAACTCGAAACATTGGCAGGCGGTCCTATCGACTTGTGGACTGTTCCAATGAAGGCCAATGCCCTCAACAGCTACAACGAGATCCGTACAGGTGGACTCACGAAGGCTGCGTTTCTGCTGAAGGTCTAACGAACTACGTGGTGGGTCGGTGACACTCGTTGCCGGCCCGCCTGGAGGAACGCAATGCCTGATAGAACCCCGCCACACGAAGAGGAAGCAGAAGAACAGGTCCTATCAGCCTTTATGACGTACCACACGAAGGTTGCCCCACTCCTCGACACCTACGCTCTGGTAGCAGAATGGTTCTTCATGCCTGCCCATCAGATTATATGGTTCGCGATCGAGAAGCTCCGCGCAGAAGGATCCCCTGTCAACAAGATCACTGTCACCGACGAGCTGAATATCACTAACCAGCTTCTATTGATCGGCGGGCGTGAAGCACTCACACGGCTACAGGACAGCCTGAAGGCAGTCGCACAGACCGGATTCTATCTGACACTACTACGACGCAAGCATCAGCTTCGCCAGGTCATAGGTGTCAGCAAGGATCTGGAGCGCCAAGCGTTTGAGCCCAAGCCGGTGCTCGACGACATCGTTGCGTCCGGAAGGGAAGCACTCAGCAGGATCACTCCCAAGACTTCGAAGACTGAAGAGCGTATTATCCAAGTTCTTACTGGCAAATACCGCACGGCTACGGTTGCCGGATCTACGGGTATCCTTTCACGATGGAACTGCATTTCTGACAAGTCGGCAGGTTATCCTATCGGGAAACCGGTAGTGATAGCATCACGCCCAGGCATGGGTAAAACAATGTGGATGACAAATGAGACCAACTTCGAAGGCGATCGTGGTATCGGCAATGGCATCTGCACTATTGAAATGACTCGCGAGGAGATCCTGGAACGTCACATCGCTGACGAGCTTAATCTTGATATGCACCCGTTCAGGAAGGGCGAAGCCACTGACCAACAGCTTGAGGCATTCGAAAAGTGTGGCGAACGTCAGCTATTGCGTCCGATCTTCATCAATGACACAGCGAAGAACATCCTTCAGATCAGCTCATGGGTTAGGGATATGGTTGGCACAGTCAGGATTGTATGGATCGACTATTTTCAGGCGATAGCCAAGTGCTCGAGCGATCCGCACAACGAACGCGAACGCTACGCTCATCACAGTAATGTCCTGAGAGAATTAGCAAAGGAAACAGGTGTCACCATCAACATACTTGCCCAGCTAAACCGTAATGCGGAATTCGACAAGAACGACAAACGAATACTTCCGCAGACCAAGCATCTTAAAGGAACCGGCGAGCTAGAACAGGACGCATATCAGATATATCTTCTTGCTCGGGATGTGAGGCTCGAAGGCGACGACGAGTATGATGATGCGCAGCCAACATCCGTGAAGCTCGCAAAGAATCGCGGCGGTCCTACAGGTGTATTAGATTTTGTCTTCGCCAAGACTCGCAATAAGATGATGCCCAAGAAGGAATACGTTCCGTTCTAATATGAATACCAAACGAAAAAACACAGACGGCAGCGTGAGTCATATGAAGACTTGTCCGAAATGTGGCGACACCAGCTATCACAAGCCGCATATCATTCATTGCCCGAAGTGTCTTGTTGGCCGACTGGAGTACATCACGGCTCCGCAGGCGCATAAGTTTGGAGCCAAGCGATCGATGGACAATGACGGCCGCGCGTACCCCTCAGTCTTGGAGCGTGACGTAGCTATGAATCTGCAGCTTCTTGAGCAAGGCAAAGAAATCAAAGACCTAGACTATCAGCCTGGTGTCCAAATGCTTCCAGGTATTAGGTTCAAACCAGACTTCAGCTACATCTCGAAAGGCGAGAAGTTCCGGACCTATGTCGATGCGAAAGGAATCACGACCAACAGGTTCAGATTGATCTGCAAGCTGTGGGCCCTGTTTGGATGTCAGCCCGATCGTCGCAGTCCGTTGCATACCATTCAGCGCGTTCACGGTCATCTCAAGACCACGAAAGTAATCACCCCGATCACTAAAACAGAACTCCGAAAGGAACTAGGCTTATGAGCATGATCATACACTGTCTGTCCGTCAAACAACCATGGGCCTCACTATTCTTCGCGCAGGGGAATCTGCTTCCGAAGGACGTGGAAAACCGGAAGACCAGCCTTAAGCATATCGGCCCGCTGATCATCCACGCGAGTCAGGCTCTCGACAAGAAGGCGGATCCTATTGAGATGCCAGATCCAGAGATAGAGCACACGACCGGCGCGATCCTCGGTGTTGTCTTCATGTACGATTGCAGAGCTCCTGGCGACAGCACAAGCCCGTGGCATGTGGAATCTCAGTACGGTTACTATGTCAGCGACCCGTATCAATTCACTGTCGCGGTACCATGGAAGGGCAAGCAAGGGTTATGGAATCTGGACTTCGATGAGCTGCCGGCAGAGGCACAAGCGCAGGTCAATATATGGGGGAGGTGGTTCTAATGACTGATGTAATCACAGAATATTTGGAAGGCTGCAACAAGATGAAGAAGGTCAGCTTGCCGACGAAGGGTGAACCAGCGACTCGCGAGGAGCTGCTTCAGATCATCAGGGAGCTACTCCCGTTGGCTCTTGCTGGGGTTGTCAACTTCGAGGACACTAAGGCAGGTAAGTCACTGCCGCACGTCGCAGCATTCCACCAACAGATTCTTAACAGAGCAGCCAGGGCGATCGGTATACCAACGGGCCAGACTGGACCAGTTGTACCGGAGAGTCAGAAAGTGGGCCACGACAAGTCACTCACGCCTGCAAATACAGCATGTTCTGACTGTGCCGGCGAGGCTAATTGCTCACTGTTCGAGCAAAGGAAAGTACACGAAACCTGTACTCTCTTCCCAAGGTGTAACGAAGGAGTCAATGCCTAATCCGAAACATTGCAAGGTCCATGACTGTGTCTGCCCCGTGCATAACGTTCAGATGAATCTCAAGCTGAGCAAGTACGGATGGTTCTACAGTTGCCCTGAGTGGCCCAAGTGTAACATCACTCACGGTTGTCATCAGCACGGGACCAACACACCAGGCAAGCCGATGGGCGTGCCGGCAGACAAGGCTACTCGTACACTCAGACATGATCTTCATCTGGCGTTCGATGGGCTCTGGATGGGTGGCAACGGCTTTCACGGCGACCGCAAGACACGCCGTCAGACGGCCTATGCGTGGCTGCAGCAGCGTATGGGTATCAGCAAGGAGCAGTGTCATATCGGGATGTTCACGGCCGCTCAGTGTCAGCAGGCGATGAATATCTGCAGGAAGGAGTTGGGATGATTAACCCAGTATCAACAGGAGATGTGACCGATGTTTGATATGGCGATTAACTTGCAGCGGTCGAAGACAGTAGACCTACTGGTGTTCAAGAAGCTTATCGAGAAAGAGCTGATGGACAGAATGGTGGTCCCCGCCGACATGGTTGAGCCACACAAGATGAGCACGGCTGACGAGTCTTGCCTTAATGTTCCGCACGACTATTCATCAGTTAATTCGGCAGAAGGGAACCCATCGTGAGCGACGACATCAACGATGTTCCAATGTGGCTGTTCCGCACGCTGATGCGGATAGACTGGCAGATCCACAACCTGCTCGACTTGGTGGGACCGACGATGGTCAGGGGCAAGGACTTCAACAAGATAATCGACCCAAAGGATTCACCGCAAGTTACAACAGCACATGGAGATTCAGAATGAACGAGATGAAACAGATATGGGACGTGCAGAAGTGCCAGAAGAGTGAAGCCTCAATGCGAAGCACGCTCTTGAACATGAAGCATCGGCTAGCCGCCGAACTGGCGACAATCGAAGAGGCGGTCAAGATTGAGTATACGGGATGGTTTGTGCTGCTCGTCAAAGACGGCGATGGATTCAAGTGCGTCGGCATCTTCAACCCGAACACCTTCGATGAGGATACCGACACGGAGCCGGAATGGGAACTTGCCATACCAATACCGGCAGGCGACACGTACCCCGAATTTCAGGGCTGGTAATCGCAGCGTAGTCCGATATCTCAAGGAGAATGATGACTACAAGTGAACGACTGACAAAATGGGCAGACTGCGTGAAGCTGGAAAACTTCACAGGGACGCACGGCGTGAAGTGGAGGTGCATTATTGGCGGTATCGAAATGGAAGATTATTCGATCGAGATTGCCGTACGGAAAGCCGACGAAGCGGTGTCTGAATCGCGGCGTCTTGCGGCAGAACAAGGCCAACAGGCCGGAAAGGAGTAACATGGCGACGGCAAGACCAAGACGTAATGCAACACGCGCAAGCAGGACTCCAGGCGCTTGCGGCGGTACTCCCAAGCGCAACGGGAGCGGAGGTGGAGTCGGCAACAGAAACACCGTTCGCCAGCCACCCAAGCGCAGGAAGTAAGACACCATGCAGCTAAACCCTCTGGATCGGTCGAGGAATGAGCGCTATGGGGTTAATTCGGCCCTAGAATCGGTCCGGAGGGTAAGTGGTGGGGTAGCACGGCCAACGCCGTGAGCGTACGCTGAGAGAGGATTTCGGGACCATGAGAGGGATAGACCGGGGAATAGATGCTAATGCCGTAACCCGCTGCTGTGATTGGTGTGGCGAGCTGCTTCCCCGTACAGCTTGGATTCACAGAGCTTTCTGCAACCGAGACTGTAGGTCCGCATTCAACGCGCGCTCTTACGACTACCCTTTCAACGCTGAATGGTTGCCTGACACCTTTGATGATTTGCGATTGCTGGTCTTCGGAGGCTATAGTTCAGATGATCTATTTGGAGAATGAAGCATAACCTAGCGAGACTACTGGAAGAGGAGGCGTAATATGGCAACGAGCAAGACAGCGAAGAAGTTGACGAAACTGGAGTTCGCGCTACAGGCCGTCAAGAATATGCGGAAGCAACTCAAGCAGGATAAGGACCGCCACTCCAATGATAACAAAGAGCATGTCGCACAGTTAGGCAGGGTGCGTTCCGAAATTGAGAACAAAGAAGGAATCATTGACGAGCTGGAAGGACAAGTCGCAAACCTGAAATCACAACTTGAAGCCCTGCACGCCGCCAAATCCAATCACAAGAAGCGACTGCGAGACTACTTCCAAGCCGTCCGCACAGCACAGCACTTGCTTGAGACTGCCAGTCGGGTGAAGTACAACGTGTGGCCGTGGCCGAGGTTCAACGAATTTCCCGGCAAGGATCAGGAGGATTTCGGCAAGCTGCCCGAAGAAGTTCGATTCTTGTTTGAGGTGTTCCGCGTGCTCGACAGGGTTAATTCTCCGAATCAGCCCGAGATAAGTATCGCTCAGGTTGACAACCGCGACATCTTCGGCAACCACCGATAATGGGCGAGAAGTCCAGACCGCGCTTCTGTCTCCCGCTATGCACACGGTCCAAGTGCCCTGTGCGTAGCGAGGAGCGTTGCGCCAAGTGCCGACTCTTCAGCGAGGATCCAACATATCAACCGTCACTCCAAAGTGACAACCACAAAGGAGCATCATGCCAGAAGAAATCACAGAACCCGAAGTACTCACCATCGAACAGGCCCAAGAGAACGCACTCGCCATCACCCAGCAGCATCCGATCATTGCTATCATAGATCAGGATACTCACACCTGCGTCAGCAACTCGTTTCTCGCCATCAAGCGGGCGCGTAAGTTGCTTAACCAAATGCTCGACCCTGGGATCAAGAGCTGGCACAAGGGTCACAAGGACGCGATCACGCACAAGAAGTTCTATGACGATCCACTCAAGGCTCTCGAGTCGGCACACTGCAAGGCGCTGGGTGACTTCGATGCCGAGCAGGAACGACTCGCGAGAGTCAAGCGGCAGGCAGACGAAGCCGCGGCCCGCAAGGTCATCGAAGATGCAGCCCGCGCTGAGGCTGAAGCCAAGCGTCAGGAAACAGCTCAAGCCGTCGCGGAGCTAGGTCGACCGGACATTGCTGAGGAGATTGCAGCTGAGCCTGTAGTCGTCGCGCCGGTGACTGAAGCCGTCTATGTGGAGCCCGCACCAGAGCCCATTAAGACCAAGGGCGTCAACTCACGGCCGACCTACAAATGCAATGTCGTTGACAAGGCGAAGCTCCTGCAGGCGGTACTGATGGGCAAGGCGTCACCCGACTGCTTCATTCCGGACCAGAGCTACCTGAATAAGCGGGCGGGCGAAGAGAAGGATGCGTTTAAGTTGGCCGGATGCGAGCTTGTCACAGGTAGGTCAGTGTCGGGAAGAACAGCGTGACAGACTCACCCATCAAGAGCTGCTGCTACCTATGGGATTGTTACGGAGGGTTGGATTCCGTGGCAGGCGATGACGATCCCAAAGTATACGCCACAGGCGGTATGTGGATCCATCCATGCGGCAAGACGTATCAGGAGGCTGGGCGCGACGGCTTCACGGAGAACAGTGGAGTGTGGGAATGTCATTGCCCATTGTGTGAGAAGATGCGTGTTGTTATCGCGCAGAAGTAATACCGACCCGCGCTAATCCTTGAGAGCGAATTCAGACCATGCAAGGTAGCGCGGGTCTTTTGTGTCCACGAACTTATCCACGCCCTTGTACGTCCTACGCACCTGAGTCCAAGGCACACCCGAGATCTTCGCAGCAGCATTGAACAAGTCGTCAGGATTGTTGAACGCAACCGCCTTGAACAGATCCTCAAGCGGCTGCATACTCGTCGGAGTCAAACTCAACAGGAACCATGCGCCCTGCTTATCACCCGTCAGGTTCATCATCACGCTCTTGCCCAGCTTATCGAACACTGGGAGACCGCCTGTCACCTGATCCACAATAGCCCCAGCTATCTTCTCGGGATCGTCCGGAGGCTTCAGCCCGTGCCTAATCATGTAGACGATAATCGCGGGGATAACAATCTGCATGAACATCTGATAGATATTAGCTTTCGCACCCTCACCCTTCGTGAATATCTCAAATATCTGGTTATCAGTGTGATTCAACTGGTTCTTGAACTGTGAGTACGCTCTGACAATACCACCGGCACGCATGAGTTTCGGCAGGTGAACGATCCCACCCATAGGCTGTGTGTTCCTCACAAGCTCGTCAGCGGCGACAACAGCAGCTTCCTCACCAACACCTTCATTCAATGACGCTCGGTACTGTGCGGTCCACAGGAGCGTTGTAGTTACCCGGTCAGCGGCGCGGATAGGAGTCATAGATTCTTCTTTGAATTTTGCCCATGCGCTCTCAGTACCCAGCAACCGCTTGACCGAGTGTTTCTCATACATTTCTGCAAGCTCACGTTCGAGCTGACGCCCGCGATTCTTCATCATTGTGCTGCGCTTCTTCACATCCTCAATCATTGCCGAAGGCTTATGCCAGAAGTCGGTGATAACCTTTCCCATGTCGCCAGTATTCGTAAGACGACCGAGTCCTTGAATGAACGACGCCGGCTGTAGCATAGCCGAGACCAAGTTATACCCCAGTACAGAGAGCACGTAGTTATGGCGAAGGAATTCACTGATCTTGTCAATCGTGTTGTCAACCCGACGCACGCGGCCGTACGATGCAGTCTGCAGCCAGTCAACCATCTGCACGTATGCCTCTTCACTCCGACCAGTCATAGCGTCCTTGACATCCGGACGGCGCATGAACGAACTGACCTCAGCAACAGACTGGGAATATGAAAGATAATGCTCAATCATGCCTATGCTCTCGATCACAGTCCCAAAGTAGTCCATTCGTCTAAATGGTGCTTTAGAAAGCATGCGCTGCTTGGTATGCGCTTTATCTACAGAAGGTAACGTACTCTCACGCCGCGCTAACTGATCCCCAACCATCATACTACTCGTGCTGTTGCCTTCGAGATTGAGCAGCGGAAACCAATTCGGCAACTCAGTCATGTGGACATTGTGTTCACGCGCGAACTGAGCATCCACCTGGGGGAATCTATTCTTACGCCACCAGTCCATCCATTTCTCGACAGCGTTCTTACCAGATATCGGAGTAGCCTTGGCAATATCTTCGATCAATTCCTCACTGAGTCCTGTACCAACTAGATGCAGTCGACCGCTCGCGCTCTTGCTGTTGGCGTAGACGTGCATCATGTTCGCCAGACTCATTTTCCTAGTCTTACCTTCAAGCTCGAACGTGTAAATGATTTCCCCTTGCGCCTTGCCCATATCAATACCAGCGTGGATACGACTAAAAGCCTTCTCAGTCTCCTCCATGTTCCGCTGCTTAGCCTGATCAGAATCAACAATCTTCTGGAAGGTGTTGTTGAAAACAGCCCGAGCCTTGTCCCACGCCTCAAACCAATGTGCAATACGTTCAGGACGGATCAATCCCCATCCGTATTCCTTGGCCATTTTCTTAACGTATAATACATCACCCTTGTCAGAGCCTTCCAACGCCTTGTCAAGCTGCTCGTCTTTCTCTGTGACACCCGCATGCTCCATAGCAGCAACAGCCAGACGCGCCTCGGAATCCTCGGCCATGACCTGTAGATCACGATCACGCTGCCAACGCCACCGACCTTGCTCTTTGATGAACGACAGCTCGCTAAGAAATTCATTCAGTTGTTCAGTATCCATTGCCGCCAGCTTGTCTCTGAACAGATTACCGTATTGATGATTGAACTTGTCGCTCAGTTGAGCATTAGGATGGAGGTCATAATACGTGAGCTGCTTGTCAATGATCGCCTTAAGATCATCATCCTTATCCTTGCCGGGGTACTCACCAACCTCAGTCTTGAAAGTCTCAGACTTCTCTTCGAACGTGAGTGTAACGCTATCTAGCAGCTCAAGAGCCGCGTCATTGGCATCCTGATCCAGCTTACTACCCCCCTTGCCTTGCGCGCGATGCAGACGCCGATACTCACGAGCAGCAACGGATTGAGCAAGCTGCAAGGCCTCACGCTTAGCATTCTTCTCTTGAAGGCTATCCACCAGCTTCTTGGCTTCATCGACATACTTCTGACGGGTCTCGGGCTTGGCGTACGTCGCCAGTTTCTCGATGCGAGCAGTCGCCTTCTTCTGGATCTCAGGCGGGAGATTGCTTTCGATGTACTGCCGGACCTCACGCTGCTTGAAGTATACGTCAGTCATTCGATCATTCAGAACAGTCTTCAGTTCATTGATCGTGGTAGGGATAGCAGTCTTTAGACGTTCTGCTTTCGGGACCTTCTCAGGTTTCTTCAGGTCGGCCGGGTTGACGCCCAACTCATCCAGAACCTCTTTGTATATCTTGGTATGCAGTTTCCTGTCTTGACTATCAGGAAGCCTGCCAGCGGCTATATCTTCGCGAATGCGTTGGTCGGCGGCATCATCGGCCATGTCCTCCCATCTTTTTGTCTCCTGAGCCTCGGCACTCTCGATAGTCTGGACTCGACCTTGCAGCACCTCACCCAAAGCAGAGATGTCAGTGGCGTCCTGGGAAGCAGCACCGAGTTCTTTCGCACGCTCGAGAGCAACGTCCCATGCTGTGCCGGTCCCGGCCGGAGCCCAATGAGTGCGAGGGATCGCCGCGACAAACTCCGTACGGCCTTCATTTCCAGCAGGAACAACAGCAATCCCTTTGACATACTCATCCCTGATATTGCTACGCCCCTGCTCAGTCGTATCTTTCTTCGTGACCTTGTTGACTATGCCTTTCTTCTGCTTAGGCTTTTCAGCCGGAGTCTCACGGACAGCGTCAGGAGTAGCCTTGGCCCGCGCAGCTACGCCCTCACGAAACGCCTTATTAGCGAGTGTCCCTTTGACCTCCGTAGCCCTTGACGGCGTGTCACCATCAAAGCCGTGCTGCCACTGCTTGCTTAACCGTCCAGTGTTCTCTCCTCGCTCGTTGGCATACGGATTAGCAGTCTCACGGACAGCGTCAGGAGCGGCCGGAGGCGCAGGCGGGACATAGACATCACCCTCGCGAGTGTAACCCAGTGGCACAGCAGCACCCGTAGAAGCCACAGAACTAGCCGTGACAGGCCTACCCTCAGCAAAGTAACCCTCTACAGCGGTCTTCTGAGCCTCACGCCCTTCAGGGAGTTGATCATCAGGCACCAGCTCAAGGGCCTCAGCGACCGCTGACGGCGTCGTAACGGGTTCTGCGGGTATTGTATCGCTGGGAGCCGGTTCTGCAACGGTCAATTCAGTCTCGACAGCAGGCAAGATAGGCGCTTCAGCTTCAGCCGCATCAAACGCAGCATTCGCACGGGCAAGGAACGACTCCCGCGATTCGGTAGCAGGAAGCACCCGGCCACCGGCGACAAAGTCTTCGCCCGCCACACGCTTGGCAATCTCTTTGGCTTTCGCTTCGGCATCTGGAGCAATCGCGAGAGAAAGGGTATCGAACAGCCAGTCGTCAATAGCGTTGATTCCGGAGCCTTTCTGCTTATCCTCAGCTTCATCATAGACCTCCCGCAGTTGATTCATACCACGCCTGCCCACAGATAGAGCAGAAGTCAAGTCGCCCGCAGCCGGGCCGCCAATCATCTTCTTGATAGGCTTCCATGCCTTGTACCAGAAATCACTACGCTCGCCCTCGAAGTTTGCAGCCATACGCGTGAGCAGCTCATCATACTCCTCGCCGGTCTTGACCATGTGATCCCGTTCAAACAAGTCAAAGACTATCTGTTGACGGGCATCGTAAGCGTCATCCTGTACGGCGTCCTGAGCAGCACTGTACGACATACCACCAACAACGAGCGGGTTCAAGGCAAAGGCCACGGCTTCAGTAGCAAGCTGCTCGAAGCTGGGGAACAGTTCACCCTCAAGACCGGGAGTAGCGAACCGGAGAGCGCCGCCGATACGCTCTTCATACATCTCGCCAAGAATACCATGCCAGCCCATCTTCTTTCCGAATCGCCCAACAGTTGCCCCGTACGCCTTGACCGCAGACTTGACACCGCCAGGGAACCGCTTTGACACACGATTGAGTACAGCAGCCTTCATTGCAGAGATCCCTAGCTTCGGATCAAGGTATTCACCTAAGAAAGAAAGATGTGCGCCTATCTGCTCAGAGAACATCTCGATACCCGTGTCAGCATATGCCTTAGCCAACGCAGGGAAGAAATCGTCGCCGGGATCCATGAGAATAGCTTCGACCTCGCCAACCTCATTATTAGTCAATGCAAACTTCGGAGTCATGTTGCGGATTTGATCAATCCTAACCTGATGCGACATGAGTGCAGTCCTGGGAATTGCCTCGATCGCTGCACGCTTGGTCACGTCAGCAAACTTCTTCCGGAGGCTACGCTTGGCTAGTTTCTCCGCACCCTTCTTTGTAACCTCATTAGCAAAGTACTTGCCGACACGCTCTACGGTCTTGCCCATTGCATACTTGGTCCCAACCTTAGCGCCCTGCTTAGCAAGAAACTTCCCACCCTTGGTAAGTGCCACGGTACCAGTAAAGAACTCACCAGCGAACGCAGGAATCTGCAATGCGATACTGAGGACGTTGTAACCGAAGGTCCGCTCGCGTCGATCATCCTGCAGCTTATCCATAACCAACCGCTCTTCCGCAGGGGTAGCAATTCCTTCAGCCATTTTCTTTGAAGCCGTGTAGAGATCACCAAGTTCCACAAGGTCGTAGAGGTTCAGGAACGGGAGATAGTGTAAAGGATTCGTACGAACCTCACCAAAGGCAGTCTTCCAGTCTTTTTTGCTAGGAGGAGCAAACATCTGCTGATGACCACCATCCGGATTGAACTCCTGCAGGAAAGGATTCCCTGACTCCGGCAGGTCGTCGACTAGGAAAGGATTCCCTGACTCCGGCAGGTCGTCGACTAGGAAAGGATTCGGCATACGATACTCCTTTATAAGTCAGAAGGCAGAGGGCCGTAAGTCTCTTTGAAGTACTTTTTGTTCTTTCTGGAAGGATTCGCCCTCAGATATCCTTCTGCAACGCTACGATTCATCCGAGCGCGCGGACCAGACGCATCAGGGGTCGCGGGCGCATCAGGGGTCGCGGGCAACTGAGACTCCATACCCAGTATCGTCTGCAGCTGCATTCTCAATTTGCGTTCTTTGGCGGACTTTACCCAACCAAGCGCAACCGTGGCCTCATCTTCCCCATTTGCAAGCGCAAAGATAGGAGCATAGTAACTTTCAAGCGCACTCAGTGCTTCCTGCTCGTCGCCGAGTTTTGCAGCTCGGTTCAATTCAAGCAGGAATCGGGCCTGTTCTGTTGCCCTCCCTTTGCTCGTGTTAAGATCAAACAGGCTTTTCAAATAATCCCCCATACCAATCCCTGTATGAGTACCTGCAATTATCCCCTTCGGCTCGAACCAGAGATCACGAGAAGCAACAGTCGGTCCCTCTCGCACTCCCTGATGAGGTTTTCTTAATATGGCCTTTTTTTTATTCGCCATTTTGTCTGTCACATCATCAAGCATGGTAGCGAATGTGACCATCTTATGCCGTCGCGGATCGTCCGCTGAAAGTTTAAACGCTCGCACGCGTATCTTCGCCGACAACTTCTCATTAACAAGTGACATCTCGTACTCAAAGTTAGGTCCAAAATCCTCCACAACCTTTCCTGAACCACCAATATAGTTCTCCGTAATACGCTCGTCTTCCAATTCTTTGAGTTGACCAAGCGCCTTCGCACGCTTTTGCTCGATAGCCCTCCGATGGAAAACCACTTGCGCATTCTCCTTCTTCGTGGGATCCATGATGTTGTTGAGGAGATTGCTCTTAGTATAAACACCACCAAAACGCATGGCGCGATTGTATCGCTCGCTACCCATATCATCACGGGCATCTTCGTAGGCCGCAGCAAGCCCTTCAGCGTTTCCGTTGTCAATCAAGTCGTCAATTCCATAGCCCATCATCAATTTATTGAAATACACAGAATCCTCGCGACCGAGCTTCTTCTCATTAAGCTCATCAAGCCTCACGTCACTATCAAGATTCTTCAACTCAAATTGCTTCTTGATCATCTCCGCGCTCTGGAATATCTCACGCACTTGCTGATCATGCTTCATGCCAGCCACGCGCAGTCTCGATGTCTCAACCTTCAACGGATCCAGTTCCTTACGCAACGCCAAGTCAGCCGCAGCAGCTTTCATCTCAATCGTATTACGTTCCATCTCCTGCTGGGCCTTGACAAGTGTCAACGCCGCGCCACCAGAACGTTGACCTATCGCCTGACCTGCTGCGGTCGCACCGACAATATCAGCAGGCTGACGGCGCGAAGCCCATCCGAGATAATCAGGACGGGACATAGACGATCTTTCAAATCTTCGTATAGCCATGAGGAGTACTCCTTATCCAATCGTTTTTGCCGGAAGGTTCTGCTGGTAGATACTCAATGTGCGTGTATACAGATCCTCTTGTCGCCTCTGTGACGCAAGCGCGGCATCACGTTCAAGACCTGCCTGCTCACCTCGGAACGCCATATCTGCCAGAGCCATCTCCTGAGTCCGTTGCGCGCCCCACTTTTCCATCTGCAGGTTCAATTCACTCATGGTCCGTTCCCACTCAAATTCCATATCATAGCGCCGGATCTCCTCATTGTACGCAGCCTGCGCCCGTCGGTCGCCAGAATCAGCGAGTTTCTTGCTCTGAGCCAATCTAGCCTTCTCCAGCTTGACCTGCTCAGCCTGCGCTAGACTCATTGTAGTAGCCCCTGCAAGCGTTGAAGAGATACCCGTTGATAATGACCCTACATCCACGGTTGGGGCCGTCAGCGAGCCCTGAGCGATCCTGAAGAGCTCTGAGGCACTCTGCTGGCCCTGAGTGACCAAGTCCAA